>Ga0209187_1001406_pt1 | contig 28092 bp, 15 predicted proteins | sample BantaG_FD_187430 | JGI IMG/M metagenome (GOLD analysis project Ga0209187, IMG submission 187430) | Marine algal microbial communities from Bantry Bay, Ireland - BantryBay_4 metaG (SPAdes) (version 2) | ecosystem: Host-associated > Algae > Red algae > Unclassified | place: Bantry Bay, Ireland...
AAAAGGGGAGGAAAAATTACCAAGGCCGTCATTAAAATAAACTTCAGAAATTAAAAAAGTAAAGCCCCCCGATTCCGATCTGGTCCCCGAAAGGATAACATCGTCATCATCGTCATTATCAATATCTGCAAAAGCAATTTTCCCGTAAGAAAGTGCTTCAAATAAGGTGTTACCTACCTCTGTAAAATTACCTAATCCATCATTGAGATAAAGCTTGGTGGATGAAATATTTTCCTTATTCAATCCCGCAATTATTAAATCTTTATCACCATCCTTATCAACATCTCCAAAAACAGCATCTCCATGAGCCACATACCCAAATGGGGTGTTAGTAACTTTCTCAAAATTACCAATACCATCATTCCTATACAGTATAGTCAGCGTGTCAAGATCAATATTTAGTCCCGTTGTCAAAAAATCCTGATCTCCATCATTGTCGATATCAGCAAATGTTAAACCACCGTTAGCTGCTCCTTCAAATAATTGAGAAGTATCTTCAATGAAGCTAATTTGGGCAGCTATTGTGAAAGAAGACAACAAGCATAAAAAATACATGAACTTAGTTTTATTTTTCATAAGTATTATTTTTTCTGTAAGCTACAAAATAGTAACAAGTCCAATAAAATGAAGTTTGTGAAATACTAATATGACTGTATGAAAACCCTAATTAAACATGCCGTTAGGAGTAAACGTAATCTTACTCTTGATAAGAGGTGCAAAAAAAAGGAAAGGGGCTTGACAAGGATGAGGTCTAAATGAGTCGCCCTATTTCATTATCTGAGAAATAAAAATCAAACTCTATATTCCAACACAGCTCAGCAATCACTCCGATTTGATAAATCAAAGGGAGTGCTTACCGGTCTTTAATTCCTAAAATCATGCCCCTCATCAACCAAATCCATATATTTGTGTTTACATTAAAACTCAACAATGCTCGAAGTAAAAAATCTAACGAAGACCTACCAATCTGCCAATAAGGAATTAACCGTTCTGGATGATATCAACTTTAAGATAGAGCCGGGTGCTACCTTTTCTATTATCGGGCCATCTGGTAGTGGTAAGACGACCTTGCTCGGTTTATGTGCAGGACTTGACCGGGCTACAAGTGGATCGGTTTTCCTAAATGGTGTGTTGATGGATGACCTCAATGAAGATGAGCGGGCTGCTTTGCGCAATAAGTATGTAGGCTTTATTTTTCAAAACTTTCAATTGATACCAACGCTTACGGCGCTGGAAAATGTGATGGTGCCTATGGAATTGAAAAGAGAAAGTGGCGCTGCAAAAAAGGCGATGGCTTTACTGGAGCGGGTTGGATTGGCAGATCGGCATGATCACTACCCTAGTCAACTTTCGGGCGGTGAGCAGCAACGCGTGTCTCTGGCAAGAGCCTTTTCTAATTCTCCAAAGATATTATTTGCGGATGAGCCAACGGGTAACCTTGACGAGGAGACGGGACAGAAGGTAGAGCAGTTGCTTTTTGATTTGAATCGGGACATGGGGACAACTTTGGTACTGGTGACGCATGATGGGGATTTGGCGGCTAAGACGCAGCATGTGTTGAAGTTACGGGGTGGGAAGATGGTTTAGAAGACGGAAGTTTCCATCTAACGTATTTGCCTGTCATCGTGATGGGACACGGATTGAACGGATCTAACGGATTTGGACGGATTTTTTCTTTAGTTATGTGAGCCCTCTAACGTAAAGTATTACGCTAGAGGGCTCTTGCGTTTTTACAAAAATCCAACCATTCGCGGTCGAGGGAAATCCGTGTTCATCCGCTCAATCCGTTCAATCCGTGTCCCATCTACGGTAGAGGGAAAAGAAAAAATTAGGCCATCCGCAAAAAAATCCTCCAGATCAAACGACCTGAAGGATTTATCATCTGGAGTTTAAAAACTAGTGCTGAAGCACTAATTCTCTTTTCGAGCTCCATAGCTTGGAATAAAGGTTTTTGTGAGGTTTAAGAAAGATTTTTAGCCTTCTGAATTACTTTTGTAAAATCAAGATGACACCCTTAAAGAATGCCATCTCAATTTAACGTCAATAAATTTTACAACTTCAACTAATGATTTAGTTTTACCAATTTTCGCAGCGTTGTTTTTTCGTTTGCCTGAAAATGGATAAAGTAAGTTCCTTCGGGTACATCAGAAGTGTTTAGTAAGTAGGTTCCTTTCGTTCTACGTTCCTTAAAGTTTACCTTTTTGACCTGTTGGCCAAGTGCATTAAGCAGCTTTATTTCTATATAACTTTCTGCATCAACCTGATAGTGTAAGCTCACTTCATGGTTGGCAGGATTAGGAAATATTCCCAGAGCGGGCTGATCAAAATTTGTAAGATTTTGATCGAGCGAGTTAAAGGAAATTGTGGGAATTAACTTCCCGCTTTTTTCTTCAAGTTCACCCTTTCTCTCATACGCCTTAGCCGAGACAAAGTCTCCATTAAGCGCAAGTAAATTACTCAAGGTCGTACTTTCTTTTGCGAGAAAGCGCAGATTAAAAAGCAAGCTTTTGTTTTCTGCAGCACTAGTTGAGTAGGTTGTTTCCTGAGTGCTTTGATCAAACCAGCAAACAGTGATCACCCCGAGCTCTAGAAATGAAAATCCAAAGTTATCCGATCTCATTTTAGTGGCAGCGTCTGTTTGCAAATCAATATACTCAAGTGCTTCGGCATCGAAGTCTATCGCAAATTGATAAGCAAGCAGGTCTGCCGTGTTGTTGACATACACAGGTATGTCGTAGTAGTTTCCTTGTTGCAGCTCTACATCATCAATGTGTAGCTCCAACGGTTCTTCAACGTTTGTATCGTTGTCGTTGTTAGTAAGTAAGATGGGGTTGGCGGTGTTATCCACATCACCAATTTTCACCCCTGTAAATTGAATTTGATTATCCGTGTCCGGGTTGTTTAGCAAAAACGCATCTGGAATTGTTCCTGCCAAAGGATTTACCGGATTAGGAAATGTATAGTGTGACTCCACAAACCGCCAGGATTGACTATTTGGGAAAACAGTATCTAACAATAAAATAACTTCTTGTAGTTCCACAATGTCTATTGTACTTACATGACCTGAACGATTCACATCCGCTGCTATCATTTTGTATGGTGAGTCCAGTTCCTGATCGCCAACGATATGCTGCGCTATCAGATATAAATCAAGTGCATCTACTCCGTTTAAAAGGTTGGTATTTTTTTCTGGTCTTATCACATAAGTACTATCTGTAGAAAGGCCAGGGAATTCATAAGCGCCCATTTCATCGGTGATGATATCATCTGAATAATTCGTCAAACTCATCTGTACGTTATTGACGCCATCTCCTGCCCCATTTTCGATTACTCCGTTAATGGCAACCGGAGGAGCAAGCAACAGGAAGTCATCTTCGATTAGATTTATAGTTTCATCCGTTGCCGTTTCTACACCATAATCGAACACGACACTTGCTGTATTATCTATCGATGTACCCGGCACATTATCCGCTAACTGTTGCACACGGAATTTTACAAAACCTCGAGAGGCTGGTTCATTCACGTTTCCCGGAGGCAGTTGAATATCGGAGAGCACCATCCGTACAATTCCGTTTCCGTAAAGGCTAAAATCGTATGGATGTGAGGCTGTACCCGGGCGTATGGAGGAAGCATCAAGCCATTGCGAAAGCGTATCCTGAATAATTACCGTATAAACTGTATCCGTCCCAGTATTCTGGAAATAAATGTGATAATCCAAATCAATATTTGCTTCCGTAAGGTACTCCACCCCATAGCCTTTAGGGTATGCTTTTTTCATAGCATTATTAGTCGTCGTTGTACTTTGCTGACAGTCGATAGAAACAAAAGTGTTTCCGTCATGCTCAGGGAATTGGGTGACGTAACCCATGCTAATATTTCCGTTATTATTTGTACTGCAACCTTCTACAGTTACGGCTTGTTTTCTTTCTCCTGGGTGATCTGGGTGTTGATTTATTTCTAAGCGTAATGTTTTTCCGTTGGGGTAAAAGGTAAAGGTTGTGGAATCATTGGGTTCAAGATCATCTACCTCTGGAACTTGTAGTAATACGTGGTCCTCAATTACTATGAAATCACTAGCCAATTGCATCGCTTCTGCACCAATATTTGTTATCGTAAAAGTGACGGAATCTGCGCGGCAAACAGCTTTAGCATTTAAGGTTGCTCCTGTCCAATTCGAATCACAAAAATCATCTGGATAAATATGCGCTTTCACAGAATGGGTTTGACCAACTAAAGCAGCTGTACAATCTAAAAATGCTGTAACATAAAAAGTACCGCAATCTCCGATTGCTACATCATCCAAATCAAACTGGTATCTATTTTCACCAATCAATGTATAAGGAAGTGAACTTGAATTGATGGATAAATCCTCATGCAAGTCCAACTCTACATATGCCTCAGTGGCCGTTTCCGTTCCTAAGTTGCAATAGTGCACAGTATACTCGTTATCCGCACAGTGCGTCAAGGCAGAGGTTGAAACATCTACTGAAAGTACTGGACAGTCAATAAATCGTTGAACAGGAATATTTAGTTCGAGTGTATCAAAAGGACTTGTTAGATCAATAGCATTATTTAAAGCACAGGAAGGGTTCCAATTTGAATTAGGCGCAATTGCTCTTATTTCATAATCGTTTCCTATTGGAAGTGTGAGGAAGTAATTTCCCAGGTCATTACTTGTCGTCAATACTTTTGTGGTTCCGTTGTTTGCTTCGATGATCCAACCTTCCAGACCTGGTTCTCCGGCGTCGAATTCGCAGTTATCTGTTAGGTCGTGGATTATATTTCCTGTTACGAATTGAACGTCGTTCAGTGTTTCTCCTCCGGTGTTGGTTCGGTAGAACTGGTTGTTGCCGACTGCGAAACCTGTGTTTTCGTTTAAGAAGAAGACGTCATTTACATCTTCTCCAAATTCACCTGAACTTGGTAAACCAGCATGTTGTGGATACCAACTAGTTCCACCATCTGTCGTTTTCCAAATACGTCCTTCATTTGATCCAATTTTTCCCGCAGCATATCCTTCTGAATCATTAACGAAAAATAGACTCGATGCGTCCATAGGGAAAGCTACTGGCGTCCAAATTCCTCCTCCATCATTTGTCCAGAATAATGATCCCCCTGAAAGCAGATATCCATTCGCTTGTGATGTAAAAATTATATCTTCATATTCACTATTTCCTGGCAATGCTGGAACTGGGTCCCAAGTTGTTCCTCCATTTATCGACTTAAGAAAAACACCAAAATCGCCAGCCACAAATCCAACCTCTTCACTTATAAAGTGAACTGATCGTAAATCGGTACCAACTCCGGTGAATGAATATGGGGTCCATTCCTGGCCTCCGTCCATTGTTTTGTAAACAGTTCCACAATTTCCAACAGCATAACCAACATTAGATGTCGGAAAATGAATGGCATTCAAACTATTATCAGCATCAAAAAGCTCCCAAGTCGCTCCATAATTTTTAGTAACCGCAATCAAACCTTCAATACTAGGAGTACAAGTTCCAGGAATTTTTCGTCCAACGGCAACTGCTGTAGTACTATTTATAAACTGAAGATCTTTAAATGTGACATCATTTACGTCATTTAATACTTCAGACCAGCTTCTTCCACCATCCTCTGTGCGCATGATAATACCACCGACTCCATCTGCCCCAACAGCTAACCCATACTCAGGAGTAGTAAAAGCAACAGCTTCTAAATTCGGTAAGTTGTTATTATTATAAAAAACGGTTTCCCACTGAGCGTGGCCCTGCATGCAAAAGCAAGCTACCAGTACTAGCGAGAGTACTGCTTGGTAGATTGTTTGGTATGAAGAGTGGAGGTTCATAAAAAAGTTTTGGTTTCGTTAATTCGTAAAAGGAACGTTTATTGGAAATGTCTGTTTTCTTCCTATCACCTTACAAAAGTGTTCTAATTATCGTTTGCAACAAAGTACAATAGAAAGCATTTGTCACGAAGTAAATTTTGTTAAGTCGCTTATTATCAATAAATTAGATTTAATAAAAACAAATTTCAGGATGTATAAAAGTGATTTATTTCTTGTTTTTTCTAGTCTTTCTCCCTCTGAGAAGCGTGTTTTTAGCAAATTTTTGAATTCTCCCTTTTTCAATCAGAAGCAAAAAACCCTTGATTTATGGGACTATTTGCTTAAAAATGCCAAGTTTGGAGCGCCTGCTTTTAAGAAAGAAAAGGTGTTTGAAAGCTTGTTTTTGGGGGAACCTTATACTGATAAGGAGATGCGACATATCATGTCCTGGCTACTGAAAGCGATTGAGCAGTTCCTTGCATACTCTGAATACAAGAGTACTCCAGGTACCGAAACGCTGTATTTGGCAAGGGCCTATAAGAATAGAAAACTGGGGAAGCTCTTTCAAAAATCAATTAGACGCACAGAGACACAGTTATCAAAAACTCAGCAGGGGCAGGATTACTTTTACAACAGTTACTTAGTGGAGTTTGAGAAATATGAATTTGCAGAAAGCTTACAAAGAAGTAGTGAGAACAATCTGAGAGAGATGAATGTGGCACTGGACAAGCATTTACTTATTAGTAAACTAAAACAGGCTTGTCTGTTACGGTCTCACCAATCTGTTTTTAAGACAGACTATGATTTTACCCTGGTAGAATTATTACTTGACTTTATCAAAACCAGTGTTTATAAAAACGACCCAACTATCGCTGCATTTCATAATTGTTATTTGGCACTTAACAAAGAAGACGAAAGTGCCTTTCAAAATTTAAAGGAAACCATAAAACATAAATCAGTTCTTTTTTCTAGTAAAGACCTTAGAATCCTTTACTTGTTTTCCATGAACTTTGCCATTCGCAAATTAAACACAGGAGATCCTGCTTATCCACGAGAAGCGTTTGAGTTATATCGTTTTGGCTTAGTTAATGATATTCTAATCGTTGACAATGTATTAAGTCATTTTGCTTACAACAATATTGTTTCTATTGGCTTAAAGCTAAAGGAGTTTGACTGGTTAGAGCATTTTATTGAACAATACAAATTGCTAATATTGCCAAGATATCGCGAAAGTTATTTTACGTACAATCGCGCTCGAATATTTTTCACCAAAAGAGATTACACCAATGCGATGAAACTACTTCATCAGGTAGACGAGCGAGATTTACTTCTAAACTTAGACGCCAAAGTAATGCTCCTAAAACTCTACTTCGAACTCGATGAGTACGACGCGCTGTCCTCTCTACTCGCCAGCTTCAAAGTGATGCTCACCAGAAAAAAATTATTGAGTTACCACAAAACTCACTATAGTAACATCATCAAATTCACCAACCGATTGCTCCATCTGAAACCGCGTGATCAAAAGGCGCATGATAAGTTGGCGCATGATATTCGGGCGGCGGAGATGTTGCAGGAGAAGGAGTGGTTGTTGGAGCAGTTGGGGATGGTGAAGTGAAGACGGGAGTCCGAAGACGGAAGACGGAAGTTTTCACGCGAGATGGTGAGGGGTTGGAAGTGGGAGGTGGGAAGTTGGAAGCGCCTTCTAACGTAAGAGCCCGCTAACGTAGAATCTACGTTAGCGGGCTCTTACGTCAGCGGGAAGCTTCCCACCTCCAACTTCCAACCCTCCCTAATTCGCCACCACCACCTTAGCAGCCTGCAAAAACTCACGCTCAGAATAAAGAACCGTTTCATAAAAACCGAAAGGTAAACTTGCTGTTGCAATAACGGTCGTTCCTTCACTTATTTTTTGGCGCTTGACCAGATGGCCTTCGCTGTCAAAAATATCGAACGATAAATTTTGAGCCAGCAAATCTTCGGGTAGCTCAATAATGAGTTTTTCAGTGGCTGGATTTGGATAAATATCTGCTATAGGAAGCTGGCTGTTATTTTCTTTTAGGGCATCCAAGCCGCCTCCTATTTTTTTCAAAACCATGCCTGTGGTATTTCCACCAGAAATAATATAACCACCATCCGAAGTTGGTTTTATTCCTGAGGCATGAACGGATGTTGTCGCGTCCAGATCCAATTGCCAGTCGATGGTTCCTTGCGATGAATACTTGATGACGTAGCCATTTGTATCTAAAGCGTTGGTGCTCCAGAAGTCGTAAATGGAACCGACAATTACATAACCGCCATCCGGAGCAAGTGCGATATCACTGACTACGCCGGGCATTTCCAGTCCCGGGGCTGTTGAATTCACTAGCTCTCCATTCTCATCCAGCGTTAGTAAAACAGGACTCAACCAGGCAAAGCCAGTCGTATAGCCTCCAAGCAAAACATCACCGTTTGTTTGTTCGGCAATTGAGATACCGGCATCACCTACAGCAAACCCATAGGTCCCGGACCAGAGCACTTCGCCATCTTCTGTAATTTTCAAAACCAACATACTATCGTTGCGGGTACCTGCCATTAGGAAGTTGCCATCTTGTGCATTGATGATGTCCATTCCTGTATTTATACTTCCAAGATCTGTATAGTATTTTTTAGTCCAGAGACTGTCGCCTGTTTCGTCAAGTCCTACGATCCATAGCGCCTGATTATTTCCGTTTGGAATTTCTATTGCATCTCCAACTGCGATAAATCCGGCATTGCTCTTTACAATAGAATGAAATTGTTCGATACCATTATAGGCATGCACTTTCGACCAGAGTGAGTCGCCGTTGATGTCGGTACGTAGGATCATGCCTCCCTGTCCATTATTATCATTAGCACCGGAACCGGCTATGACGAACCCACCGCCAGCTACTTCAAGGATAGCACGACCAGTATCCACACCTATGGCACCAGCATTGTATACGTGCGACCAGAGTTCATTCCCCGCTGCATCTGTTTTCACCAACCAGATGTAGTGCCGAATGGCTCCGGTTGGGTAATCGACGTCACCTACCATTACGTAACCACCGTCAGATGTTTCGACTACATCGAAGCCTCTGCCCCAACCCGTATTGTGTGTGAAATTTTGCTCCCAATCTTGTGCAAATAAAGCGATTGTGCATAGGAAAGCAAGTAGAAAGGAGTAAAGTGTTTTAGAGCTTAGTAAGTTTTTCATCTTGAGGGTTTTTAGTGTTACCAAAAACAGGATCGTCTACTAGTACTAACGGGGGAAGTGGTGGGAAGGTTGGGTTTTGTGGTATAGCAAGTAAACACTGTAACTCACTTTATGAGATAGGGATGGATGTTAGATGTTGGATGTTAGTCACGGCTTGTCGGGCAAGCGTGACGGATGTTGGTTCTCTTTTATAGCATTTAAAAATAACTTACTAAGGTTTCAAATCAGTTTGAATCTGCCAAATAAACTTGGCGATTACGGGCTCACGCATAAACAAAAAAAAGTCGTATCACCTTTTCGTGATACGACTTTAATAAACTATAATCTCATGAAAATTTAAATCGAGTTTTGGGGGCTTGAATCTCATTAAAAACGTAAATCTCTCATTTTGAAATCAAGAACTAATTGAATTTCAAATTTTTAGCTTTGTGACTCAAAAAATAATTTGCCGTTTTTTTAATAAAAGCCTGAACTAAAAGCTCCTATTCGGCAAATTAATTTTTTGATGTCTTTAGGGTCGGTTTTTGGAATATCCTAATCCTTATTTATTAAATCTTAACTTTATTACTTTTTTTAATTAAAACGCAAATTAAAATGAAACGTCCTATAATGTAGTGCGTGACTTACGCCCTAAGCGTTTTAATTTTGATTTTCATTTTAATTGACTAACAACTTACCTACACTAACCGGCATCCCTTTGGATTCGATTTTGTACACATACGTTCCGCTGGTTAAACCGGAGCGGTGTAGTTGGTGAGTCATTCCGGTAAAACTTTCGTTACGCAATAGGCGACCTGAAACATCATATAACTTAAAGGTCAGGTCTTCCAACTCACGATCAGCCACCACTTCAACAGTGGCCTGATCAACGAAAGGATTTGGGTATACATGGATAGCTTCAACACCTTCTAAAAGAATTTCTGTTGTGCTAACTATTAATTCTATAAAATCTTCCTCCTCGCAACTTTCGATGGTGTGGAAGATAGAGTCTGTTTTAATTCTTCTGTCATAACCAAAATAGGCGGCAGCACTGTTATCCACGATGGATCCTACAGCGTTGTCCAGTTTTTGGGAAACACGATATTTGACAAAAACCGAGGATTCGTCAGGGTTAGTGTTGCCGCCCGTTAAATTGATATTTTCAAAAGTGAAACTCAGGATACCGCAACCATAAACATCCATTGTGTATTCATGATTACTCCCCCCTGGTCTTACCGAAGCAGGGTCCAGAAAAGGAGATAATGTATCCCGAATCACCACCCTGATTGCCGTGTCTGGGCCGGTATAAATGAACCGGTGATGGTATTTGAGATCAGCACATTGCTGAATAAAATGCTCTGTATCGTAGCCCTTGGGATAGCCTCTCGATTCGTTGTTCAGTGTAGTTTGATTTTCCTGACAGTCCACTGAAAGGAAATGATCGTAATCGTCTTCGGGTAATTGATTGACAATGCCAGTTGTAAAAGTTCCTCCGCCAACTACACATCCTTCGATGGCTTCTGATGGTCGGCTGTCTCCTACGTATGCAGCATCTTGGTCTACTAAAATTCTATATGTTGCGCCATTTGCTGGTCTTGTAATTACTTCGCTTTCTCCTGGATTAAGGGGATCCAAAGGCAGCTGTAGCAAAATCATATCTTCGATAATTGTAAAGTCGGTAGCTGCAGAGATTGCAGTTGAAGATGTATTGGTAATCGTTAACTCCACTTCATCACCTACACATGCTGTGCTTACTTCAAGAAGAGCGACATCAGATCCTGTTGGACAAAATTCGTCAGGGAAAGCATGTGCTCTTGCTGAATGTGTTTGTCCATCTACTCCGTCAACCGTTACATTGATTATTATTTCTCCACAATTGAAAGGACTTAATTCAGGTAAGTTTTGAAAACGGAACACACCGTCTCCGAGTACAATAAAAGAAATACTTGAAGAATTAATGGTGTAAGACTCATCAAATTCTACATCTACATATAAGTCACCGTTTAATGCCGTACTTGTACCGTTGTTGCAGTAAGTAATCAGATAATCAGATGCTCCTCCGGGAGTCAGACCTAAAGTGGTCATATCTATTTCAATATCAGTACATGGTTGCTCCACAAAAACGGCGAAGTCTAAATCCAGTGTATCGAATGGTGCGTTGAAGTTAACGGTTTGTGATTCGATACAGCTGTTCCAATAATTGTTTGGAAAGTGTGGTTGGATGGTGTAAGAACCATTGTTAACCAGAATAGCATAATTACCATCTGCGTCAGAGGTTCCGTAGCAAGAATGGGTATCACCAACTGCTTCTACGATCCAACCTTCGACTGCCTCATCACTTCCGTCAAAATCACAGTTGTTATTTAAGTCAAGGAATATATTCCCGATGATGTAGTTGGAGTATATATCTGCTTCAGCGTTTGCTTTTGCGATATAGTAATCGGTCTCACCACCCAATGACTGATCGTGAGAACCTACCATGACAAACTCATCATTAAAGGTAGTGGTCACATCAAAGAAGAAATCTGGTGTATTAGGTCGACCAAACGTTTTCTGCCACACTTCTGTACCGTCACTATCCGTCTTCACAAGATATGCTTCGATATCTAGAGGAGATATTTCGCTAAAGCCAGCCAAAACGAAGCTACCATCTTCGGTTGTTGTGATAGATTCGAATTGATTAACAAATGTTGGATCACCAAAGGAAAATACATCTCCAAAGTTGCCGTCCAAGTCAGTGAAAATTAATTTTGCTCTTAGATCACCTGTTACGTTTGTAAAACCAGAAAGAGCAAAACCATTTGCTGTTTCGACTATATCAGTAGCTACGGTTGCTGAACCTATCTGATTGTATAATTCCTGAGTACCTGTTTCGTCAACTTGTAACAACAAAGCTACAGAAGCATTAACGTTCAATTCGGTAAAACCAGCTACTACTAAACTTCCATCCGCTCTTTCGATAATTCCGTTTCCAACGTCATCGTAGTTATTACCATAAGTTCCTTCCCATTCTAAAGTACCCGCAGCATCTATCTTTAATATATAAACTTGTTTTTCAAGAAATTGATCTTCTTGAAAACCTACGACTGCAATACCTCCGTCATTCGTTGCGGTAACACCAAGTCCTTCATCATCTTCAGTTCCGCCGTAAGTATTTGCCCAAAGTTGCTCACCTCTATCATTGATTTTAACAACCAATACATCTCTACCTGAACCATCCGAGACAGTTCCAACAGCAATATACCCGTCAGCTACTTCAACGATAGCTCTGAATTGGCCATTTGGATTTAGTTGACCATAATCCTCTTGCCAAAGAATTTCGCCATCCGGGTCCATTTTAATGATATAAGGAGTTTGAGCGGTATGGTATCCAACAGCTAAGAAACCTTCATCTCTTGTTTGGATCACTGAGTTGAGTTCATCGGTTCCACCTATATCGTAGAACTTCTCCCAGCCGTCAACTGCCTGTGCATTGCTGGAAACAGCAAAAACCATACATAGAGCAATCACAAGTAGAACTTGCTGCTTTACGAAGGTTAATATGTTGTTTTTTGTATGCACGGGAGTATGTTTTTTTCTGTTTATCAATAAGTACATTACAAATATGGGTTGATTTTAAGCCTAAATCAAAGACACTTTTAAGGCTTTGTTGATGAAAAAAATCGTAATTTAGGGTAGTTTTTTTATGAAAAATAAACATAAACAACTGATATTCAATCAAATATCAGTTATACAAAAGTACAGTAAAAATCAATTTTGTTGAAAACAAATCCCAAATTAAGCTATGATTAAGAGTCGTTTAATAGAAATTTTAAAAACTTGCTCCAAACCAGAACTGAGAATGTTGAGTAAATGGTTGCGTTCACCTGCCCATAATCAACGGGAAGATGTGGTTTTACTATATAATTACCTATTAAAGGACGATCATCTATGGAAAGATGACCATTTAGAGAAATCTGTTGCCTATCCTTATACATACCCTAAAGAGGACTACGATGATGCCAAAATCAGGCAAACCATTTTCTTTTTCATGAAGGCCCTGGAAGATTTCTTGATTTATCAGGAGGTTCAACAAAATGAAGTTCAGGCCAAAATGACCTTATCAAGGGTTTATCGCAAACGGCGATTGGACAGGCATTTTGAAAAAAATATGCGTTCTATAAAGAGTTTACAAGAAAAACAAAACCATCAGAACTGGGATCATCACCGAAATAAGTTTTACAGCCTACTGGAAGAGTATGAATTTATAGTTGAGCACAAAAGAACGGTAGCATTGAATTTACAAGAAGTATCCGATACTTTGGATGTGGCTTATTTAGCCAATAAACTGAGGCATGCCTGTCGAATGCTTTCTCATCAATCCGTTTTCAAGGTTCAATATGAAATTGGTTTAATGACGCAGGTTTTGAATTATATCGAATCGAACAAACAACTGTTAGAAACACCAGCCATTGCCATATACTACTATAGCTATAAAGCTACCATTGAAAAAGAAAACGAAACCCATTTTCATAATTTAAAATCACAAATTATTGAGAACGGATACCTCTTCCCGAAAAAGGAACTGGGCGACACTTATATCCTTGCTCTTAATTATTGTATCGGTCGAATGAACCTGGGGTATTCAAACTTTGTCCGAGAATCCTTTGATCTATATAAAGAAGGACTCGAAACAGAGATCCTGATTCAAGGTGGCCAAATCTCCCGTTTCACTTTCACTAATGTTGTTTCCAACGGTACCAAACTAAAAGAATATACCTACGTAGAAGATTTCATCCACAATTACAAAGGCTACCTCGACAAAAAATCAAGAGAAGATGTGGTTCAGTTTTGTCTCTCCAAACTATACTACGAAAAGTCGGACTACAACAAAGCCATGCGCATCTGCGCTCAAATGGATTACGGCGACATCCTCATGAATCTTGTTTCCAAAACAATGGTACTTAAAATGTACTACGAACAAAGTGAATTGGAAGTACTGGAATCTTACCTCGAAAGTTTCCGAAGTTACTTATCCCGTAAAAAGGCAACTGCCTACCACAAATCAAATTTCAAAAATATCATTCGCCTCACTAAAAAATTGCTTAAAACAAACCCCTACGCGCCAAAAAACAAACAAAAACTCAAAAAGGAAATCGAAACCATTAAACCGCTCACGGAACGCACCTGGCTGTTGAAGCAGGTGGAACAGCTTTGAAATGGCCATTGCAATCGCAATCGCAATGGCCATTTTCCTTCTATCGTGTGGGCTACAGGTTTGGTGATAAGTAAACAATCTTAGAAAGTATGCGTAATATAAAGCTGGCCTTCTAATTTTTCCGCGGATTAAAGATCGGTAAACACTTCGCCGGAACGGCCAGTGATTGCCGAGCTGAAACACAAAAAAGAGTATGCTCAGATTTTTACATCTCAGCTCGGCAATCCCTCCGATTTGATAAATCAAAGGGAGTGCTTACCGATCTTTACAAAGTTTTTATATTTGATGCAAAATAAATCACCAATGAAAATAAAAAAGCTAATCTCCTTTCTTGAATCTGTTGCCCCACCTTCCTATCAGGAGGGTTACGACAATGCTGGCCTGCTGGTTGGCAACCCGGAGACTCATATAAAAGGCGTGTTAATTTCCCTCGACTCTACGGAAGCGATTGTGGAAGAGGCGATTGCCAAAAAGTGTAATGTTATCGTAGCACACCACCCGATCATATTTAAAGGATTAAAAAAAATAACCGGCAAAACATACATCGAACGGGTGATCATCATGGCCATTAAACACGACATCGCTATATACGCTATCCACACCAATCTCGATAATGTATTTCGCAACGGCGTCAACGCAAAGATTGCCCAACGACTGGGACTGACGGACACCCGCATTCTCGCTCCAAAGTCAGGCTTGAAAAAATTGAGCACCTACGTGCCCAATGGACAGTCCGAAACAGTACGACAGGCACTTTTCAATGCGGGAGCAGGTGATGTCTCTGGTTTTGAACATCTAAGCCATGCCTCTCTGGGAGTCGGTACCGAAAACGGTGGAGGAGCAAGTACAGAGGTCAAAATAGAGGTACTGTTTCAACCTGCACTAAAAAATCGGGTTTTGAATGCGCTACACGGTTCTCTTCCCACAAGTAAGCTACCCTATGAAGTAAGTCAAGTGGAGAATACGAATACGCTCGTCGGTGCAGGGATGATCGGCACGGTTAGTAAACCACTTTATGAGATTCCATTTTTACGCAAAGTGGCCAAGTTGATGAAAACTCCTTGTATCCGTTACACTCGCTTAAGACGCAAAAAGGTACATACCGTTGCTATCTGTGGGGGTGCCGGAAGCTTCTTACTACCAGCGGCTATTGCCCAAAAGGCAGATGTTTTCATCACGGGCGACTATAAGTATCATGAATTCTTTGACGCGGAGGACAAAATCGTGATTGCCGACATTGGCCATTATGAGAGCGAACAGTACACAATCGACCTACTTTTTGAGCTTATAACAGAGAATTTTAGTAACTTTGCGGCCTATTGTACTGAAGTTGACACTAATCCTGTCCACTATTTGTGCTAAGTCATTGACAATCAGTCTGTTTTATGCCAGACTTTTTCGATCAACTCTAACCGTAAAATAATACTTTCTATGCCTAGTAAAACTAATGCCAAGGATACAGCCATTGAAGACAAGTTGAAAGAGCTTTTCAACCTACAACAAATTGACTCTCAGATTGATCAATTTGCCATCCTCAAAGGTGAGCTTCCAATGGAAGTAAGTGACTTGGAAGATGAGATTGTTGGTTTAGAAACCAGAATCAATAAATTGTCTACCAATGTAAGTGATTTGGAAGGTGACATCTCTCGCCACAAAGCAAATGTCAAAGAAGCTGAATCTTTGATCGCCAAGTACGAGAAGCAGATGGACAATGTAAAGAACAATCGTGAGTACGATGCTCTGTCTAAAGAATTGGAGCTACAGCGTCTTGAGATTCAACTTTCTGAAAAGAAGATAAGAGAAGTTTCTGTCTTTGTTAGCGCTAAACAAGAAACCTTAAAAACTGCTCAGGGGCGATTAGACTCCAAGCAAGAAGAACTTGCTATCAAAAAGGTAGAGCTTGAAGCGATCATTGAGAAGACAGATAAGGAAGAGCAGAAATTAATGAAGAAGTCTGAAAAGACGAAGAAGAATATCGAAGAGCGTTTGCTAAAAGCTTACACTAAAATCCGTGGTGCTTACCGCAATGGATTAGCTGTAGTGACTGTAGAGCGTAATTCTTGTGGTGGTTGCTTCAACAAAATTCCACCTCAGATTCAACTGGAGATCAACATGATGAAAAAGGTGATTGCCTGTGAGCACTGTGGCCGTGTCATAGTTGACGATTCGATTGCGGGAATTGTTCGCCCTGTTCCAGAGGAACCAGTTAAGAAGAAAACAACTCGAAGAAAGAAAGTGGTTAAGGATAAAGACATTTAATACACTCCTTAGAGTTTATGAACAGCGCATTAGTATGGAGCCCAAATGTTCTTTTAAAAAAAACTGTTCCCGAAACGAGTTCGGGACAAGCTGTCTCGTCCTCATCATAATAGCTATGGCTATTAGATTCCGGGCGTTCCTCGGTTTTTTCCAAAAGCCCTCTTTGGTTCCTATACAAAATCTCTATACATAAACTCTCTTTAAAAAATAGCTTAAATGCCCTGAATGATTCATTTGTTCAGGGCATTTTTTAGAGATAGTACGTGATAGCTGCTAATGCTTGTTTTGCTTTTTCTTTGCCATCAACATCAAGTTTTATATTCCCACTCAATTCGTTTACTATACTCCCTTTTGAAGTCGGTTCTTTTTTGTAAGAGGTCACATGATGTGAGAAAAATAAGACCCTGTATTTTACGACCCCGTAGGGAGTCGCACGATTCAAGGATGAAGGGACGGCTGAATAGTCACATTATTTTTTTAACTCTACGTATAAAAATGTTAATTTACTACGTAAGATGCAACTTGCATTATCTGTTTAACGAGGATTTATGAGTAAACCTCGTAAATCGAAGGGTAAACAAACAACGTAAGAACTAGTTTTTCCGTTAAGGATGTAGAAGTTGTATAAAGTTATTTCCTATGACTGCAAATAAGTGCTAGGCCATAATTAATTTAAAGTTTAATCGCTCAGCCTTTTCAGTCTACTCTTCCTCATTTTTTGGCTCCAGCCAGGGAGGATGAAGTCAAAAAACGAGTCGATTAGACTAAAAATTCTTGACCGATTAATGTAAAAATAATTATGTCCCAGCACTTAAGAACTATGCACAAGAATATTTTACTTTTCGCCTTCCTTCTGACTTCCTTTTTTGCGCAAGCTACCGGGGGACGATTTGAGTTTACTCCTGAAGCGCGGTCGGCTTATGATAAGGTGACGAGTTTGCGGCTGACGGAGGCACGGAAGGAGTTGGCAAACATCATGGCAAATGACCCGGATAATCTGATTGCTTACCATATTGAAAATTACATCGATCTTTTTACCATTTTCATAAATGAAGATGAACAGGAGTTTGACCGCCTGGAAAAAAATAAAGATCGTCGGCTCGCTAAGATAAAATCGGGGGACAAAAACTCACCTTACTACCTATATACACAAGCTGAGATAAAATTGCAGTGGGCACTGGTTCGCCTCAAATTTGGAGAATACTTTACGGCTTTGATGGAAATCAAATCAGCGTACAAGCAACTCGAAAAAAATGAGGAGAAGTTTCCGGCGTTTGTACCCAACAAAAAAAGCCTGTCCATCATGCATGCGATGATTGGAACGGTGCCGGACAACTATCGCTGGGGCGTAAAGTTTTTGAGCGGAATGGATGGGACCATTGACCAGGGGCTGCGCGAAATGAAAGAGGTACTGGAGTACGCCAGAAACAACGATTTCATTTTTGAACAAGAAGCCATGGTCATGCACGCTTTTCTCATGCTACATCTTAACAATAAAGACGCGGAAGCATGGAATCTCATTTCTGAAAGCAAATTAAATCCTAAAGAAAGTTCACTTGCTTGTTTTGCACTAGCCAACCTTGCTATGCGAACGGGACGAAATGACGAGGCCATTCGCATTTTGCAACAGCGACCTACGAGTGCGGACTATCACCCTTTTCACTACCTAGATTATATGCTGGGATTAGCCAAACTGTATCGCCTGGATGATGATGCCGATGTTTTCATTCAAAAATTTCTCAACAATTTTCGTGGCAAAAACTATATCAAAGAAGCCTACCAAAAATTAGCCTGGAATGAAATCATTCACGACAACCCCGAGGCTTACCATAAATACATGAAGGCCTGCCAGGCAAAAGGCCACGACACCGTAGAAAGCGATAAGACGGCCAACAAGGAAGCCAAGCTAGGGGTTGCTCCCAACAAAATATTACTCAAGGCTCGTTTGCTTTTTGATGGGGGTTATTACCAAAAAGCGTATGATCTTTTGCAGCCTCTTTCGAACGACAACTTCTCTACTATCAAAACGAAATTAGAGCATCATTACCGCCTCGGTCGCATCACACATAAGATGAAGCGCTACGATGAGGCCATCAAATATTATCAGACTACGATTGACAGGGGCTCTGATCAAAGTTATTTTTATGCCTGCAATTCGGCTTTGCAGTTGGGTAAGTTGCATGAGGCCCTGGAACAGTGGGGAACAGCTAAGGAATTTTATAAGAAGTGTTTGAGTTTGAAGCCGGACGAGTACAAAAATGGCTTGCATCAGCAGGCTAAGGCTGGTTTGAATCGGCTTCGTAAGCGGTAGGTCGGCTTCGCCTCTTTTTTTTGATGGGACACAGATTGAACAGATCTAACGGATTAGGACGGATTTTTGATTTCTATTGCGCTCCATACATTCAACCTACACGTACTACGAAAAAAAAATCCGTGTAAATCCGTTTAATCCGTGTTCCATCCCCGTCAAAGGGCAAAAAACCTTCAAAATCATTGAATTTTATTGAATGAACTATGGCGCAGAATTGTAAAAAGGTTTATATTTGCAGTCGCTTAAGCAAAATGGCGAGGTAGCTCAGCTGGTTAGAGCGCAGCATTCATAATGCTGAGGTCGAGTGTTCAAGTCACTCTCTCGCTACTTAGAAAAACGTATCCACCTGATAATCAGACGATTGTAGGTGGATTTTTTCGTCAGGCGTCGTTCTGGGCGTCGTTTTTTCAATTTATTTTGACTTTTTTTGCTTTTAGTTCTTCTCCTTTTGTTGTTTTGGTGAGGATGGGGGAACTTCTTTCATCTTCCAATCATAGTAACTCGTTTCTTCTCTTATCTGCTTCTTTCTATTTTAGATCAATTATCGAACAAATGTTGTTTAGATCTGTCCCTTTTCATTTATCAACCCAGCAGTTGTTCTAGTCAACGTTATCTGATTCCATATTGTAGCTACTAATGCTTTGACAGAAATATTGACAGCAAAGCTTGTGTTCCACGTTTCTTAACGTACTTATAGTTTTCCTGCCTTAATCCTCAGAATAAGTTAGAGCCCAACTTATCTCAATCATTGGAAACTTACTCAAGATGCACAACTCTCCTAGTAACCTCTCTTCATGTCTCATCATTCGTAATCTCCCATTCGTTAAAGACACCATCCTGATCAGAGTCAACAACAGCGATAGCTTTCGCCACAAAACCTGTCGGACTCACCTGCACGATAGATACATCATACTTAGCATTACCGCCAGCAGTGATCGTCTTCTCTGGCTCAAAGCCCAAAGACAATAGATCATCCGTATACTTCACGTGCATCTGATGAGAACTTTTTTCCAACTTGTGAATAGTAGTGAGCGCCTGCTGTGCTTCGAGACTATGCGTCTTGGCAATCAGGGGCATTAGATTAGGTAAGGCAATAAGCATTAGAATGCCAATAATGACCAAAACAACGAGTAATTCGGTCAGCGTAAAGGCTTTTAGTTTTCTAGTAGTATGCAATCCCATAATATGTTAGTTTTCTTAGTGTTAGGGGTGCAAATATTGTGCTAGAAATTGGCGCTCATCACCGAGCCACAACAACTTTCCCACGAGTCAATACGCCCAGATCAGATCGTAAATGATAAAAATAAATACCAATCTGTAAATCTCTTGTTGAATAAGTATAGATTTCCTGAAAACCATTTATTTCTAACCGTCCTTGTTCCTCTCCATTGGCATTTGACAAAACCCAAATGGCGGACTCCCCAGCGGGAAGATCACAGGATATCTGTAAGTCCAAATCAACTGGATTAGGATAGACTGACAGGTCATATTCCGATGTCTTTGTGATGGTATTGCTCATTACTGTCGTATCTATTACGATATTGATTTCTAAATCAGGGTTACAAGTGGGTGAGCTGGTGCCTAAGCGGTAGTTGGGAAAGTTGGGGAGAGAGATGCCGTGACGTGTGGGGAGATGAATCCCATGCTGCACTAACTCGCAAGCCAAGCCTAGTTCGTCAGGTCTATTGATTACGTGTAACACATAGTTTCCATTGGTACTATTGATATAGATTCGACAATCCGGACCCAATTGTGCTTGATAGAAATTCGTAGGAAATGGGGCTACGAAGCCATCATAAGTAGCCACTATAATTTCTGAGGCTGAAATATCTGTCGCCTCTAAATCGTATTGTCGGACTTCATTCCAAGAAGTTAAATACAGGAATCGGTTATTTGGGGATATTGCTGCCCCTCCAAAACCTTCTAAATCTGGATGCACATGCTCAAAATTACTTAATTGCCCATTTTCACGGTCAACCTGAAATATAAATGCTCCATCGATTGGGGTATATCTTACATATATAGATCCGTTTGGTGAAAAAACCGCCTGACCCCCAGCATTAGTAGTAGCCAAGCCGATTTGCTGAAAAAAGGGCCCCTCAATAGCATCACTTGTCAATAGATATGTGCAATACTCTTTTGAACGATACTTAGGGCACATAATCCACCAATCGACTCCATTAGCATGCTTTACTGCCGTAAACTGGTTTGAGCTTAGGCTATCTTCCAACAAAAGTACATTCTTTTCTACAACTGCTCCCATCCCATTATTCAAACTCATATCTACCAAGCTATAGTAGAGCCGATTCATGTAAATAAAAAGTGGAGTATCTAATATCTCTTCTCCTTTATGAAACAAATAGTACAAACTATCTGTTTCTGGTTTGGGTAAAACAAAATTATTTTGAGATGTAGGATAGAAAGGATAGAGTTCACTAGTACAAAATTCATCATAAGCAGCACCAGGGTTCAAGCTATCTCCATTCATCATAACTTCATGGCTCGCATCAACAATAAAACAACCATTTGTATAAAATTGCAACTCTCCGTTTTCGTTGCAAATGCTAGAATTATAGGGCCCAATAGTAATATCTCTCCATTCATAATCTAAACTAACTGGATTTAAATTAAAATCTATATTAGTACCGCCTTGCATTGTATCATTAGGACTACTTCTTGCTCCAAACAACCAGATATAGTCATACTTTTCCTGCCCTTTAGCATTAATAGTAAGCAACAAAAAAATCAAAAGTTGTAACACTCTACTCATATTTCATTTATTTAAGATTCTCGTAAAGTTAATAAAAAAACAGCCAAGTCGTTTTATAACGACCTGACTGCATTTTAGTTGACTATTTTCTAAAAAATCTATTCTTATTTTATCACAACAAATTTTTCAATGTATAACAACTGTCCATTCTGTCTTACGGAACAGAAATAAACGCCCGCTGGTAACATATCTAAATCAAAACGTTTTACCCCTTCCTGGCTTCCTGCTATTTTCTCATTTAAGATAACTTGCCCCATTCTTGTTTGAATACTTATATCTGCATCTCCTTCTTCTGTCAATTGGTAAGACAGTTCAATATTATCTTTAGCTGGATTGGGATAAATACTAAACACTTGATTTAGTACTTTTTTATCCAAGCTTTCATCAGACCTTCTTCCTCCCTGATCACAGAATACATCATCATCAAAAACATATCGATCAGTAGACAAGGCCAATAAACTTCGTGCCTCGAAGACAGCATTACCACCTACTAACGGACATTGTTCTGCTATATAAAGTAAACTTGCAATTTGAGCATCAACAAGTACTCCAGCATCTTCTCCCAAAAATGAAAGATAGATTTGATTGACTGTTTTTTCGTTACTCTTGTAGATCGCATCTGAGCTTAAATTATCGACTCCAGTAGTCAAATTGTTTTTACGATTTTCAATCTGAGTTAAATTTAGCTGTGCTTTTGTAGACAAATCAGACTGCAAGGAGTGGAGTGAAGCCAATCTGGCTGCTTTTTGATTGACATAATCAAGACTGTCATTCCCTTCTGGTGTAATTTGAATCAAGTGATTTAATTCTACTAAGCTATCAATTGTGCTTTTTATAGCTTGCAAGTCATTTCTGTAAATAAGCTTATCTCCAGACCCCAATTCAAACAATTGAGAAAGGTCGGATTTCGCCTGATCAAATCGACCAATGGCTGATTGCTGATTTTGGCCCTGGAAGTTTGAAAAACTGGCGCCCATTTCCGGAGTAAGTTGTCCTTGTTGTATGCGATTGAATAGTTGACGTTCAGCTAGCCAGACATAGGTGTCAGTAAATTCCTGCGGCTGAAGCGTTCCACTTGCGATTTTATTTTCAAAATCAGATGAACCTCCACCTGTAAAGCCCTGGTAGCCTATTCCTTCAGGGCAAGTATTATTACTGATGTCCTCACAATTATATGTAGTACCAAAATCATCAAAATTTTGAAACCAATTAGCACCAGCATTATTATCACTAGAAGGAACAAAATCCTCATTCACTGGATCAACAAAAAAGAAAGAGTTTTCAACTTCATCCAAATCAGTAGACAAATGCTTAGCACCAACACCACTACCAGACCCTCCACTAAGAAGCAAAGGCCACAAATTCCCTCTATGCTCCTGCAAACCAATATCAGCCCAGCCACTACTAAAGTTAGTAAAGTACCTTCCCAATAGTAATCCCTGATCATGGTTATTGAATGTATTCCCACTTAGATCTGCACCGACTGAAGTCATCCAAAAATTAACGCCAACTTGCACCTCGTCTAAGGTATTACAACTCAGCGATACTCCTGGCGCATTGGTGACATAAATTCCTTTTCCAAGAAGTGGTGATGTCTTCATCTTACCAATCGCTTCTGCTCCTGATCCAGTAACTTCATTACAAGTCACTGTCACATCGGCACTTCCTGAAATACTCAAACCTACAAAGCCAGATGGAACTGAGCTAAATAAATTACTTATTGTATTATTACCGATCAGGTCATTTCCACCTGCTGTGGTTTTTATTCCAACATGCGGGCCCGGCATCCATATTACATTATTGTAGATATTCCAACCAACCGATTGCACAAAGGGAGCGCCATTTATTTCAATTCCAATTGCTGCTTCCTCATCTATGTCTGATATAATTATATTGCCTTCTATATTTCCTTCCAATAAGTGATTATTAGTTAACTGCACACCATAATCTTTTACTTTACTCAATTGGCAATCTTGAACACTAGCAATCCCATTCACCAGATTTTTCAACGTAAGCGCATATCTTGAGCTTTCCAACTCAACAGAAGCTATATCTGTGTGCACCCGCTCTGCCATAATTCCAAAAGTACAGTCTTTTATATCTTGTCCGTAACTACCACGCCCACCTTCATAAGAAAACATATTCGTCATTAAAGGATCGCCTTTAACGTGAACGGCTTTCGCATAAATATTTTCAAATCGACAGCCACTTACTGCTAGATTCGAATTGTTGGCGACGATGCCGTTGTTCATATGGTGAAAGTAGTTTAAGCCCTGATCATTGGGCACATTCTTGTTACCTTGTATGCTGATAAAAGACACATCGTTGATCAGCACACCAGTTGGATAACCTGGGAGAGGAGGCATTCCTGGACCATTTATGAAGTTAAAGGTGTTGCCTAAAAATCCCCAAACATCTATATTATTACCATCCGGATTAGGTGGTACGTAGAGTCCTCTATAATTATCGACAAAGTCATTATAATACAATTCCAATTGCGCACCATCAAATGCCGTTATTGCTTTTTCTGCATTAGAAATCGAGCTTGCACGCATATACAAATTCCCTCCATCTTCTATCTCTATTCCATCCCAGATTTCGCCACAGGCCAACAAATCTGTTAGGATTAAATACAACTTCGCTCCATCTTGTATGGTTATTTTCACACCCGGATCTACCACAATGGTTGAATAATTTCCAAAGCAATAATCCTGGTCTATAATGAGGTCGTCTGTAATGCGTAGCTGGAGTTCTTCTGCTCCTGAGTAGCAGGGACCAGGGCTGGCAGGTAGTTCAGTTCCTATTAAGTTGGAGATGTTGCCGGAGATTGTGATTAAATCGTCTACAAACGCTGGGTCATAAATTTTTTTAATCGCAGATTTGTTAGACATTCCACTTGATGCATCTTCAAATCCTCCAGCAAAACCAACATATCCATAATTAACATTAACCCCAATAGCTTCAAGAACGAATACATATTCTTTACACTCTCCGGGTTCAAAAACAACTTCTTCCTCACACAATATTGTGTTCAAAGAAGGTGCACCACCTGTACAATCTACAAAACCAACTTCCCCAGAAACCATCTCTAACTGATTTGTAGGGAATTTAATAGTAACATCCATGTCCTGGGATTCACAAAAGTTGTTGCAGATTTTCATCGTATACTCTACTTCAGAATGACCATCACACCCAACCACCAAAGGAGTTTCATAACTTACTGCTAAATCTATACCTATCCAACATTCTAGACATGTTTCACCAGATAGATCCGGCTGGGCAAAACAATCGCCACAGTTATTATTAATCTTAGCGCTTATTTGGTTAAAAGTAAAATCACTTAAACAATAACCAGGATACTCAACTTCAGTATTATTACACATTAAATAGGCTCCATTAGGATCTGAACAAGGACTAGCTCCTATACATAGGTCTGGGTATTGGGAATAATCCTGCAACTCACCAAGACCAAATATATGCCCAATTTCATGAGCAACACTTATACCACTAGCACCAACCCCTACCCAGCCTGTAGGAATATCTATGTCATTACATACTCCCTCCCCAGCTGCGGCATTATTTGATAGTATACTGTGAAAAAGGAATATCGCATCAACAGGAGATATACTATTGTCAATAGCAGCACAACCAAAACGATCTTCCCAATAGCCATTCAATTTTGTGTGCTTATCACTAGTTGTTCCGGAAAACGCAAAATCTGAGGCTTGCGTATGTATAATAATGCCCCCTCGTATTAAAAACTCCAGATTGAAATTCTGAATATACACTTCATTCATCGCATCGAAAAAATGTGTTTCTACATGATTAATCACCGCTGTTTCATTTCCTAGCCATTGGTAAGTACTATAATCAGCGATGACCAAAAATTCCATTACTGGTGCTGCACAATCTGCGCCTCCATCTCCGTCACCAGTTGCCCAATCTGCGGCAAATGGCTTGGTAGAAAGAACCATTAAATCCTCATTCGCTCCAGACACAAAATCACTCACCGGTTTGATATCATATCGGGTATCCTCAAATCGAATGATTCCTTTTAACTTTCCATTCTTTACTGTAAGTCGTACATTACTAAATCCTGCCTGATTCACAATCGTTCCTTTAAAAGACCTTCTCCTCTCAGGCCCTAATTCTTTGGTGACATAACGCCCACCTTCCAATACTCTATAAGTATCATTACTGAAACCTTCCTCCATCTCAACCTGCCACTGATGCCCTCCAACATTCAACTCAAAATCAAAAACTCCCGTCTGATTCCTCATAAAAGAAACAAGACTAGCCTGATCCATCGTAAACACAGAATAATCAGAAAACTGCTCATCCAACACCTGCTGGTCTTCGGCGGAAATATCCGTAACCGCTCCATTAAAAACACCTTGCCCCTGCACATAAGCCTGAGTCAAAGTAAACAAACCCACCAACAAGAGTAGGCGATAATAGTAATACATTTTCATAAATAAAAAATTTGGTTTTAAACAATCCCACACTGCTACTCAGGGTAGCAATCGGTGAAAAATGGAGGGATAATAGGGGAGGTGGCGCTAGCGGAGGGAGCTGCTAGTGCTTTTCTTGTTGGATGAGAACTTGGTGTTTGTTTTTTTTGTGGGGTCGTGTTTGCGGGGTACTGCTTTTTATTTGCAGGAGGCTACTTTTTTAGTTGTATACTTGTTTAAAGTAGCCTCCTGTTTTTTATTCGTGTAAGATAAAGCCGTACCTGGGTCGGAGACCCAAACTAGCTTCTGATATTTATTCTTCTGAAGACCTTGTCATAGCGAGAATCTTGCGCCAGCAGATTAGTTAAACGACAAATCTTCAATGCTTTCATATTTATTACCCTCTCCATAAACATCTTTTATAGTTCCAATTTCTGTAGTTGCTAAACCCAAGTAATCATCAGATATAATTTCGTAAATAGCTTGTCTAATTGTCTTCATTTCCAAATCTTGTAAAATAATCATATCTGTAGACCAAAAATAAGTATTACCTTTTAGTAATTTTTGAACATTTAAAACTGTAAAGAGAGTCGCAAAATGTACTTTACCATTTTTCAATACTATATTAACATCTATATTATCGTTATTAACATCACTGAGAATGTAGCCTGCTGGGAATTTTACTTTAAAGTCCATATTAATATATTTTAAACAATCTACTTATGACTGCGGGTTGAGTAGACTTATTTGAGTAACCTACTATATTTACTGTTCTTTCGCTAGCATTTTTAAAATAAACTCGAGCCCCTCCTCTTGTCCTAGCCTCATGGATACCTTTTCCAATATGCTTTGATCCTATTCCTGGATTCATATCCCCTTTTCTTAACTGAGCCATAACAGAATTTGCTTCCTTTCTCAACTTATCATTACCTTTAAAAGTCTTTCTTGCGAGATCTAAAAGCCTAGAATCTCCTTTGACTAAAGACTTCATTTTTTTTACACCCCCACAATTATGTACCAAAACCGCATCCTGCTGCCCCACATAATACGTATGGTAATCTTCTACCGTAAAGTTATAAACTTTAAACGTCCCTTTCCTTCCTATAAGTGAATCGACAACAATCAACTCACTACCTGTAACAAAACTCTTTAAAGTATCACCTTGACTTAGATCTCTTACCTCAAACCAACTACCATGCACAAAGAATGGGTGATCGGGGGTCCAAACTAGCTTCTAACATTTATTCTTCTGAAGACCCTGCGCGAGCGGATAGTCAATTATAAAGAAGCAGCATCCATTTCAAAACTAATATCGGTTTTTATCTTTTGTGGCGTTATAGCCAATCCTGTTCTTTCAGTATCGTAAAAAACTCCAAATAAGACATTATCATTTTCCATGTCTGGAATACAATATTCTAAAAACTTGTCCAAAGCAATACTTTCCGCTTTCCAAGAATACTCATTAAATTCTTCAAATGCGCATTGGTTCGCAACTTCTAAGTGTGGCCAAACAGGAAAGATCATATCTTTATCTTTATCAATAAATCTTATCCAACTATCTGACGTTGAAAGCCCCCATACAAAACCTAACCTTACTACTTCTCTAATAAAATATTCATACCTCTCCTCGGGCGACAAACTTATAATATTTTTAGTTTTATTCATACCTTATTCGTTATAATAATTTAATAATGCCCAGCTTTTCTAGCAAGCCTTGTTTCCACCGCATGACCTTTGTGATTTTTTAGCTTAGCACCAAAATACCCATTACCTCCAGCTGCTGGCTTATTCCTGGGATGAGCCATTTCAAGTCCTTTGTCAGCTTTTTTCCTTCCTGGAGATTTCCTCCCATTAAAAGGGACTCTTATCCCTCCTCCTCCGTTAAGCCCCTTTGTTCCGTGTGCTTTTTTTGTTGCTAATCTTCTAGTTTCATTTTTGAACCAACCAAGGATATTGCTTCCTAATTTAGGATCAAGCCCTAATGCCTTAAGAGCAGCTTGCTTACCCGATCACCGCTCGCGTAAGGTGTTCAAAAAAACAAGTGCTTGTTTGGGTCTCTGACCCAGATACGGCATATGATTTTTTTTCTTAACCTACACCTGTTTATT
>Ga0209187_1001408_pt1 | contig 28076 bp, 22 predicted proteins | sample BantaG_FD_187430 | JGI IMG/M metagenome (GOLD analysis project Ga0209187, IMG submission 187430) | Marine algal microbial communities from Bantry Bay, Ireland - BantryBay_4 metaG (SPAdes) (version 2) | ecosystem: Host-associated > Algae > Red algae > Unclassified | place: Bantry Bay, Ireland...
GATAATATTTCAACTTGACGTGCTGACAACGATACCACTAAGGCATGATTACGTTTTTGTTCCACCATGGTAAATCTCTTTTGTCAATGAACGTATTTTAATAGGAAGTTATTTTATGGGTGTACCACTACGTAGAAGATTACGCTATAAACGATTTGCAAAATCGTTTTACGTTGACCGTAGCATAATGCCCTTGTACCGACGAATGACGGTATCCGGCTTTTGTCGCGTTAGCTTGGCAATTTCGTACAGTACGTGGGCGCAAGCCGGAGGCGTTACGCTATGGTGCTTGTTAGTCAAAGTTAGGAAAAATAGTGAAAATTTTGAGCTGTCTTTGCTATGTATCAAGAACAAAATAACTGTACCGTCTTTACTTGTTCTTTTTCCTTTATACTTCCCCAAATTCTCCTTAAATACAGTAAGTATTCACGTTAAATTTGGCTTGTCTAAAGAAAAAATAATCCCGATAATTATTGGGAGAAGAAAGCACATTTATTTAATTCTTGATACGATGTGCTGAATTGAGGCTGGGAAAATATTTTTTAGTAAAGCGAAAATAAAATGCAACTTAGTTGCAAAAGTAAAATAATGTAATTACATTTGCAACTAAGTTGCATGTAGGAAGTGCTAATTATTAGTTTTTTCGGTTCTCTGACAAATTCGGTGGTTGCTCGTTTCTCGCGTAAGGGATAGTAGGTGTTGTTTGAACGTAATGGAGCGATAGCGGAGTGGAGAGAGTGCCGGATAGCCCGACCCCCGACTGATAAGGAGGGGGATACGCCCAAATTATTATTTATTTCACCGGATTTGTCAAAAGACCATTTCTCTTTTTACAAAAAATGCTAAAGAATCAACTTTTCAAACTATTATCATAATGCTGAAAGCAATAAATCTTTGCAAACTTTATAGTGACAAATTCGCGCTTAAGGACTTAAGTTTTTCAGTAGCACCCGGAGAGATATTTTGTTTACTTGGACAAAATGGAGCAGGGAAAACGACTACGATTAATATTTTTTTAGGGTTGATAAGACCAACATCGGGAGAAGCTTTTATTAATGATATTTCGGTATTTGATAATAAATCGGTACGGAATTTTATCGCTTATATTCCTGAAACAGTTCAATTGTATGGCAATTTGTCTAGTATAGAAAATTTAGACTTTTTTAGCCGATTGGCAGGAGCTGTTTATACAAAAAAGGAACTGATTGGTTTTTTGCGACAAGTAAATTTGGAGGAGGAAGTCTATCAGAAAAAATTATCAACTTACTCAAAGGGAATGCGGCAGAAGGTGGGAATAGCCGTGGCATTGGCAAAAAATGCTGCGTACATTTTAATGGATGAACCGACCTCTGGTTTGGATCCTAAGGCATCACTTGAATTTGCGAATACATGTAGAGAGTTGTCGGCAAATGGAGTGGGTGTTTTTATGGCTACTCATGATATTTTTAATGCAGTAAATATTGGTTCCAGAATTGGAATTATGAAAGAAGGCGCATTAATCCATACGACTAATACAGCTAATATTACAGCTCAACAATTGCAAGATTTATACATTAAGACAATTTAATAATTATAAAAATACTATTAGAAATGAATTTTAAGTACATCGTACTCTCAATACTCTTATTGACAGCACAGGTAGGTTTTTCTCAATCTAAAATAATGGGTAAAACTTTGGATTCAGATGAGGTGTCAATACCGGGAGCGAATATTATTCTGACAAACGACAAGCAGGAACAAAGGGGAGTAACGTCTGACTTGGAAGGGAATTTTAGTATTGATGTAAAAGAAAATGGAACTTATCGTATTCAGGCGACTTTTATCGGATATGAAACTTATGATAAAGTAGTAACCGTAAGGGGCAATGAGGATGTAGATTTAGGATTAATTGTATTGAGAGCTGCTGCAGAATTATTACAATCTGTGGAAGTTATCGGGAGAAAACGTCAGGATTATAATAGTGATTATTCATTTTCAGCTACTAAAATAGCGATTGAAAATAGAGAGTTACCACAATCGGTAGCCACAATAACGAAAGAGTTGATAGATGATAAAGTAGCGTTTCAACTGTCGGATGCCGTAAAAGGTGTGAGTAGTGTCACGCCTGTTAGTTTTTATAGTCACTTTAATATACGAGGGATTACACAGAATGAGGATGGACAAATTATTAATGGCATGCGCACGCATCAGTATTATTTTTTGCAACCCTTGACTCAAAATATAGAACGGATTGAGGTGGTAAAGGGACCAAGTTCTGTCACATTTTCGAGCGCAGATCCGGGCGGAACAATTAATATGGTGACTAAAAAACCATTGAGAGAAACGAGAAGGGAAGTCAGTTTTGGTGCCGGAAGTTTTAATACTATTCGGGGAGGTTTGGATTTTACAGGTCCTTTGAATGAAGAAAAAACCTTGCTTTATCGTATAAATGCAGCTATACAAAAGGCAAATTCGTTCAGGGATTTGGTGCAAAATGATGCCTTGCTGATATCGCCTTCTTTTAGTTATATACCAAATGACAAAACCGCTGTAAATGCTGAAATGATTTATAGCAATAGTACAGGAAATCTGGATAGAGGGCAACCAATTTTTGATGAAGTAACGAGTGAAGATGACCTAAATAGCACGCCTATTTCCAGAAATATTGCGGCGTCTAATGATTATAATAATTCAAAAGAATTTATCATTACGACAAGTTTGAGTCATCGTTTTACTGATAATATACAGTTTAATGCAAAATATATGAAGCAAATCTGGGAAGAGGATTTGCAAGAACACAGAGCCAATGGATTTATAGCGGATGTTGATGGAAATACGGTTCCAAATTTGGTGAGATTTCGATATGCAAAAAGAAATCAATTTTGGAATACCGATAATTTGAATGCATTTTTAACATTTGATAATCAATTGGGCGAGGTTGAAAATAAATTATTGGTGGGTTATGATTTGCATCAATTTGATAAAACGATTGGTGGCAGCCAAAATGGAGCAAGAGGATATTTGACGGATGCTGAAGGAAATTCGTTGACCGAAAGTTATGGTGATATTGAAATTTTAAGCCCGGCAGTGGGCTATTTCGACCTTGATAATCCTTCGAATATTACGAGAAATACGAACGCCTATAATATAGGTGCTTTTGCGATTCCTGCACAATTGCTGACTACGAATGCCGCTTATATTCAAAATGTAACAAAATTTAAAGGCTTTACATTACTGTTGAGTTTGCGTCAGGAATGGTTTGAGGACGATTTGAATTATGATAATTCGAACCGTATGAAATATAACAATACAGCATTGATTCCGAGAGTAGGGTTGTCCTATAAAATAAATAATAATTTTAATGTATATGCTACATATTTAGAGGGATTTCAGCCACAAATGAATACGGTAAATTTGATGCCGATTACAGCCAACAACTTCTTTTGGAGTTCGGTTTCCCCTTCGGAGTTTGACCCATTGGAAAGTGATTTAATTGAATTTGGACTTAAAGGAAATCTTTTTAACGAAGCCATAAATGTTTCCGTAGCCGGCTATCAGGTCAATCAAAGAAATATCCTGATGTCGATACCGGACAATGATGCGCCCGGCGGATTTGTATTCACTCAAAGAGGTGCCGATCAGAGTCGCGGTATAGAATTGGATGTATCGGGTTATGTACTGCCCAATCTGCAAATGAGTGCATCTTATGCCTACACTAATGCGATAATTAAAGAGGATGAAAATCTGGCTTTAATTGGAGAAAGAAAGGAAGCCGCCCCGATAAACAGTGCAAATTTATGGGCAAAATATGATTTTGAAAACACTGTTTTGCCAGGCGTAAGTTTTGGGGCAGGCATTCAATATAGTGGAGATAAATTAGGTTGGTATGACCGAAATCTCGTCCTGCCTGATTATACGGTAGTTGATGCAGCTTTGTACTACAGACCGAATGCCTCTAATGTAGAATTTACATTAAAAGTAAATAACTTATTGAATACAACTTATTGGACCGGAGCGATCAATAACACTCGTGTATTTCCCGGTGTGCCGCGCAATTTCATGTTTGTAACAGCGTATAAATTTTAGAATTTTACGTTTTCCCCAAAATTTTAAGAGGTAACTTTTTCATGTAAAATGTATTTATTTTACTAAGGGGAACAACTCGTCCGATGTTTTTAATGTCGGACGAGCCCTTGTTTTTGCGTGAGCAAATATTAGAATTTATGAAAAAGCAAATTATTGTTTTAATAGCAAAGCAATTTTTCAAAAAAACCTTTGGTTACAGAGGTTTTCTTGTGCTTTTATCTGTTTATTTGATTGCTTTGACTTACGTAACGATAAATAGTTGGAGTACCTTCGAAGCACATCATCATGCAGTCGAACACCATCAAGATGAAGCAAGAGAAAGCTGGGAAAACAATCCCGACAAGCACCCACATAGAATGGCACACTTTGGGACATTCGCATTTCGCCAACAACATCCTTTAAGTATATTTGATTCAGGCATAGAGAGTTATACCGGAAATTCTATTTTTTTAGAAGCACATAAACAACATACCGCCAACTTTTCCGAGGCGAGTTTGTCCACAGGTTTAGCGCGTTTCGGCGATTTGAGTATAGCGATGTTATTGCAACTAATCTTGCCCTTGATTATATTTTTCTTGGGCTATTCGTCCATTACTTCCGAAAAAGAAAATGGAACACTCAAGATAATTCATATTCAAGGAGCGAGCATAAAAGAAATACTTTTAGGCAAGTCATTGGGGCTGTTTTTTGTCTCGGCATTATTCTTTTTACCCGCCTTTTTATCTTTGTGGAGTATCTCTTTTTTGGAAAATCACACAACGAATAGTTCGATTGTAATGCGGTCAATATTGCTTACGATAAGTTATGTTTTGTTTTATATGATTTTGTGTGGTATCACCGTAATTGTATCAGGCAGGAGTGAAAAATCTAACAAAGCCTTATTGGGTTTATTGGGCATCTGGCTGATGTTTTTTATCATTATTCCCAAAACCGCCCAAGTACTCGGAAATTCAATGTACCCCAATCTTTCAAAAATAGAATTTAGAGCTGCCATAGAAGAAATAGTATCGAAAAAAGGGGATAGCCACAATCCCAACGACCCATATTTTAATACATTACGAGATTCCGTTTTAACAGCTAATAATGTTACTGATATAAAAGATTTACCATTCAATTACGGTGGTTTTTTAATGCGTAAAGGAGAAGAGCAATCAGCGGTTATTTACAATAATCAGCAAAAAAAATTGATTAAAACATACAGAGCGCAGAATAGTATTACCAATAGTTTGGTATTAATAAATCCGTATTTGGCTATCAAAAATTTATCAATGAGTTTGTCAGGCACCGACTTTGATACTTACGTAAATTTTTTATCGCAAACAGAAAATTATAGATACAAACAATCGCAATATCTAAACGATTTGCAGATGAAATTTATTAGCAATAAAGCAAAAGGCAGCGAGGGGAAAGTTCATGTCGTAGCCAAAGAACATTGGCAATCCTTACCAAAGTTTAATTACGAATATATCTCAATAAATAAGACCATAACAACCCAGCTACTTGCCATTATATCGCTTTTTATTTGGTTGATATTCATCGTAATATTCATAAGTAAATTTTATAATCGTTTTAAAATTATGGTTCTTTGACAATTTTTGCAAAAAGAGAAATTAGCGAGTCTATCCTGATTTTTAGGAAATTCTTGAACATTAGTTTTTCACGCTTTTCCTCCCCCCAGCCCCCTCCAAAGGGGGAGACTACCGCGAGTAGTTCTTCGCGAAGCGAAGAATCTCCCCCTTTGGAGGGGGCTGGGGGGAGGAAAAAACAAGGCATAAATCTTTAATTTTATTCCAAATGCAAAAATTGTCAAAGAACCCCAAATTATTTAATTGTGTATTCCTTATTAATCAAACAATTTTTTAGAACAAAGACGGTATTATTAGCTTTTGGAATACTTATCACTTTAGGTATTTTAAGTATAAGCACAGGAAAGCAATTTCTTAATCAAAAGCAAGTTGCTATCACCAAAACTATAGAACAACAACAAAAACATTTACAAACTCAAAAGAACCTTCATAAAGATGATTTGGGTTTATTATTATATTATTTAAAATTTTCTTTCATAAACCCCTTACAGCCATTAGCCGGCATTTCTATAGGGCAAAGCGATTTAAATTCACATATACAACATGTGAAGATATTAAATCTTGAAGGACAAAAATATGACACTGATTTAGTCAATCCAATGCGTTTGCATGTCGGAAATTTGGACTTTAGTTTTCTTATCATTTTTCTTTTTCCTTTAGTTATTATTGCACTAAATTTTAATGTTTTATCAGAAGAAATAGAAAACGGGACTTGGAAAATGATTACCATTCAAGCCAAATCTTCTTTCAAATTTTTATTACAAAAACTGTCGATAAGAATCTTTTTTGTCTTTATCGTTTTAGGGCTATTACTCTTATTGGCGAAATTAATTTTGGACATCCCTTTCAATACAGGTTTATTACACATTACAATTCTTAGTTATTTATATCTGCTGTTCTGGTTTGCACTATGTTTTTTTGTTATACTATTTAGAAAATCATCCAATACGAATGCAATTACTTTACTCACGACTTGGTTGATATTAGTTGTGTTTTTACCCGTTTTAGCCAATAATTATATTGGCAACAAATACCCTGTTGAAGAAGCGTTTGCAATGACCATAAAGCAGAGAGATGCTTACCATAAAAAGTGGGATACAGATAAAAAAGAAACATTAGAAAAGTTCTATAAGCACTATCCACAATTCGCCAAATATGAAATAAAAGAGCAAGGTTTTTCTTGGTTATGGTACTATGCGATGCAGCAAATGGGCGATGACGAATCAAAGCAAGAGCGAGAAGCGATGAATGCCAAAATAAGAAATAGAGAACAATTAAGTAAAAAAATTGCTCAGTTTTTTCCTCCATTACAGGTACAATTATCCATGAATGATATTGCCAATACGAGCCTGACACATCAGATGAAATTTTTAGATGCAACGACTAAATTTCATGAAGATATCCGGTTACAATTTTACCCTAAAATTTTTGATAATCAACATACGGACACCATAGATTGGAAGAACTATAAGCCAGCCTATTTTAAATCTGAAAATAAATTTAGCCTTATTAAAAACACCTTTTATATGACTTTAATTACCTTATTTTTAATCGGTTTTGGAGTTTTTAAAAACCTAAAACACTTTGACTAAGAAAAAAATGAGCATTTACACGGATCAAAAAAAATCAGACTTAGTCGGCATCATTGCAAGTAGTCTTTGTGCGATACATTGTGCAATTACGCCTTTTATTTTTGTTGCCAAACCGTTTTTACATGAAACCGTTGGTCAGAGTCATACATGCGCAAACGCACCAATTGGGTGGAAAATTTTTGATTTCTTACTTTTATTGATCAGCCTTTTCGCAGTTTGGCACTCTGCAAGGAGTACCGATAAAAAATCTATCCAATTGCTTCTTTGGATCAGCTGGATATGCTTGGTTATTGGTTTATTCACTGCAAAATATTTTGGTCATTTCATCATGTATATCGGCTCTTTTGGTCTAGTCGCGACTCATCTGATGAACTTCCGATATTGTAGAACCTGTCAGAATGCTCAATGTACTTCCCTTAAGTGAAAGAAATAGAGAATCTAATGATAACAAATGAAAGGTATTTTTAATATATTTGAGGTGCAAATTTAATTTTTCAAAAATAATATTTAATCGTGAGAAACTTTACCATAACCACTTTTCTACTCTTACTATTGGGAATCAACAACTTTACAGGCAAAGAAATCATATAAAAGACTTGCCTTCGGGGGTATATTTTTTGTCCATTATCGGTACTAAAAACTTATTGGCAAAAATCGTAAAAAATTAACTGTGTATAAACTAATACACTGTTTCACAAATTTATTTACTTTTTTGAGTATTTCTTTTAAAATGACTCTTCACCAAAAAATCCTTAAATACAGTGAGTATTCGCGTCATTTTTGATTCGATTCATTTCAAAATAAACGTCAAAAAATGTAAATAAATTTATAAAACAGTGTACTAATCGACCTCGACACATAACAAATATTTACATCAAAAAATATAAACACAAACCGAGTGCGTAGTACTTGGTTTGTGTTTATATTAAAGAAATACGAAAAACAAACTCCACCTGTCTTCTCATTTTGGTTAGTTGATTTCCGTCTTCATCCCTTACAATCCAACATTCATTTTCCTACCTTTGCTTCATGCTATTCAATTCCGTCGAATATCTGATATTTTTGCCCACTGTTTTTATTTTGTATTGGCTGATACAAGATAAGATTTGGTGGCGAAATCTCTTTATCGTAGCGGTCAGTTATTTGTTCTATGGTTGGTGGGATTGGCGGTTTTTGGGATTGATTATATTGAGTTCGGTGGTGGATTATTCGATTGGTCGGGCGATGGGCAGTGCGAGTGATGACAAGGCGCGAAAACGCCTTTTGTACATGAGTCTCGCGACCAATCTCGGCATACTCGGCTTCTTCAAATACTTCAATTTTTTCACAGAATCTTTTGCCGATGCCATGCAAGGTGTAGGTTGGAATATCGACCCATTTACACTAAGTATCGTCTTGCCTGTTGGGATTAGTTTCTATACGTTTCAGACACTAAGTTATACGATCGATGTGTATCGAAAAAAGATTGAGCCAACGCAAGATATAGTCGCGTTTTTTGCTTTTGTGAGCTTCTTTCCGCAACTCGTAGCGGGTCCGATTGAACGGGCGAGTCGGTTGTTACCGCAGTTTTCGCAGTCGCATACTTTTGATTTGGATAATGCCAAAAACGGGCTTCGTCAAATCCTTTGGGGTTTGTTTAAAAAGGTTGTCATTGCCGACAATTGTGCGCCGACGGTCAATCAAATCTTCGAAAATTATGAGACACAGCCCGCGCCTGTTTTGCTGCTTGGTGCGGTGTATTTTGCCTTCCAAATTTATGGTGATTTTTCGGGCTATTCTGATATTGCAATAGGTACGGCGCGATTGTTTGGTTTTCGGTTGATGCGAAATTTTGCCTATCCGTATTTTGCACGCGATATGGCTGAATTTTGGCGACGCTGGCACATTTCACTTTCGACTTGGTTTCGAGATTATTTGTACATTCCGCTTGGTGGCAGTCGTGTGTCGAGTCAGTGGTTGGTCGTGCGAAATGTGGCGGCTATCTTCATCGTTTCAGGCTTTTGGCATGGCGCAAATTGGACGTTTATATTCTGGGGTGCGCTCAATGCAGCGTACTTTTTACCCCTCATTTTACTGAAAAGAAATCGCTCTAATTTGGACATCATTGCAGCCGATAAAATGCTACCTTCGCTACGCGAATTCTGGGGCATACTAACAACCTTCGCACTAACTTGTTTAGCGTGGATTTTCTTTCGGGCAGAAAATATAACACACGCCTTTAATTATATTTTACACATTACTTATTTTTCAATGGACTTTTCAAAATTCAGCATCATCAATCACGGTAGTACAATGTCATTAATCGGAATTTTGACCCTGATTGAATGGATAAATCGACATAAGGAATTTCCATTACAAAACTCGACTTTGCCTGTTGTCGTACGTTGGAGTATTTACTTAATTTTGTGCTTATTCGTTATCGCAAATGGAGACAATAATGACACGTTCATCTACTTCCAGTTCTAATTTAAAAAGCGTCTTTCGTTTCTTAAAAAGAACGCTTGTTTTTGCCTTTGCTTTTGTATTGGCAATGATACTTGCTTTGCTGCTCACAGGTTGGGGTTGCCAATCGGGAAGGCTTGGGACTGCCTATAAAAAACACGCTCGACTTGAAGCACTTTCTTCCCCCAAAATGGTCTTGGTCGGTGGTTCAAATCTCCACTATGGTATCAATTCTAAGATGCTGCAAGACAGCATCGATATACCTGTCGTCAATATGGGAATTCAACAAAGTATTGGGCTGCAATATATGTTTGATGAAGTGAAGGAATCGTTGCGTGAAGGTGATATTTTGATGGTTTTGATAGAACCGTCGTCGTACATCGGTATGCCGATAGAGGGGCAGACCAATATAGCCCGAATCGCATCTATTTATCCGAAAGGTATCAGACACTTAAATGCTAAACAGTGGTATAATGTAGCGATGTATTCAGGTATGGCTTTGATACAGAATTTTCGAGATATGCAGGTGGCTTTGAGTAAAAAATTGAGAGGAAAACCAACTTTTTATGAGAGTTGTGATGAATTTGGTGATTATCACGGACATAAAGGTAAGGCATCTCAATTCAAATCGCGTTATCGCGATTTTACGGATGATAAATTCCATGACAATGGTATCCTTCCATTAATTGACCATATTCAAAAATATGTAGAACAAAAAAATGCGCGTGTATTGATTGGTTTTACGCCTTCGGCGAAATCTATGAGTGACAGTTTATTTTTTGGAAAAATACAAATGAAACTACCTCCCGAAATTGTTGTAGGAAATATATCGGATTACATACTGCCGGATGCGTTTTTCTTTGATTCACCTAACCATCTCATTTATAGCAAAAGAGATATGCGAACGCAGATGTTAATTCAGGATTTGAGAGAATACAAAGCGACTAATGACCTTCATTTAAAGGGCAATTATTAATGCTTGGTAGGCTCATTTTTGTTCTGCTCAGTTTCTTCTACGATATAGGTCAGTAAGTTGGTCACATACTCCGGGTCGCTATCCAAAATTTCTGTAAAACGATCGGCTAACTCTGGTGAAATATCAGGAAAAGGATAAAGTACCCCCTTTCTCACATAGTCATAAATCTCCTCTAAGCCTATAAAATCGGTATTTTCATCAAAGCCATAGCTACTCCATAAAACACTAAAAGTTTCTTCTGGTGAAGACACCTCATTTGTATCGTCATTGTCGGAAGTCACATCAACAATCCATTCTACAAATTCTTCTAATTCCTGAGAGTCGGCTTGGATAGTAGCAACTGTTTCACTTGACTTTTTGTTCGATAGATTCTTCTTGCCGAAAACATATTGCATAAAAGTAAAAGGTATCGCCAAAGTCAGCACAATCAGTGCTGCAAAACGCGCTGCTTTCATCCATATCGCCTTTTGACGTATTTGGTCTTCTTGTTTTTCAAATCGGGTTTTGAGAGTCATATTTCGATTGTCCCGCACGACTTCCAGCCCCCGAATATACCGTTCTACCTGATCGGCAAAGACTGTATCCACAATCATTCGAGTGCGAAAAGCCGCTCTTGATTCTTCATCTAAGCGGTCGTAATAATAATCCTCAACGAGTTGTTCAAATTGAATTTTAATCATTTTCGTATCCGTTCCGAATTGATGTAGTGATTAGGTTGAATTTTGAATGAGTGAATTTTGAATGTATTAATTGCGTTGACTTACTAATTCACTGACATTCAGTAATTTATCTAAATAAATATCTTTTGAGTGGTTGATTTTTTTCGAGTAAGGCGTTTACTTCTTTCATCGCGCGACTCTTATAATTGCGTGCGACTTGAGCATTTTTCAAACCCATTTGTCCGGCGATTTCTGCCATATCATGTCCTTCCATCCACAAAGTCAATATATTCCGATGGCTTTCTTTGAGTCTGCCCATAATGGCTTTGACGAAGCGTCCACGATCATCGTCTTCAGCTCCAAGCCAAGGGTCGGTCGTTGGTGCTACATAATCCATTTTTATCTCCTTTATCAATACTCTCTCCCGCATTTTCTTATTGAATTTTTTGTACCACAATTTTTTTCCAATAGAAAACAGATAAGTTTTGATATTAGATTCCCCTTTGAACATGCCACGCTCAATGTTATTGACTACCACAATCACTGCATCCTGAAAAATATCTAATGCATCTTCTTTATCGCCATTACGGAGTTGTACGAAGCGGATAAAATTATCTCTATACTGCCGATACAAATAATCAATCGCCTTGCTTGCCTCCGCCCCTCCCTTTTTGATAGCAGCTATAATGTGCTGCGTTGTATGTGTTTTTCGTCTAAACATAGTATTAGATTTTTTTATCCGAAATTCATTTTTTCAAAATTACAAAGAAAAAACATACGAACGATGTTAATTTTGTAAAAAATCATCTTCTATATTGGGCATGTAATCAATTAGTTCGGAAGTATTATCAGATGTAACCGAGAATCATATTTTTTAACATAATTTTAGGAATTAGGTATTATAGAAAGGTATTTCTTGCGGATTAATAGACTTATTGCACTAATAATCAATCACTTGCAATTTTTATAAAATTGCTCTAATGCGTGATAAAAGTTGGTAAGATGGCTTTCCGAAATTTCATCTTCACGATAAATACGGCGGTAGCGCGTGAATATTTCGTCTATATTTTTGACCGCCACTTCGGATTTGATGTTTAGTGCTTGAAGGTTTTTTTCGTCTCCTTGTTTGAGGCGGATACCATAACGACGGCGTACAAAGTCTTTGAACAGGTACATCATCTTTTCTGCAAGATTTCTGTGGTCTTGCTGCTGGTGATATAGTCTGCCGATGGTCTGTATAAATTCGAGTGAAGTATTGGTATTCGGCGTGCGAATCGGTATAATGCGTTGTTTGCGCTTGGCGCGAAAAAGAATGTACAAAGCCACCAAAGAAAGCATCAGATACCAAGCCCAACGAAGGCTTTGTTGGGAGAGGATATAACTAAGCGGCGATTTGCTAAAACGCGGTCTGTTTGGAAAATTGAAGCGAAAATCTTTACTTTTTTCATCCCAATAAATATCGCCTTCCGGCAAATGCGAAAACACATGACTCGCATAATCCACCGCATCTTCATCGAGCAAATGATAATTGGTGAATACAATCGGATTGGAATGAAAGTAAAAACTACCTTCGCCGTAAGGAATTTTGACAAAATTCGGATAGTCAGGTTCGATGTACCCCAACTGAATGTAATTATAGGTGCCATCGCATAAACGCGCATTTGTTGCGTAATATGACCAATAATAAGCTTCGGGTTTGTTGCGATATACGTATTGATAAAGGTACGCCGAATCGCGCATAAGTTTGGGGTGTGTAAAATTCATCGTAACTATCGTGTCATAAGTATCGCTATATGTGCTTGTTTCATCGGTGGCATTGCGGATGATTTCTTGTATGCTTTCCTCATCTATATCAATTTCTTCTACGTATTCTTCGTCATAAGCATCATTATACTCCTCGTCGTAATATTCTTCATCTATGTATGCCTCATCTGTGGTATCTTTATAAAAAAAACCGTCTTCGTCAACCTGATAATAACTAATTTCTTCTTCTTCCTCTTCTTCAGGAATTGTATCACAATCTCTTTTGTACAATTCCATCTGCAGTACAGTGGGGATTTGTTTGGCAGAAATAAATACCTGATTGCCACGCTCCGCAAAATCCAATAAGGTATGCCTATCCGCACTGTCCAAGTACATTCGATTGCCGATAAATACGTAATTGACAGGTGCAGCATCGCCCGTGCTATCAATGGGCAGGGCTTCGGCGATGCGTTTTTTTTCGATTATACTCAATTCATTTTCAGGAAAGTATCCTTCTAATAATTTCAATATAACTTCATTGCTATAAGGTTGCGGTTTTTCGTCGTTGTGATGATACAGTTCGTTCCAGTCGTGCCGTCCGTCAGGTCGAAACATCCATGCAAAATAGATTAAAACGGCTATAAAAATAACCGCGAGCAGAATAATGATATTTCTTCTTCCTGTATCCATTGTTGGTTGATAGTCGATGGTCCGTAGTCGATAGTTCATACGTTTTCCTACGGACTATTGACTACCGACTATTTATCTTTTTTAAATATCCTTCAAATTCGGGGCTGATTTGTTGGTAAATGTCTTTTTCAATGAGGGTATCGCCGTACCATACACGCTCAAATATACGTGTAATATATCGAAAATCTTTAAAATGATTTTGTGGACGCATTTCGCGAAGATACTCGCTATTGGTTTTATCGCGTTGCCATTTGATGAGGTCTTTTAGTGAGAGTTGTTTCAAGATTTCGAGGTAATATACGCGAAGGGCAAGGCGATAATCTCCTCTGGCAAGTGCATCTTTTAGGAAGCCTTCCAAGTCGGTTTCGAGTAGATTTTCTTCTGCATCTTCTATGCTGTAAGTTTTCTTTTTGGTTTTAGGAACGGTCTGCAAACCAAGTGAGTACTGAATAACGAAGTACAATAAAACACACAAAGCCAACACACCCAATATGTACCACATTGCTTTTATCCACGATACATTTGAGAAAAAAGAGGGCGGTGGTGAGTTGCGTTTTTTGGGGCGTTTTTCTTTTTCATTATAATCTAAGTCTTCGGTCGCTTTTTTCCACTGTTCATCATCAAAATCATTGACTTCTATGTCTTCCTTGAAGTATTCTTCCTGATAATCCAATACTCCGGCAGCGTCACTCCAGTTGTTTTTATCAAAGCGATTGACTTCAATGTCTCGATTGAGATAGTTTTCTTGTGTATCGGGTTGAGCAATGGCTACAATACCGACAAACAAAAGCATTAAGGATAGTATATAATGATGGAGCTGCAATATGTTGTAATTGTTTTGAGGTTCAAATATAGGGGAAAACGGGCTTAAATTCAAACTCAAATCTACATTCAAATGGTAAGAAACGTCAGATTTGAGTTTGAATTATAAGTTTATCCTATTTCAAGACTATTTTTTCTTTCCCTATCAGGTAACCTTGGTGGTACAATTCGGTCGTATATTCTCCCTTATTGAATCCATCATCTTCTGCCCAATACATGCACATATCTGTCGGTGCATTTTCGTAGTCAACAACTTCGGATATGGTGTAGCGAGTCTCTCCACCATGTTGGTTATCTTTAAGAACACCTGAACCTTTATCTTCAACGGCTATCGTTTCTCCCGCAGGATTGAGGATGCGAAGGTATATGGTTTGTGGACCAGGCTTCGTAACGTTGTTCTCCAGAATCTCAAAACAGACTTTTATTCTGTCTGTTCTTTTTCCGAATTTCACTTCTTTCTCTTCGCCATTGTTGCGAATTTTAATACTGTTGGCAGTGATGCCATTGGTTTTGAGTACAGAAGCGACGTTTTTGAGTTCGTCTTTTTCTACTTTCAAAGACCTGTTGACGACCTCAAGGTCAGCTTTAGCAACTTCTAATTGAGTCTTATCCCCTCTAAGTTTTTCCTCAATAACACGTTGCTCATCCACAACCTCTTTAAGAACTTCTTTTTCTTCTTTGAGTACAGCTTTTTGTGCAACCAATTTTCTATTTTTATTTTTAAGTGATGCTATCTCGGCGAGAAAACCATCACGTTGGGAATAAAAACTGGCTAACATAAGGCGTACTTCAGCAAGTTCTGTTTCAGTACCTTCGCCATCATTGATGACCTGTTGGATTTTTCTTTTGCTTTTGCTGAGTTCTGCTTTTTGCTTTTCAATTGTTTTCTTCAATTTGGAACTTTCAGCAGCAGCTTGATCGAGTTTGGCAATAGTTGTATTGTAGTCCTTTTCAAGCTGTTCAGATAAGGCTTGCGATTCATTCAATTCCTTATCCATTTGAGCCATCTTCGCAGCATTCTCCTTTTCTGTCTTCAGTTTATCCATTAAAAGAAAAGCATTATAACACAATAACGCAATAACGATAGCACCCAAAATAAGCGGTAATTTACTTTTTCTCGGAGACATAATTTATTTTTTATATATCTTTTAGATTAAGAAGTACTTTTACAAAATGAGTAGGCTTAAATTTTACTTTATAATTTAAAGTTATTTAAATTATAAAAATAAGCGAGTATAAATTATTATCAAACAATTAATTGTAAGAAGATTTTTTTTCAAAAAACTACTTATCACTCTCCTAACTCATTTAGAAAGCATAAAATAGGACGTAAAGGTATTTAATTTTTTAAATAAATTCACGAATTATTTGTATAAAATCAATCTTCATACAAAATATAGTATTTTTTGGCATTTCACTGTCGCTTAGAACAATGTACTTAGAATACTAATTGAATAGAAATTCGCCCCGAATGGGATGATTTAGATGAGCTGGGTATTAATTAAGTTAGTTGATTGGTCATCAGCCTACGATAGACTTTATTCAGAAAAATTTTGTATGCAGCTAAATTGTCTTTTTCCGATACTCTTCCCCTATTTTTCGCCCTCCCAATAGTTATCGGGATAGGGTATGCGACTCAAAAAGAGGCTTGATTATCGAAAAAATACAAAAGTCCCATACATACAAAATATTCCTAAATAAAGTCTAATAGATAATCATAACCACACATAAAAAACTAAGAAGAGTTCTTTGAAAATTTGGAAAACTGAAAAGAAAATGTAAAACCGACATCGTAGTCGAGAAAATATTCGACAAGTTTAGAAGGGTCTATTGAAATAAGGATTTTTTTAGCGTAATTTATGAAAATTAAATTTTGTATATTATTTAAATTCAAATTAATACAAAAATTTAATATTGTAATTTAATTAAAAAATTCCTTTTTTTCAGTGAAGCTTTAGAAGAAAGGATTACAGCGCATTATGGAACAATTTATTTAATTTATTTCGCGTTCCTTATGAAATTTTCTCCTATCAATTTCAAATTACTTACGAGTTATCTTCTCCTATTTGAATGTCCGCTCTTACCGCCTCTGTTACGATTACGATTGCCACGACCACCGCCTCCGTGACCGCCACTTCTCTTATTTCGATAGCCACCACTGCTTTTACCCTTTCTTGTTCGTGGATTATATTCGGGAGATTTACCTATCTTTTCAGGCGTTTTTATTTTAGGAACTTGTTGTTCAATAAGCGTCTCAATACTGTGAAATTTGCCTTGATCTTTATTATTAATAAAAGTCAAAGCAACTCCCGTAGCATCCGCACGCGCGGTACGACCCACACGGTGTACATAATCTTCCGCGTCACCGGGTACATCGAAGTTGACGACGAGATTAATTTCTTTGATGTCAATGCCTCGCGCCATGATGTCAGTGGCAACAAGAACCTGTGTTTTTCGATTTTTGAAAGATAATAAAACTTCTTCGCGTTCGGTCTGTTCGAGGTCGGAGGAAATCGCTTTGGCAGGGACTCCGGCACGTTTTAGATCTTTCGCAATTTGACTCACCAATCGCTTAGTAGAGGCAAAAACGATGATGCTTTGGTAAGCATCTTTTTTGTCTTTAATCAGGTCGGCAAGCAGTGCTGTTTTATTGTCGTCAAAGACCAAATAAGCGGCTTGTAACACGCCTTCGGCAGGTTTGGAAAGTGCGATATTAATTTGTTCCGGTTCTTTGAGGATTTTGTTGGCAAGGGTACGAATCTTGGGCGGCATAGTCGCCGAAAAAAGTAGATTTTGGCGTTCCTCTGGAAGGTTTGATACAATGCTTGTAATATCTTCAAAGAAACCCATATCCAACATCCTATCCGCCTCATCGAGTATAAGATGCTGTACGTCATCAAATTTTACATAACCCAAACCTATATGCGACAACAATCGTCCGGGTGTGGCAATAATAATGTCTGCTCCTTGCGTCAGTGCGGTTTTTTGTTGTTCCCAAGACATGCCATCGCCACCACCATAAACAGCAAGCGAACTAACGCCCAAAAAATAACCGAAACCTTCCACCTGTTGGTCGATTTGTAGAGCAAGTTCGCGCGTAGGTGCGATGACAAGTGTATTGATTTTTCCTTTCTCTTTGGAGCGAGTGATTTTATCAAGTATCGGTAAGAGAAAAGCGGCGGTTTTACCCGTTCCCGTTTGGGCGCAGGCAATAATGTCGCTACCTTTCATAATGATAGGAATAGCTTGTTCTTGTATTGGGGTGGCTGCTTCGAAGCCCATTGCGTCCAACCCCTCTAACAGCTCGTCACAAAAATTAAATTCGCTAAATCTCAAATGTATATGTATTTTTATTGTATTTTAAATTGAATGGATAATGTGGTTGATAGGTAAATTAGTTGAATAGTTAATTGATTTTGAGATTAAAATTTGATAATCAACATTTTGAATCTACTTTAGTAACGTACTTACTTTCATTAAAAAACCATCTCAACAGTTATTAGGATACCATTAAGTATCACTACATTACTCATTTTAAATTATCTTATTTAACGGAAACGTGTCAATATTGTTCCTTTTGGTTTGGGAAATCTCTATTTTTCACGTCCTCCGAATATTGTTCGACCGCTTCTTTTATAACATTAAACAATTCTGCATAACGCCTCAAAAATCGCGGATGAAAGTCTTTTGTAATACCGAGCATATCATGTGTGACGAGTACCTGTCCGTCAGTATGTTGTCCACCTCCAATACCAATAGTTGGAATGTCAAGTGCTTCGGAAACTATTCTACCCAGCTCCGCGGGTATCTTTTCAAGCACAATAGCAAAGCAGCCAATTTCTTGTAACAACAAGGCATCTTCGACAAGTTTTTCGGCTTCCACTTCTTCCTTTGCCCTCACGGTATAAGTCCCAAATTTGTAAATCGACTGCGGAGTTAAACCCAAATGCCCCATGACAGGCACACCAGCCGAAAGTACGCGCTCAATGCTCTCACGGATTTCTGCGCCACCTTCCATTTTTACGGCATGTGCGCCGGCTTCTTTCATGATTCGCACTGTCGAATTCAGTGCCTTACGCGAACTGCCTTGATAGTTTCCGAAAGGTAAATCTACAACGACCAAAGCCCGTTCTACAGCTCGTACTACCGACGCTGCATGATATATCATTTGGTCTAATGTGATGGGTAAAGTTGTCTCATGTCCAGCCATGACATTGGAAGCCGAATCTCCCACGAGCAATACATCTACACTACCCGCATCCAATATTTTTGCCATCGAATAATCATAAGCAGTTAGCATCGAAATGCGCTCTCCTCTAGCTTTCATCGCTTGTAAAGCGTGTGTCGTTATTTTCTTAAATTCTTTATGTACGGACATCCTCTTCGTTTAAATTTCGGCACAAGATAGGCTTTTTTTCGGGAAATGAATGGGCAACAAGAGACCGTGAGCGGTAAGACATGAATAGTCAATTAAAGTTGGCTTGATTTTTATATACTTATAAATGTTTTTAATTATAATTGTGCTGTAAAATAATACTTTTATAGTGACTATTTTAGATTCTTTATTCTTTGTATTTATCTTCGTTAAAAAGGATGTTTAAATTCGCCTAATAACAACGTAAAATTAAGTGTAACGAAGTAAAGAACACAAGTATTTATCTTTCAAATTCTTATATGAAACAAATAATTCTCTTCGTACTGGGTATTTTGATATTCAACAGTTTACCCGCCCAAAATGTACATTGGGGTAGTTCACACACTCATAAAAATGGCGAGTATATTTCCAAACTCATTGCTGAAGATGACAAGGGTATTTATGTCTTGCGTAGAGGCGCGCAACGTCGCGATAGCCGAGCTGTGATTATTGAGCATTATTCGCCGGATATGAAGCTCCAATACAGTCGAAAAATCACAGAAATTGACAAGACCAATGTTTTTTTCCAAGATTTTTTTGAATATAATAAGAAATTATTTATTACCTTTACACAATACAGAGCAAAAGAACAGAAACACATCTTATTTTATCAAGAAGTAAACAAGCACACCGGAGAGCTGGTAGGGAATGGGCTATCCCTAATGACCAGTACATCCAAATCAAAATATTTGCAGGGAACATTCGATTACGAACCTTCACCGGATAGTAGTAAAGCTGTTATCTTTTTTAGTGAAGCTCCTAATACGAGAGTTATGTCTTATGGAGCAGATAGGAGTTCTAATCAATTTAGCATCAAGGTATTAGATGATAAGTTTGAAAAAGTTTGGAGTAAAAAAGTAACACTACCTTATGATGCAAATCTATACGAACACCGACAAATAGAGGTAGATAATGACGGTAATATATATATTTTGGCAAAAATTTATGACAATAGAATCCGCGAAAAAGTACGTGGAAAAGCCAATTATAAATATAAAATCATAGCCTTGCGGGAAGGCGAAGAGCGTAGAGAATACGACCTTTATCTTGAAGATAAATTTATTACGGATATTACCTTTAAATTGGATAGACGAACCAACGATATTATATGTTCGGGCTTCTATTCGGAGCGAAATTCGGAAGGTTTCAAGGGTTCATTCTTTCTTGCGATTGACAAGGTATCTAAAGAGGTATCAAGAACGGGAACAAAGGAGTTTGACGTAGATTTTATGAGTAATTTTATGCGTGAACGTCGTGCAAAACGAGGCGGAGAAGTTTATGATTTTAATATGAGGGACATCGTACTTCGTACAGACGGTGGTGCAGTTTTAATTGCCGAGCAATTTTTCGTTAGAGTTGATAATAATAACTTTGGTGCTTATTACAATAATTTCAATAACTTTCGTTATATCTATCATTATAACGATATTGTTGTCATTAATATCAATCCTGATGGTTCTATTGCTTGGAATACTTTTGTTCCTAAATGGCAACGTTCTACGAACGCGATATACAGTTCTTTCTCAAAGGCTGTAATCCGAGACAAAATATATTTTGTTTTCAACGAAAGTATCAACAGAAGATCCGATGTCATGCTTGCTACCGTTCATGCAGACGGTAGAGTAGATATGAAGGATATGTTTAAAAATAAGGAATCCGGTGTTATCATTCGTCCAAGCGTATGCGAACAGGTTGATAAAAATGAAATGATTATATACGGAGAGTATGGTAGAAAATATAAATTTGGAAGGATAACGTTTTAAGTTCAAGTACATTCCTACACTTGTCGGAATAAACCTGCACTTATTCACCTACCTTAACCTTTGGCTTCAATATCCGTTTTATATTCGGGCAGTGTCTCTTTGAGATACTGCCCTTTTTAGTCCGGAGGCATTACGCTATGTTTGCCGAATAGCTTGAATTTTATCCAAAGCCATTCGCACATTTTCCGTTAATAAATCAGTATTCAAATCTCGTACTACTTCTTTCGTAAATAACTTCGACCCCATACCCACACAAGCTGCGCCTGCCTGAAACCATGTATCCAAATTATCCATAGAAACCCCGCCCGTAGGCATTATCTTTGTCCAGGGTTGCGGAGCTTTTGCGGCTTTTATAAAGCCCGGACCATACACGCCGCCCGGAAAGAGCTTGACCAATTCGCAACCCAATTCCTCCGCCTGACAAATCTCCGTCAGCGTACCGCAGCCGGGCGACCACAAGACCTTTCGTCGGTTACATACCCGTGCAATATCTTCCCGAAAAACGGGTGTTACCACGAAATTCGCACCCATGTTCATGTATAGTGCAGCCGTACCCGCATCCGTCACCGAGCCTACGCCGAGTATCATTTCCGGCAATTCAGCGTTGCTAAAATGGCTCAATTCGCCGAACACTTCGTGAGCAAAATCGCCCCGATGCGTAAACTCCAAGAGTCGCGCACCGCCCTCATAACAAGCTTTCACCAATGTCTTTGCCACCGAAATATCCGAATGAAAAAATAAAGGCACTAAGCCCGTTTTCTCCATCGTTTGTATGACTTCTATTCTTGTAAAACGTGCCATTTTTTTTAGTTGATTGGTAATTGGGAAATTAGGTGACTGGGAAACTGGGAAATTAGGCATTTTGCAAAGCAAAATAAAGCACCCAATTACCTAATTTTCAAGTTACCTAATTCCCCAGTTATCTAATTACCGACTCACCCTTCCACTTGCATCCCCCTGCATCAATTTTTCGACCTCATCCACCGTTACAAGATTGGCATCGCCGTAAATTGTGTGCTTGAGACAAGAAGCCGCTACTGCAAAATCAAGGGCTTTTTGGTCGTCATTATATTTTAATAAACCACATATCAAACCGCCCATAAAACTATCGCCACCACCCACGCGGTCAACGATATGCGTGATTTGATAAGTACGTGTTTTTAATAATTCATCGCCATTATACAGTACGCCCGACCACGAATTGTGCGAAGCACTAATCGAACCACGCAAGGTGACAATGACCTTTTTCGCACGCGGAAAACGCTGCATTAATTGCTGACAAACAGATAGATACGACTCTGCATCTACCGAATGACCTTGCGTGACATCTACGCCTTCGGGGTGAATGTCAAAGTGCTTTTCGGCATCTTCTTCATTGCCCAAAATGACATCGCAACCAGCCACCAAAGCGGGCATAACTTCGGAAGGTTGCTTGCCGTATTTCCACAGTTTTTTGCGATAATTCAGGTCGGTAGAAACGGTCACGCCCAATTTGTTCGCCATTTGTATGGCTTCCAAACAAGCGTCTGCCGCCCCCTGCGAAATAGCCGGCGTAATGCCCGTCCAATGAAACCATTCGGCATCTTTGAAGACTTCTTCCCAGTCAATCATACCCTTTTCAATGGTGGACATGGCTGAGTGTGCGCGGTCATACACGACCTTTGAGCCACGAGCTACTGCGCCCGTTTCGAGAAAATATATGCCCAATCGTTCGCCGCCTCTTGCGATATGCTGCGTACCTACGCCGCGCTTTCGCATTTCCATCAAGGCACATTCGCCGATGTCATTTTCTGGCAAACGGGTGACAAATTCGGTAGGAATCCCATAATTTGCCAGTGAGACGGCGACATTCGATTCGCCACCACCATATATCGCATTGAATTGTGAGGCTTGTGAAAATCGAAGCCAACCCGGAGGAGCAAGCCGCAACATAATTTCTCCAAATGTTACTACTTTTTTCATAATGTAACACAGGCTTCCAGCCTGCACTTTCATTTGTATTATATAATCTGTTCCATACGCGTGCAGGCTGGAAGCCTGTGCTACGTAACAACATTAAATTCCAAGTGCCTGACCGCCACCGATTTGCACAGTTTCGGCGGTCATAAAAGAAGCTCCCTCACTGGCAAGAAATGAAACGACAGAAGCCACATCTTCCGGTTGTCCGAGTCTTCCGAGCATGATATTATTTGCCCACGAAGCAAAGACCTCCGGTTTGGTAGATTTAATTTGTTTGTGGAAATCTGTGTCGATTGTTCCCGGCGATACTGCGTTTACTCTGATGCCGTATTCTGCCAAATCTTTGGCTAATGCTCTGGTAATGGTATGCACGCCTGCCTTTGATGTGCCGTACATTCCGGCACCCGGACCGCCTGCGTTCCAACCCGCATTTGAGGTGAAATTGATGATAGTCGGATGGTTTCCTTTTTTGAGGAAAGGGATGGCGGCTCTTGATACAAAAAATACAGAATCCAAGTTAAGTGCCATGACTTTTCTGTAAAATTCTGTGGTCATTACCTCGAAGCGCGAGCGACCGCCCAAGCCTCCGGCGTTATTGACGACGACATCAATTTTTCCGTATTTCTCACCGATTTTATTGATATTTTCATTGACCAAAGTTTCATCGGTCACATCAAATCCGTGATATTCAGCCGTAATGCCTGCATCTGTTAATTCCTTTAATCTTTTGGTGCCCGCATCATTGTTAAGTCCATTTAAAATGACTGTAAAACCATCCTGACCTAATTTTTTGGCACACTCGAAGCCTATTCCTCCTGTTGACCCCGTTACCAAAGCTACTTTTCCGTTTGAACTCATAATTATTTTTTTATCGTAACACAGACAACTTGTACCGACGAATGACGGTATTCTTATCTGTATATTATATTACGTTTTTCTCAAATTTAATTTTAAATATTTTTATTTTATTAAATTATTTTACAAAAAAACATATAAATAAAAACGCCGATAGGTGTGGACGATTTGGTAGCCCCAATTTTCAAATTGGGAGAGAATATTTCCCCTTTAGAAGAGTGTCATAGACACGGTGCATTAAATAGATGTAACGTACCTACGGCACTTCAATTATGGGCTAAATCTTTCTCCTATGGATGAATCCATAGGCTACCAAATGTTACGTGTCTATCGACACTTTTTAAATTATTTGCGTAGTTTCATTTTTATATAAAAATCTAATTGTCAATATTTTGCACACGAATTAAACCAGTCACCAATCACCAATCACCGAACTCTCGGCTTCAATGCTTCAATTTTTGGACATAGAATCCAAACCGCAGCTAATGCAGTCAATGCCAATGCTGCACCAATGACAAATGCCGGCGTATAGTTGCCACCTTTTGTTAGCCAAGGCACTAAAATCGTTAAGCCAAAAGCACCTAATTTCGCTGCCATTCCTGCAAATCCTGCAAGTGTTCCTACTGTTTTTCCACTATAAAAATCGCTGGGCAATGTCTGTACATTTCCTATGGCGGTTTGGAAACCAAAAAGTATGACTGCCATGATAAGTACAGCATTTACAGGTGCGCCCGGATTGGCTAAGGCATAAAATGAAGGTAGCATGATTAGACAGCCTAATGTGATGACCATTTTTCGGGTTTTATCTACACTCCAACCTGCACCCAATCTGTTTTGAGCCAATAAACCACCAAACCAAGCCCCAAACATTGCCCCAACGTAAGGCACCCACCCGTAAAGACCAATCGTTTTTACATCCATGCCATAGACTTCATTTAGATATATTGGAATCCAACCAATAAATAACCACCAAATCGGGTCAATGGCAGCCGAAGAAATGATAACTCCCCAGCTTTCTTTATGTGAAAGTAGTTTTCCGGTACTCGGATTGTAGCCGTCGTCATAATTTCCATCTTGGTCAACGTCCTGATTAAGCTGACCCGATAAAATATATTCCTTTTCGCTTTCGGTGATATTTGGGTGCGTTTTCGGGGGGGCTTTTACCAATACCATCCAAGGAATTAGCCATAAAAACCCCAGCACACCGATGACCACAAAAATCATTTGCCAACTAAAATAAATGGTCATAAGAGCTATTAAAGGGATCGAAATAATGCCCCCAATTGCGGCACCCGAATTAAATAAACCTTGTGCAAACGCCCTTTCTTTGGTCGGAAACCATTCTGCATTTCCTTTGGCAGCACCGGGCCAGTTGCCTGCCTCTGCCACCCCCAAAATAGCCCTAAAAATAGCAAAACTCCACAAGCCTCTTGCAAAAGCGTGTAGTACCGTGGCGATAGACCAAAATCCTATGGATAAGGCAAAGCCTAATCGTGTACCCACCCAATCGAAAATTTTCCCAAAAATAGCTTGACCAAAAGCATAAGAAAAAATAAATATGGATAAAATCCAGCCATAGATTTCCTTTCTTTGGTCGGCATTTTTATCAGGGTATAAATCCATTGCAATATCGGGCCACAGTACCGATAGAGATTGCCTATCAATATAATTAATCACCGTTGCCAATGCAATTAATGCAATGACCCACCAACGTAATCCTTTGATTTTCATAATGTTATGTTTGCGTAACGCAATGTGACTGTACCGACGAATGACGGTATCTCGCTTGCGCCGACACTGTTCCCGTAACGTAGAGAAAAATTCATGAATTTTCTCTACCTTACGAATACGCAAGTCGGAGGCATTACGCTACGGTATTTCTGTATTCCTTAATATGTCCGGCATCCGCCAAAATATCCTCGCGTGCAGGGCTAAACACGTCTATCAACGCCCCCGGCTTCGTACATACGCAACCGTGCATCACATAAGGCGGAATATAAAACGAATCTCCCCCCTTGATAGTCTTGACTTCCTCACCAATCGTCATTTCAAATTCGCCGCTTTCGACATACGTTATTTGCGAATGATAGTGATTGTGCATTTGTCCGATAGCTCCTGTATCAAATTTAGCCACGACCATCATGATTTTGCCGTCGTAGCCGTGTAATTGTCTTTCGAGTCCTTCGGCGACTTTTTCCCACGGAGTATCATCTTTGAAAAAAAATTCTTTAGTTGTTGGTATCATAATGCTAAAATGTTTATCTGTACTGACGACTTTAGCCGTCAAGTGACTTGAGGAATAGTGTTTTGATTTTTGGTTTTTCGGGGAGGCTACTCGTTGGACATTTTAAAAATGTCCGACGACTTACGCTCGTCTTCTAATTTTAAAACCAAGCATTGATTGCTGATTCGCGTGACGATTTGCAAAATCGTTTTACGTATTATTAAAAACACCTTTCCATTCATACACAACTCCTTCGTGTTCAACCTTATGTGTACTTTCGGGGTCATTATCCTGATTAGAAAACATAAATGTATGCTGTGTATTGTGAATGTCAATTACCGTAAATATAGTATATTTTTTATTATGTAAAATAGGTTGAATGGATTTAATTTGTGAATAGGGTTTTTCGGGAGATTCTGTGACCGGACTGTACCTGCCATGCGGTTCGATGACAGATAAAAACAAGGCATTTTTCGCGTTATTTTTTCGGTGAATGAGTAAGGCATCTCGTCTCAAATTAAAGTTGGGATCATTCGCACCGATTCTCGCTACAATGGCTTCATCGCCTGCGTCAGCATTCGCCGTTATTGAATACAATTTATTTTCATTGAACCACGTGAATTGTAAATTACCATTGTCAATATCACCTCTCGCCTCCTCGTATAAATGCTGATAACCATGTTTTTCGTCCATGATTTGAGGTAAGTTGGTTTCCAATTTTGTACTTGAGCGCATCAAGTGTTCAGCATACTGAAAAGGGAGGTCGTATTGATGTTCATTCTCCGAAAAAGCTGCCATTATATCTATTAGAATGGGACTTGTAAAATCATCGCCATTGCACAAAATTAAAGTGCGCTGCATTTCTACATCTTCATAGGCATTCGTTTCTTTCGCGCTGACTATCTGTATGTTAGGATTTGAAATATCAAAAACATAAGGGTCGGAATGGTTCGTGGTTGCATTATCGTATTTTCCGTTAAAATGCGATTTTCCGTCCACTACGAGCGCATTGTGTGCGATGGTTTGTTTTGCCCAAGTTTTATTTTCTTTGAGGTATCTGCCCCCTGCTTTATGGTCGATATTGACCCAACGTGCCGAGCCGTAATCCTGCAAAACTTCCGTATTGCCATCGTACATTGAGTAGGATAATTTGTCGAAATGTCCATGTCCCAAACCCTGTGCGGCGTATTTAAAAAGTATCGCAATCTCTTCTTCGCCTTTCAAAGTACGTAAGATGCCAAGTGCGCCTTCGTCGCCTTTTGCACCATCGCGTAATTCAACCGATTTTTTGAAAAAAGGCTGTGCTTTGTCTTCGTGCAATGCACGAGCTACGGCGTAACCATTTTGGTCGAGCAAGACTTTATTTTGTAACTTGGCAACGCTCAAAAGTTCGGGGTCTTTATTGAGTCCGTAAGCGATATTGACCGCCGAAATGACCGAACCCGAACCAATTGACATACCTTTCATCGCATCATTTATCGGGAAAAATTCACCACTCTGATTGGTTTGATATAAGAGTGCATAAACAGCTTTCAAAAGAATGCCATCGCGGTATTCAAATATCTCTAAATCGGGTTTATTATGATGTAATGACAAGGCAAAAAGCATGAAAGGTGTCATCGCATATCGCTGATAATATGGTCCTTCGGTATAGTAGCCATCGGGTGAAAAAGCGTTATCTATTTGCGCAAAAAATCCGGCTTTTGCCATACCTTTTTCGTAGATAAAACCGCCGTCATTGTCTTTCTCCAAATCTGCGCCTTCTTTTATCGGCAGCCCATATAATGCTCTATCAATCAACTCCTTATCATTCATCGCCAAGCCCATTATGCCTACGGCTGCATTGCCCCACGTACTGTGATTGTGTACGCGATTGAAGAATTTTGGATTTTCGATAGATAAGAAATCCGCGACGGGTCGAAAGAGGTTTTCCTCGAAGTTTTTACGCTCTTTTTTGGAGAGGCAATCGTACACCGCATCATACGCTTGCGACGTGTAAACCAACCAATTCGCTTCATTCAAACATTGCCAAAATAGCTTGCCGCGCGAGTACGATTTATCTACCGGATGCAAGGGTAAACTCTTGTACATTGCTGCGTATTCGGTGAGCACATCTTTAACGTAATTGGCATACATTTTTTCGCCTGTGATTTGGTACAAATTACCTGCGAGGTTCATGTATTTGTAATTGCGTTTGTGTTGTTCGTGTGTGTATCCGCCACCTGCGTCTTTGGGTACGGGGACTTTCATTCCTTCCGCAAGTGAAAAGGCTATTTCGGACTTCGC
>Ga0209187_1001413_pt1 | contig 27979 bp, 20 predicted proteins | sample BantaG_FD_187430 | JGI IMG/M metagenome (GOLD analysis project Ga0209187, IMG submission 187430) | Marine algal microbial communities from Bantry Bay, Ireland - BantryBay_4 metaG (SPAdes) (version 2) | ecosystem: Host-associated > Algae > Red algae > Unclassified | place: Bantry Bay, Ireland...
TGGATGTCTTTACTTCTCCGATGCTTAATAACATCAATCTATCTTTTCCTTACCAACATTTGCCTAGCAGAATATTTTCAGGCCTCTTGCTGCCGAGTATCTAAGATATATCCGCACCTTATCCGATCATAATCATTTGTAACCATTTGCAAACGACTACAAATGCCACTTCACAATCTATAAAACCACGATATCATAAAGCTGCACAACACAAAATTGTCTTTCGATTAGAGTAGATGCTCAACAATAACGTGATTGTTCGATTATCTGAGGAAGATGAGAATTTTGTGAAGAAAAATTAAAATTAGAAGATAAATCATTTAGACTCTCGTCAGACGAGATCTGTAATGTGTAACCAGATAAATCTCTAAAAGGTACTCTTAACGTCACTTTTGTCTTGATACAAAAGTAACCAAAAGATCAAGACTTGATTCTTTTCTTAACGCTCCAATCACTTCTTTTCCCTAAACTGAAAAAACTCGCGACTAGATGAAATATTTAATGTGACCTAAATTCGTATAAGGTACTTTGTTGTTCTTATTGGTGTCTATTTCGCTCAGACAGTTTTCAGTTTTTAACGGGAAAAGAATCGATTTCCGCTAAAAACAATAAGGTCGGAAGTTGCCGTGATGATCTGCTGAATGCGATCGACTAGCGCCAACTTGGACCATTCCGAGAAGGACGTGACAATGTTTAATTTTGAATGTCAGAGCAAAGCGGAGATCCCAATCAAATGAAGTTAAGCATTGGGGTTAAATTTAGCCTGTGCCAGCAAGGAAACCAGAAACACGACATTCAACCATCAATTGTTTTTAATCATCAGTTCCACACTTATCTGATTATTCATGTTATTGATGGTTTTTATAAAAAACAATCCATTTGGTAATGACCCAAGATCAACAACATAAGGTAAAGGAACGCTAGATAAATTTTGTATTGTTTGCCCATTGGCATTTAGGATTACTATATCATAATTAGTAGCGTTTCCAAAAATCGTGAATTGATGTTCAATTGTATTTGCAATCAACTGTATAACATTCCCATCCAACATAAGGTCAGGCACACAGTCATTAAGTAAATATTCATAAGCGCCTATATCATAAGTCGATCCACTTGGTCGTATGTTTCCGTTTAGATCTGCTGTGACAACTGCATTGACAAGTGTAGTCCCTGCGTCAATCGCTTGTGATCCCATACTTATCGTATAGTCATTTAGGCTTGGATCAACAACTATAGAAGGTAAAGGATCTGCTAATAAAGAATTGCCATCCAAGCCTAAGGCCTGCCAGGCGCTTAAACTAATTGTAGAGCCATCACCACTGTCGCTCATCTTATCATTCAAGATATTGAAGTCGCTGGTGAATTGAGCTATATCTTCTACAGCGATACAACCTCTCCAAGGATGCTGATTGATGATGATATTATTGTAAATTTCTGTTTTCACATTCGCTCCATTTTTTACAAGTATGCCCCATCTGCCATCTGAAGGAACAACGATGGTATTGTTATAAATTTTTGCACCATTCGTGACAATAGCGCCGTCTTGCTGAAACAGTGCAATCCCTTGAGAGAAATGATTGTTGTAAATAAGATTGTTAAACACGATTGGGTCTTCTAGTCCATCCATATTTATGCCTGCTGCTCCATTGTTGTCGTGGATACTATTGCCATAGATCTGTGCATCACTTATAATCCCGTCACCTCCAGCCGATACATCTGCATTCATATGGATGCCAATGTTGTTGTTTCCAAAACACTCATTATATCTGATGATCGGCCTGTCAGAACTATTGGAAACATAGATGCCATGTTCATCAATTGAGTTGGTACAAATATTATGTTCGATCAAGATGTCATCTGTAAATCCCGTAAATATGCCTCGCTCTGCATTGTTGTCACAAGAACAATTTCGCACCACACAAAAGTCCGATAGAACAAGACGTATCCCATTGCCATTGCCAGGCATATTGTTTGATATAAAGCCATCCAACACAATGTAATCTGCATTTTCAATATTGATGCCATCATCCCTGATTGGCCCACTTTGATTGATTAATACACTAGTCCCTAATGCCTTAAACACTATTGGACTCCCCGCAGTGCCATTTACATTCCGAACATCAAAACCAGCATACGTCCCATTTTCGACAAAGACTGTATCTCCAGCAGTTACTAAATCTGCAGCATACTGAATAGTCAAAAAGGCATTGGCCAAATCTAAACCAGTATTGGCATCATTGCCTCCATTCGAAATATAATAATTACTAGCGCTTACATTGAAGCTTGACACTATGATGTACGTGAATAGAAAAGTGTGTTTGAGTAAATTCATTTTTTTTGAATTTGTTAGAAGTTAGTGTTCTTCTATTAATGTTTGGCCTTTGGTAATGTTTAATTTTTAATGTCGGAGCGAAGCGGAGATCCCAATCAAACGAAGTGAAGCATTGGGGTTTAATGTTGAATTGAGTTCACCCGAAAGTTGAGTTGCCTTCGGCAATGTTTAATTTTTAATGTCGGAGCGAAGCGTAGATCCCAATCAAACGAAGTGAAGCATTGGGATTTAATGTTGAGTCCACTCGTCAGTTGCCTTCGGTAAGCGGGCAGATTCCCTTAAGGGTTATCATATAAATCCTGAAAGTTCAGACAATTTTGACCCAAATCATATAAATCCAGAAATCATTTAATCATAGTTCAGACAATTTTTTTGAATTCTTAGGTGACCTTTACATCGCAACTGACACCTAGTATTATAATACACTTACCATGAATAAAAAACGTCTAGGTTTAGTTTGGCATTTTACTTTTATTTTGCTGATTTGTTGTTCCCCTCTATGGCTGTCAGGACAGGAAATTACCGAAGATGGCAATGATGCTAAAAGTGACAAACCTTCCACATTTGCTCTTTATATTTCTTATGGAGACTTCAACGTCATTCGTAATTCTGACCTCTTCACGTCACCCTTTATCAAAAATGATTTTCATTCTTTTGGTGCTGGGATCATGACTTATTTGGCAAATAAGAAAGTCTATAAATTCAAATTTTATCTGGGGTATCTAAGACATGGTGTTATTGAAGAATACACCTCTGTTGCAGGAGAACAATTTACATCTGAACTACAATTCAATACTGTACAGAGTGCTATACACCCACTCAATCTAAGCATACCCCTCAAAAAATTTAGACTTTATGTTGGAGCAGGTGGCTATGCTAATTATAATTTAGGCTACAGTTTAAGCATAAGTCCCAGTACAGAACGAACGACTAATGACGATTTATTTCTGCCTTTTACTTACGGTGCAGTTGCACAGGCAGGAATTTCTATAAGTAAGATAGACTTCGAAATAAACGCTTACAATTCCATTTCTGATATTATTGATACTAATCTGACCGAATCACCGAGCTATGTCGGTATCACAGCACAATTGGTTTTTAACTTCTAATTAATCATGAAAATATTATATCCCCTTTTATTTACTCTGATTTTTATCGGATGTTCTGAATCTGAATCTTTAGACATTACCGAATATTACGAGTCTTATTCTACTAACAGAATCGTGTTGGAGCTATCTTCTGATAGTTACATTGAAGGAGGCAAAGCGATTAAATTCAACAGTGTCGCATTGGATGAGCTTAGCAGGGTAATACCTAATGTTAAGCCAAATGTTTATGTAAATGATGAACTCGTAACGAGTGATGAATATATACCTCCTACCTCAGGTGTATTCATTGTAGAATCAAGAATGCCCGACTTAAATTTGAAGTCAACACGACTAGAAATCAAAAGTATTTACGGTGCAGACCTTCAGAATTTTGAACTGAGCTACGATGCACTTCCTTATTTGACAACTGAACCTTGGTCAACTTTAGGTGATTTCAAATTGACTTCCGATATACCAGGGGCAGGAAAGACAGAATTTAGAATTTCTGAACTCCTAGACAAGATTTCTAATAAAATGATAAGCACTGGTGAAAATATTACAACAGCTGGTACGTATGAATTTTTCACTCAAATAGGAACAGTAGAAACCAACGCTGTTGAGATAGAAGTACGACCAAAGAAGGAATATCCAGTAACCACAATACCTTTAATATTTCATTTCGTTAGTTCCAGTCGTCTTGCTACTGCTAGTCATTTAAATACATTGATAGAAGAGGCGAATTCATTGTTGTCTCAATCATTTGAAGCATTTAACTTAGAAAATCCAAATAAGGTAAATATCCCGATCCAATTTTATCTTGCAAGTACTGATCCTGATGGTAATGCCCTTTCTATGCCAGGTATTCATGCCGTTAGTACAGGCAATTCAGATACATCTTTAGATAGATTACGTCAATTACAAGCAGATAACTATTGGGATCCGAATCACTATCTTAATGTCTATGTAGCATCTGGAGATTACTCAGAATTAGTAGGAGGAGAATTTAATCCTAGCGGATTTGCCAATTTCGCACCCATCTTAGGATTTGACTTACCAGGTGGTTTTAATGTATCAACTGACGATAATGCACCCTTTTTTGTAGGCATCATTATGAATGGTAATCTAGGTCCTGAACTCTTTATCCATGAAGCAGGACATGTATTAAATCTACACCACAATTTTGAAAAGTCTTGTGGTGAAATTCACGGAGACTATCTCCAAGATACTTACGCTTACAACCGTTTGCCTGGAGTAATTCCTCAGGATTCGCACTGTGATAAATTCCCAATCATCAACAGCAATTTTATGGACTACACTGGTAGAGTGTCTTTGTTCACATATGATCAAGCAGAACGCATACAGCGAGTGATTGAACATGGGCTATCTATTCCTACACCAAGAAATATGAATAAAAGCAAGCCCTTATTTAATAATAAGATTATCATGCCGGAACATGTGCATGCTTGTTCTTTTCAGTCACATACTATAAACTAAATGTTGGCTTGCTTTCGGTAATACTCAATTTTGAGTGTTAAATGTTGAGTTGCTTTGCGTAACTGATATAGGTTGACCTATTATGAGGGAGGAAAATTTTGTCCTACTTTAACCCAAATCATGCAAATCATGAAATCATATAAACCTGCCTGCCGGTCAGGCAGGTCATAGTTCAGACCACCTCGTCATCCGCTTTGCGGGCTACCCATCCTCTCCATGAGTCGAGGTTCCTTCATTATATGATGTACATCTAGTACATCACATTCCGCTAAGGCGGACCAGTCAGTCATTCCAAAGGAGGAGAATTCTGCCCCGCTTTTCCCAAATCATATAAATCCTGAAATCATTTAATCATAGTTCAGACAGTTTAGCCAAATCCCCCTTCCCCAATGTCGCTTTGATAGTCACTTGAGGATTAACAGTTTCAATTGAAATTCCATTTGTCATGATTTTGACCAAAAATCCCGCCAAATGGAGCTCTCTTGCTTCGATTTCGCACGGTACTTCGTACCGTGCTATTAAGATGTCGCACCTATGGCGCTCTTTAATTCTTTAAATAAACGGCATTGCTACCTTCTATCTCCCACCTTGAAATAATTCACCACAAATTCATACCATCTCCTGTGTCTTTGGCGGTGTTGAGTGATGCTTTCGGCGGTGTTGAGTGTTGAGTGTTGGGTGTTGAGTGGGGCTCATCATTCAGTTGCCTTCGACAATGTCGGAGCCAAGCGGAGATCCGAATCAAACGAAGTGAAGCATTGGGGTTGAATATTGGGTTATTGTCCGTGCTTGATACAGTTTATCTGTTATGAACAAAATTTCCGAAGTAGGCCAAATCATAAAAATCCAGAAACCTGCCGGCCGGCAGGCAGGTCATATAAATTATAGTTCAGACAATTTTGCCAACCACCCTTCGCGGAGCTCAGGTTCCTTCTTTATTAGATGTACATTAGGTACATCTAATTTCCGCAAGAGCGGAACCATTCAGTCCTCATAAAAATCATAGTTCAGACAGTTTTACCTAGATCCATCTCCCACCTTGAAATAATTACCCCCAAATTCATACCATCTCTATTAGATTCCGTAAATTATCAAATCATAAACACACACACTATGCGTTTACATCTTCTAATCATCCTCAGTTGCCTTTATTTCTTCCCAACAGAACCACTTTCTGCCCAACAAGCCATCTCAGATGACCTCCTCAGCGTGCTCGAATGGCGCCAACTTGGACCATTCCGAGGTGGAAGAGCGGGGACCATTACTGGTGTTGCGCACAACCCTAATTTATATTACATGGGGACCGCAGGTGGTGGTGCTTGGAGTACCAAAGACGGCGGGAATACCTGGACAAATATTTCGGATGGGTTTTACGGTGGATCGATTGGGGCAGTTGCTGTCTCAGAGAGTGATCCAAACATCATCTATGTGGGAGAAGGCGAACAAACAATTCGAGGGGATGTCTCCTCAGGGAAAGGGCTGTGGAAATCGACAGATGCTGGTGAAAGTTGGGCGTTTATTGGATTGAAAGAATCTGAGCATATCGGGCGTATTCGTATCCATCCGACTAATCCTGATATCGTCTATGTCGCAGCTATGGGAAACCTATGGAAGCCCAATGAGATGCGTGGGGTGTATAAATCTGCGGACGGTGGACAAAATTGGAAACGGGTGTTGTTTGAATCTAACAAAGCTGGTGCGGTAGATCTTATACTGGACCCAAATAATCCGAGAATCATCTATGCCAGCACATGGCAAATCAAGCGAAATGGCTACCGCATGGACAGTGGCGGACCGGGAAGTAAATTGTGGAAAAGTACAGATAGTGGAGAAAGCTGGACAGACATCACGCGTAACAGTGGTTTACCAGAAGGTGTACTTGGCATTATCGGCGTCACGGTTTCCCCAGTCAATTCGGATCGTTTGTGGGTGGCTATCGAGGCAAAAGATGGTGGCGTATTTAGAAGTGATGACGCTGGAAAGAATTGGAAGAAAACGAGCTCAAATAGAGAACTGAGGCAACGGGCGTGGTATTATACACGACTCTATGCGGACACACAAAATGAGGATATTGTATACGTTTTGAATGTTGGCTTTTGGAAATCCGCTGACGGTGGAGAATCTTTTGAGCGCATCCGAACTCCTCATGGCGATCATCACGATTTGTGGATCTCTAAGGAAGACAATCAACGGATGGCTATCGCCGACGATGGCGGTGGACAGATAAGTTTTGATGGGGGTGAAAATTGGACGACATATTTGAATCAACCGACTGGTCAATTTTATCGGGTGACAACGGACGATCATTTTCCCTTTCGGATTTATGGCGCACAGCAAGACAACAGCACCATACGGATGTTGCATCGGACTTCTGGCAATGCCATTACAGAGCGGCACTGGGAACCATCCGCTGGAGGAGAGAGTGCGCATCTGGCTCCCGATCCACTAGACAACAACATCGTCTATGGCGGCACTTATAAAGGCTACATGAGTCGAAAAGACCACACCACTGGTCAAACAAGAAGTACCAATGTCTGGCCAGACAATCCAGCTGGTAGTGGTGCAGAAGTCATGAAATATCGCTTCAATTGGAATTATCCAGTCTTCTTTAGCCCGCACAATCCAAAGCGATTGTATGCTACGTCAAATTTTGTCCATGCCTCAGAAAATGGTGGCCAATCTTGGGAAGTCATCAGCCCAGACTTAACGAGAAATGACCCAGAAACAATTAGAAGTTCTGGCGGTCCCATCACACAAGACAATACCGGCGTTGAATTTTATGCCACTATTTTTGCTGCCGCAGAATCCACCTTAGAGGAAGGCGTCATGTACACGGGTAGTGATGACGGCCTTGTTCACGTCACCAGAGATGGCGGTAAAAATTGGGATAATATCACACCCAATATAGCACCTAAAAACATCATGATGAATTGTATTGACATTCATCCCACAGAAAAAGGCGTCGCTTATCTCGCAGGTACAGCTTATAAATTTGGTGACTACAAACCGTATTTATACTTCACAGACAATTATGGTAAATCTTGGAAACAGATCACGTCCGGCATTCCAGCTGATCAATACACCAGAGCCATTCGCACAGATCACGAAAGACCAGGCTTGTTGTATGCTGGGACAGAATGGGGCATGTATGTGTCCTTTGACAATGGCGATCACTGGCAGCCCATGCAGATGAATTTACCCATCGTCGCCATTAGAGATTTGCATGTGAAAGACAACTGTTTGATTGCCGCCACACACGGCAGAAGTTTTTGGATGATAGATGATTTAACAGCTTTACAGGAAATGTCAGCAGACATTGCAAAACAATCGCATTATTTATTTAAGTCTAAACCTGCATTAAGAATGGCACAAGGCGGAAGAGGCAGAGCCAATAAATTGAAAGAAGGCATCAATGTTCCTGCAGGTGTCACCTTCCAATATTATGTGAATGATATTTCTGATACGGACACCTTAGTCTTGACAATAAAAGATACTACTGGTGAAGTAATCAAAACCATCAGCAACAAAGACAAAAAGAATCCCCTAAAATCAACTAAAGGTGGACATCATTATCAATGGGACATGCGCTACGATGGCTTTAAGGAATTTGATGGCATGATCTTTTACTCGTCACCAAACAGAGGACCTAAGGCCATTCCCGGAAACTATACGGCAGAGTTAAGTCTGCGTGAAAAAGTAGAAAAGCAGACATTCTCAATTGTCCCAGACCCAAGAATGGAGACAACTCAAGATGAATATCAAAAACAATTCGATTACCTCATCAGTGTCAGAGATGAAGTCACCAAAGCCAACCAAGCCATCATCGACATCAGAGAATTGAAAAGCGACATCGATTACATGAAGACAAAATTGAAAAAGTCTTCAAGCGACACTAAGTCGTTATCAACACAATTGGATGACTTTGTCACAGAAATAGACCTGATAGAAAACAAGATTCACATGACCAAAAATCAGTCTTATCAAGATCCATTAAACTATGGCATCCGCATAAATAATCGCCTAGCTTTCTTAATGGCTGATCAGCAACGTGGGGATTATGCGCCGACGGATCAAGCCTATGGCGTCCGTGACGCATTGATTGTTGAGTTGGATACGGAGATTGTAGCGCTGAACCAAGTCATCAATAAAAAGCTTCCGAGTCTTAATCAGAAAATGGCGGACTATGGGATGCAATTATTGACAGATCGGTTGATTCGGAAACCTTAGTATGAATGTTGAAATTTTGATGTTAAGTGTTTAATGATTGAGGGCGCTCGCGGGCTCGCTGTTAACTGTTAGGCGCTCGTTAAATCGCAATTAGCTTTTAGGGCACGCAGGCTCGTTTTTGAAATAAGAGAAATCAATTTGACAAATTTAAAGATTGGAATTTGTGCTATAGCAATTTGTTAAATTTTGTCTACTGACGGAATCCTGACTCAGGCAGTTGAGCATAAAAATGAATTGACAAAATTTGGACCAGCATCCTTAAAAATAGTGTTAGAGAAGATAAGAGAATATATTTAGACAAGATTTAAAATTAAAAATTAAGAATAATGCGCATAAAAAACAACTATATCCTTATCACCTGTTTAGCAGGTTGTCTATTATTTCCTTCCTGTAGTTCGGATAATTGTATTGTAGGGGAAGGTCCAATGACAACAACAACCCTATCAATAGCTGACTTTACGGGAATTGATTTATCGACGACAACAGATGTCACCATTAATCAAGGTACAAGCCAACGAGTTGAAGCAACAGGACATCCAAATATTATTGAATTAATATCTGCTAACGTGTCTAATGGGATTTGGGTAATAGATTTAGAAGGTGGTTGTATTCAAGACTTTGAACTCTCCTTAGACATCACAGTTCCGAATATCAATCAATTGAGAGCAAGTAGTACAGGTAATATCGTTGTTAATGATTTCTCTAATCAGAATGTATTAACCGTTGACATAAGTAGTACTGGAAGTCTGACATTAAATAGATTTGAGGGAATATCTGAGCTTGATGTCAGCTTAAGTAGTACAGGCGATTTTATTGGAAATGAAGATATTTCTACTTTAGACAGAGTGAACGTAAACGTTTCTAGCACAGGAGCATATTCGGCTTTTGCAATACGTAGTCCTGATTATACCATCAATGCATCCTCAACAGGAGATTCCGAAATTACTGCACTAAATACATTGGATGTGACGATAAGTGGAACCGGAGATGTTTCGTATAAAGGAATGCCACTGATCACCCAAAACATCACAGGGACGGGAGATTTAATTGATGCTAACTAATAATCGTTCGAATTGACTATCAGCTAAAAGAGAACCGGCAAAAGTCTAACAGTTAATAGCAAGCCTGCGATCGTCCAACAATTAATGATCAACTACAGACACCACCTACTGCAGCAGGAGTAGTGAAAGTACTGGTCTGCCCAACATCTATTCCCATAAAGGATGGACCGTTACCATTTCCTGAAAAGGTAAATGTTGTTAAAGTAGCGCCATCACAATACACAATATATTCTGCACCTGGATTCATACCATTGCCAGAATTGATAGTGGAATTACTAAGATTAACAATGCGAGGTGTACACCAGTATTTAAGATTTTTCATAAACCTGTTTAATGTTGTAAAATCATATATGCAATAATTAACATTTAATATGCATATCTCAACAATTAACATGCCTAAGTCTTTAAAATTCAGATATTTATATAAATCTGTTGCTTTAATTAAAAGAAGAAAGCATCTACCTATGCCACATTCAAGTTGTTATGATGGTTGAATTGAAGACTAATAAGTAGTGCCCATAAATTCCAAAGTTTCTGAAAGGATTTGTCCAATTAAACCAATAAAGAAAGACAAAATATTAAACGATTTCGTCCTTATTATATTTACGTTTTATTTCTTCTTGCGTATCTTCATAATCAGATCTAACATCATCAGACCTTTTCGTTGCCTGTTCTCTTTGTTGTTGAGGTGCTTGACGTGACTTCTTATTTTGAAATTTCTTAAATTGGCGAAAGATCATTGGACCAAACATCATCAGCATTCGCATTAGCATTCTTCCTCTCATGAGTGAATTTTTTCTTTTGACGTAGAATCGAGGTGAAAGGTACATTCTATTTTCTAAGGATATATACCAGACGCACTTGAATTTGAACTTTAAACTGCTGTCTATTTTATAAAGTCTTTCCGTAGAGGAGAATTTTAACAGCTTTTCAGAGAGATGTATCATATTCAGACAAAATAATCACTCAGTTAAATCGCCTTTTAATTCATTTATCACTTCTGCACTTACCCAATAAATATCTTGATTACTCGTATAAAATAAATACTTGCCATCTTTTGTCACAAAGGGGCATAATTCATTTGCTTTAGTATTAATTGGTTCACCCATATTTATTGAGTTAGCCCAATGATCATTTTCATCTTTGAAGCTAATATTTAAATCGCGTCTGCCGATGCCTCCTCTTCTTGCAGTTGAATAAATGATATACGATTCATCTGGAGAAATAAATACATCAGCCTCATACCTTTTCGAATTTATAGAATCACTCAATCTTTGAGGTGTTTCAAATTCCCCACCTTTATATTCCGATTTATAAATGTCAAAGTCGTATTGCTTATCATCATCTTTTCCTTTATTTGATGAAAAGTACATAGCTCCATTTTGTGCAAAAGAGATATAGTATTCATTGGCATCTGAATTAATTGCCATACCAGCATTTATTGGTCTTGACCATTTTTCTCCCTCTTTTTTAGAATACCAGATATCATAGTCTTCAATTGTATCCTGTTCATTTCTTGGCATGTTAGAAATATAATACAGTTTTTGTTCATCGTTTGATAGAAATGGATCATTAAAACTATATGTTGAATCAGATAGTATGACAACTGGGGTTGTCCAATTACCTTCTTGATATTTAGCGTATTTTATACAAGCTCTGTTCAGTGTATCAATAGCAAAATAAAACTCATCATTATCTTTATTAAATATTGATCCAAAATCTGAAATAGAGTTGTTTGATATAAATTCTTTTGCAAAAATCAATGGCGTAGTTGACGGCTTTATTTCATCTATATAAGTATGCTCAGTTGGGATTTCTGTATGACATCCAATCAGAATCAGAATTGATACTATATAAATTAATCTTATCATTTTATTCAGCTGTTGATATCTTCCACATACTTCACTGTCTCGACCCAATGCAGCGGTTTTTTGTCACTCACGTGTGCGATCTGATGTCTGCAACTCACTCCACAAGCCACAACAGTATCGTCCTTATCCATTTTTCTAAGCGCCGGAAACAATCTATCCTCCCCTACTTTTAATGACAACTCATAGTGTTCTTTTTCATAGCCAAAAGAGCCTGCCATGCCACAACAACCAGTATCGAGAATTTCGTGATTTCCAGTACCATTCCCATATAATAGATCTATTGCTTTTAGACCATAAATCGCTTTTTGATGACAATGTCCGTGTACATGAATATTCTCTTTTGTTGATTCAAAACGTCCTTTTAATTTTCCTTCATTCTGCTGATCCCACAAGAAGACATCGATCATGTGCACACCAGACCTGAGCGCTGAGGCCAATGATTCATCATCAATCAAATCAGGCAAGTCTAAATGAAATGATGTTGCGCAACTCGGTTCGCAAATAACAATTGGGATTTTCTTTTGGATATAGGGCAGTAATTTTTCTGCGACTACCGTCCCATCCTTTTTTGCATTCTTTAACCAGCCATTTGAAATGCGAGGGCGTTGGCAACAACCGACATCTGCAAGTATCACTTTATAACCACAGTCGTTCAGTAATTGTACTGCAGCTTTTCCAATATTGGTTTCATGGTAATTAATGTAGGTATCTGCAAAAAGGACCACTTCATTCTTATTTGTTGTGGTATAATTTTTCTCAAACCATGAAGACAATTTTTCTGAAGCGAAAGCTGGCAGTTTGTGCTTCTTTTCGATGCCTGCAACTTTCTCCATCATCGCTCTAAATGGATAAGTGGCTTGCACTGTATTTACAATAGGTGCTAAGAAGCCAGAAAATTTCTTCGACTGAGCGGCAGAACTGTTGATTAATTTATCTCTAAAACAGATGTTGCCTCTATCATATTTCTTCTGCCAAACTTCACTTTTCAGTTTCGCCATATCCACATTACTCGGACACTCAGACTTACAGGCCTTGCAAGACAAACACAGGTCTAAAATTTCAAGCAATCGAGCGTCCGTGACTCCCCCTTCTAGCTGACCTGACATGGCAAGTCGCAATGCATTTGCTCTGCCCCGGGTGGAATGCTCCTCATCTTCCGTTGCTTTAAAACTCGGACACATTGTACCACCTGATTTCTTTCGACATTCTCCAACTCCCGAACACATATGCACGGATTCGTGAAAAGAAACATCTGCGCGATAATGATAAACTGTCTCCATGGATTTATCATCATAGCTAGTGCCATAGCGAAGGTTGTGATCCATCGGCGGAGCATTCACAATTTTCCCAGGATTCATCAATCCATGAGGATCTAACAGTTGTTTGACATCTTTGAATAATTGATACACTCGATCTCCAAAAAATTCTTGATTGAATGGACTTCTAACCAAGCCATCACCATGCTCCCCACTCCACGACCCCTTATATTTTTTGACTAGTTGAAATGTCTCATTTGCAATATCTTTAAAGCGATCAATATCCTCTTGCTCTTTCATATTGAGAAACGGCCGCACATGAATGACACCGACACTCGCATGAGCATAGACCGCAGCTTCTGTTTGATATTTATCACAGACAGCTTGCACTTCTGAAATGTAATCTGCCAATACATCAATCGGAATTGCTGCATCCTCAATAAAGGCAATGGCTTTCCTTTCATCTTGCCTTCCCAGTATCAAGCCAAGCCCTTTTTTACGAATCATCCACACATCATTCATCGTTTGTGTATCTGAGAAAATGGGAAAGGCATAGCCAAATCCTTCGGCCTTTAATTCAGCGACCATAGACTCAGCACGATTTAGAACGTCAGCTTTGGTATCACCAAAAAATTCGACGATTTGCACAGAAATAGGATCACCATCGATCCAATGCGTGTGCCTTTTAGTTGTCAAATTCTCACGACTCATTCCGATGACTGTATCGTCCAATATTTCTATACAAGATGGTGAGTATTTCACCATTGTGGACACAGCCCGAATGGCATCCAATCTTTCACTAAAATGCACTACACAAACTAATTTTTCCTTTGGCAGTTTGACAAGCTTAACCGTCGCTTCAAGGGACAATCCAAGTGTCCCTTCACTACCACAAAATAATTTGCTCAAATTCCATTTATCTGTATACACAAATTCATCTAACGGATAGCCTCCAACTCTACGCATCGTTTTTGGAAACCGTTCTTTTATCTCATCTGAATGATCGTAAATATATTTTCGATAGGTCTTATAAATATCTGCCTGTCGATCAGTTCCCTGACAAACAGCGTCGTATTCTTGTTGGCTCCTCTCATTCAATTGCATTTCTGTCCCATCACTCAACAACACTTTCAGCCCAATCAGATGATCAATCGTCTTTCCGTATAAAATGCTTTTGGTACCAGAAGAATTGTTGCCGATCATACCACCCAGATTTGCTCGACTACTCGTCGCAGGATCAGGCGCATAAATCAACCCATGTTCCAATAAAAACAAATTCAAATCATCTCTTGCAATGCCCGGCTGTACGCGCACCCATTGTTCCTCTTTATTGAATTCTAAGATCTGATTCATGTATTTAGAAAAATCCAACACCATGGAATTGCCAACTGTCTGTCCTGCAAGACTGGTGCCTCCACCACGTGGTAAGATTGATACCCGATGAGTCACCGCTATTAGCACCGCTTCCTTCACGTCCGCATCATGTTTCGGTAAGACGATGACGACAGGGTCAATTTGATATAATGAGGCATCCGTCGCGTACATGCCTAGACTATACGCATCAGACAAGACATCACCTTGGATTGTCTTTTTTAATTCATCTATGAAATTTGAATTCTGCACGATGAGTTGAAGTTACATTAAAAACTAGGGCGGATCACGGATTTTTATGTATTAATGGATGTCACGGATTTTTCCGCTTCGCGGGTGCCAGCCTATGGCTAGTGGGATGGTTTCTTCTTTATTAGATTCAAATTAGATACATCTAATTTACGCTAAATCATTCAGCCTTTCCACAGAGGAGAATTTTCCCCCGCTCAAAGCCAAATCCTAGCATCAAGAGAAATTAATCTGAAAAGATGAAGCCCTTCTTCACAAACAACAAAATCCGTGAAATCAATCTAATCCGTATAAATCCGTGATTCACCATTTTCCGTTTAATCCGTGATCAAAATCCGTGAAATCAATCTAATCCGTAAAAACCCATGATTCACAGTATTTCCCTCAACGCACTCAGCAACATATTCACATGATTCTTATCACAGCTGTGACCCATGAGACCAATGCGCCACAATTTACCTGCAAAGTCACCAAGTCCTCCACCCACTTCTATATTGTATTCGTTCAATAGCTTTTTTCTGATCGGTAATTCTTCGACACCTTCTGGTAGATACACTGCATTGAGCATTGGCAGGCGATATTCTTCATCAACCAAAAATTTGAATCCTAATGCTTCTAAGCCATCTCTCAAATGTTCATGAGTTTCTAGGTGACGTTTGAAGCGTGCTTCAAGACCTTCTTCAAGGACAAGTCTATAGGCTTCTCTGATACCAAAGATTTGAGAAACTGGTGCTGTGTGATGATAAGCTCTTTTAGCTCCAGCCCAATAATTCTTAACCAAGGACAAATCTAAGAACCAACTCTGAACAGGCGCTTTTCTTGCATCTAAAGCTTCTACTGCACGATCACTAAATGAGACAGGAGATAATCCAGGAGGCGCACTCAAGCATTTTTGTGTGCCAGTATAGATGGCATCAATGCCCCAGTCGTCTACTCTTAAATCAGTACCACAATAGGAAGTCACTGCATCAACAACAAATAATGCTCCTTTATCATGGACAAGATTACTGATCTCCTCTAAGGGTTGTAAGACACCTGTGGATGTTTCAGCATGAACAATGGCAACCAACTTCGGGTCACAATTCTCCAATGCAGCTTTTACATCTTGTGGATCAATTGGTTTTCCCCAATCTTGCTTGACCATGTGTACTTTAGCTCCTGCTCGATTTGCAATATCAGCCATCCGTCCACCAAAGACTCCATGTTGGCAGATCAGCACTTCGTCACCTGGTTCAATTAAATTTACCAAGCACGTTTCCATACCAGCACTACCCGGGGCAGAAACAACAAAACTTAAATTATTTTTTGTTTGAAATGTCGCTTGCACCATCTCTTTGACTTCATCCATTATGGCAACAAATTCTGGATCCAAATGTCCTATCATCTGTGTGGATAATGCCTTGTACACACGAGGGTGCATATCACTTGGACCTGGGCCTAATAAAATACGAGGACTTGTATTGAGTTCTGAATAATTCATATCATTATATTACATTAGTAAACATCTACTTTTCTAAACCAAATAGGAAATAGTTTGGGAATAAATTGACAAAGTATTTTGTTTGACCTCAAGGCGAAAAGCACAGTAAATACAGGTATTCGAGAGCATTTTCAACGATGACAGCAAGCAAAAGACAAAGTCAAATGTCACAAAATGAATTCTATTTGGTATTTTGACAAATAAAACTATTCTACTTTTTTCTGCTCTTTTATTTTCTTCTTAAATAAAATATCTGCTCTAACGATAAAAGCTAAACTTAAAAAGAAAAATGACCCTGTTTTGATTGACTCGACCATATCATTGATGACATTGATAGTTAGAATCATAATCAAACAAACCAAAGAAGCCATAACCAATTGCTTTTCAAAACCAACTAATTGATGATACAAATATTGGCCTCTCAAAAGTGCTGTAATGCAAATAGCTAAAAATAAAAATAAACCAATAAAGCCCTGCTCTACTAACAACAAAAAATAGTAATTGTGTATGGTAGATTTTTCTGGATTGTCACTGACATATGTTTTGAATAAACTAATCGCGTATTCTTTATAATTAGAATAAAATGCTCCCGGACCAAAACCGACAATTGGTTTTTCTTTCACCATATAATATCCAGCAACCCATCGATACGCTCGCTCCATTGTAGAAATATCCTGTCCTTTTGCTGTTGCATTAATCAGATCATCAAATTTTTGATGAGAAATGGTTTTATTATAATCAGGTGCATATTCTATAAATTGATTATTGTTGATCAACTGAAAAGTAATCAGGCTGGCAATAATGATTGAGAGAACAATTGCAGGTAGAGCAAGACGCCATTTAAAAATATAACTGGAAACTACACCTATAAATACTGCTCCAATTACAGCTCTGGTATATGAAAAGAATATCGCAGCTAAAAAAAATAAAACCAATGCAACTAATACTGGTTTGTACCTGCTGTTACTATCTTTTATATACAACCATAGAAATGGCAATGTAAATAAAATAAGAATTGCATAATTAACGTGATTTCTAAATATAGGATATACAGATGGATTTATCTCTTTGAAAGAAAATCCGCTTTGGGCATGATTAAACCAAACGTATAGACAAGCCAAGCAGACACCGATCAATAACACAGCGATGTGTTTAATAAAATCTGGCTTTTGATTTAATGCAAAAAATGAGAATCCATAAAAGGGTATGATGTACCAACTCTTCGCAATTATATATTTTAAAGAAATAGTCGTCTCTGTTGATGTCATTGTCGTTAAGGCAATCCAACCAAGCTGGACCACAATCAACAATGAAATCGGGTGTGTGAAATAGTTGCTTGATATCTCTTTTGACTTTGACAAACCAAGTAACAAACCAACTGCGGTAATGACAATTAAAATTAATTCTGTTGGGAAATCTAAACCAAGACCTCCAGGCAATTCTAGCTCTGTCGAAAATGGCAATACCATAAACAAAAATAAATAAAGGATTTTTGGTTGATAAATAATCCAAGCAGCAAGTAGACAAAACAAAGGAATGGTATACACCACAAATGATTCGACGACACTAGCAAGAATGACGCATAGGATGAGTAAGCCGATAAATCCAGCAATGAAAAAGTCTGGTTTATATCGCTTTATGCTGATCATGTATTAAATATGTTTCGTAAATGATCGCGAATAATGACATGAATAAAAATCCGAGAAAAGTTGCTGCTGCAACATAGATGGATCGCTTCGGCCTGGATTTAAATACTGGCACTTCTGGTTCTTCTACTCTGATAATACCTAATATTGGTGAATCATAACTTGCCTGTAATTGGGAATGTCTTTCTTTATCAATTGCAATTTGACGAGTCATTTGAATTTGCTGTCTTTCTAATGAGGTGATTTCGTTAACTCCAGAACTAAATTTTTGAATTTTATTATTGATGCCAGATAATTGCTGATCTACTCCTTGTTTTAATGATGAATAGTAATCAAGTGAATCACTATTAGTTTTTATCATATTAGAATTCAATTTTGCTTGTATTGAACTCCTTTTTGAATCAAGTAAAGACTGCTGTGATAACAATATTTCACTTTGATAAATTAAGTCAAAAACACCATAATATTTTTTCAATTGACTTAAGGAATCGTTGATGGCAATAATCTCAGTTTCAGTATCTGATATTTTCATTGTATACGATTTCAATAAATTCAGTTGAGATTTTTTCCATTGGCCAGAAGCAGATTGTCCGATATAATTTGTTGCTGCTTTCGTCAATTCGTAACTCAAGTTTCTATCCTTATCTTCTATGCCGAGTGATATTGCTCCATATTTTGTTTTCTGAATCGACAGCAACTTTTGTAACTTTTCTCTGACTTTGTGATCTGCATTTTTACTTGTCGCATCAATTTTATAGTGATCGTAAAGATTAAACGAATCAATCAAATATATTTTAAGAGGATTGGAATAAGCTATACTTAGTAGTCGATCTATATCAAGATCATTGCCATAATAATCCACATTCCTATCCGAATCACCAAGTGGCATCGGCTTCGCTAAATCCTGACTTGCTGCATAAAAGAGTGAGTTGGATTGGTAGTAATTAGGCATAAGAAGAGAGGCCACAATACTGAGTATCGCACAGACCACTGTCACCACTAGAATGGTTTTTTTCCATTTCCAGACAGTTTTGATTAGATCAATCAAATTAGTCTCCTCCATCAACTTATCGAAGGTGCAATAACAATACCAAAAGTATGTGCATTACCAGACCTATTGTAGTATTGTAAACTAATTTTGTATTAGAAACCTGAATGAGTCAGACAGTAGCTTTATTTTGATCTATAGAAAAAGTTAAAGGCAATAAATGCCGTCTATATGAAATTCAGATTTTAAGATAGTAGATAATGATGTTAGTATCCAACAACAATCTAACTCCATCCATCTCTCATCTCCTTTTGGATTTCCAAAGCAGTTTTATTTTCATCGAATTGAACACTACCAAAAGTTTCTGCTAGAATCTGATTTTTCAAACGCTGCTTTCGTTTTTGTCTTTTAGCTTCTAACGCTACAATTCGTTTTTGGCTTTCTGATACTTTAGCACCTTTCTTAATTTTGACAGTCATAAATTAGATATATTTTATAAAGAGAATGCCCTAAAAACAGCTCTAGTAGTAATCTAGCAAAACCTGTTCATTCGAATATATATATTTGAAATTAGTAAAGCAATTTTTTAGAAGGGAAGTTCCATTTAAGACAACCAGAAAAACTGAAGTACGACTTAGAAGGATCTTACACACGAAGAATCATTAAAAAGTGCCGATTAGAGTATAAGATTAAAAATGAAATCGCAGCATTAGAAGTCTTAAATACTTACTCTCATTATGAGGATAAATAAAAACGTCAAACTTTTTTAGCCTATATATTAATAAAGCCAATATATTGCAGAACACAATCAAATATCTATTATGAAAATCGGTATCCCTATAGAAATTAAGAACAACGAAAATCGAGTTGCAATGACTCCAGCAGGTGTCAAAGACTTGCACAAAGCTGGACACACCATTTATGTCCAAAATGAGGCTGGTAGAGCAAGTGGGTTTTCTGACAAAGATTATAAAAACTCAGGAGCAAAAATCCTAAAGACCATCAAAGAAGTCTACGCTAAAGCGGACATGATTGTCAAGGTCAAAGAACCTGTAAAAGAAGAATATGGCCTAATCAAAGAGGGCCAAGTCTTGTACACTTATTTTCATTTTGCTTCCTACAAACCATTGGTTCTGGCAATGAAAAAAAAGAAAGCTATTTGCATCGCATATGAGACTGTAGAAGAAGAGGATGGCTCACTCCCATTATTAGTCCCAATGTCTGAAGTAGCCGGTCGGATGGCTGTACAGCAAGGCGCAAAATATCTTGAAAGACCAATGCTCGGTAAGGGAATCCTTCTTGGTGGTGTGCCTGGTGTGCCTCCAGCTGATGTCTTAATTCTTGGTGGTGGAATTGTCGGTACCCAAGCCGCCAAAATGGCCGCTGGACTCGGTGCCAACGTTACCATCATGGATATCAATCTGCAGAGACTCCGCTATTTATCTGATGTCTTACCTCCTAATGTAACAACGCAATTTTCCAACGATTACAACATTCGCAAGATGATCCGTTACATTGATCTCGTTGTAGGTGCAGTATTAATTCCAGGTGCCAAGGCTCCTAATCTAATCACCAGAGATATGCTTAAAGACATGGAACCAGGAACAGTATTAGTTGATGTCGCTGTTGATCAAGGTGGGTGTATTGAAACATGTAAGCCAACGACACATGCAAAACCAACATTTGTCATAGATGATGTGGTGCATTATTGCGTTGCCAACATGCCTGGGGCTGTACCGTACACGTCTACAATTGCATTGACAAATGCAACATTCCCATATGCATTACAATTGGCAAATAAAGGATGGAAGAAAGCCTGCCTCGATAATCCTGTTTTAAGAAAGGGGCTTAATATGATAGATGGCAACATTGTATATCCTGCTGTGGCAGAAGCATTTAAAATGAAAAGTCATGATGTCAATTCTTTCTTGTCATAAGTCAAATTTTAATATCAAGGCCTAGGGTAGATATTGACTATGAACTATCATAACTAACTTATTATATAAAATGCCTGTGCATGCCCTAACCCTTAAGGGAATCATCCCAATGCTTCCATATAATCTAATTTCTTCTCTAGCCTCCCTTCAGGAGTCAAGGGTGCTGGAAGAACTTGATAGTAACAGTAACTTACCATTTCAACATTTACTCACCCTAACCCTCGAGGAAATCATCCCATAAGCTGGTATCACATCAAAGTGAAGGTAGGATTTGATCTTTCTTGTTATAAAATGAATTAAAACTCAAATTAGTATCGTTACTTACTTGATATATTATTCAAATCAAACTTAAATATAATTAGAATACTATGGCAGTAATGAAAGTAATTGAAGTCTTATCAGAATCTTCAACAAGTTGGGAAGATGCAACAGCAACTGGTATCGAAAAAGCTGGAAAGTCTATCAATGGGATGAAATCGGCTTATGTTCAGAGTCAGAGTGCGACGGTCAAAGACGGGAAGGTTGACAAATACAGAGTGAATCTTAAAATCACTTTTGAAGTAAAGTAAATGCTTTCTAGAGTCTTCACAAGACAGACAGAAAAGCTGACTAAACAAAAAAAAGCTTGCTCAATGATTTGAGCAAGCTTTTTTTATTATATCTAAACGAAGATTATCCTTCTAATTTAAATTTGACTGGTAAGGTGTATAACACTTTCACGTTTTTCCCTCTCTGCTTACCAGGTGTCCATTTTTGAGGCAAATTATTCATGCCTTCAACAACACCTAATGCTGCGCCTCCACATCCTGCACCAATATCTCTCACGATTTTTGCATCTGTGACAGCCCCATCTTTAGCAACAACAAACTGAATGACACACATTCCTTCTACACCATTTTCTCTAGCAATCGCTGGATACTTAAGGTTCTTATAGATGTACTGCAACATTTTTTGTTTGGCACAAGCTTCTTTTGCTTTGGCATCACCAGGTTCGTTTTCACAACCTGGGAATCTTGGCATCTGCTCCACAACTTTAAATATTTCATCAACCTCCGGCTCTGGCGGTGGTGGCGGTGGCGGTGGTGGCGGTGGTGGTGCTTCTTCTACAACTGGTTCTGGTTCTTCCAAAACCGTTTCCTCTTCTATATCCTGATCCACGAACTCCGGCTCATCTTCTTCTTCGATTTGCTCTTCTGGCACTTCTTCAATGACTGGTGGCGGCGGAGGCGGTGGTGGTGGAGGCGGTTCCGCAGTTCTAGGCGGTTCTATCTCGATTTCTTCATCCAATTCCAAAGCATCTTCTGGAATGAACACCGAATCTTCATACGTCGTCCAGCTGAAAGCGAACAAAGTCAAAGCAAGCGCTGCTGCTAATCCATAATTGAATAAAGAGCCAGCGAATTTGAATCCATCAACATCTGGATACTTAGTCCGGCTTTTCAATGGAGATTTCCATTCTTTATCCCGATACTTTTCAGTCAAGTCTTGATTTGATCGGCCTTTAATGATACTCCTCAAAACAAATATAATGAGTACAGTTACGGCAATTATAGCTAGACTTGCCAGCATTGTTTGCGAACCAGTTAACGAAACATCAATCATAACTTCAAGTTTTCAAATATTTTGTAAAAATCAACCCCTCGATTGAGCCTATAATATTAAGAATTTAATCAAGAAAGTCAAAATGCATTCTCAAAAAAGATGATCCAATTTGGATTCTTCTTTATTCCATTGCTTAAAGCCCTCATTTAGGGTCAAATATGTCATTATTAGTATAGAATCGCAGTATTATTTGTGCAATTGCATAAAGCACAACAGTCCAATTATCGTCCCAATGCCATTTGCGAGCATATCAGCGAGATCGAAATGACGATCCTGAGTACAAAAATGCTGAACAACTTCTAATAAAACACCAAGTGATATACTTAATATAAAGGACCTCACTACATAATCGTTTTTCTTCGTTTTATAAGAAAGCAAGAAACCTACTAGAATGAGATAACTATGTATCGCATAGACGACTAGGTGTGCCAATTTATCAACATTCCAGAAATCTAGAAATGTAGGTGGTTTTACTTCATTTCCTGGTAAAACCGACACGATTACGATGACAATTGTCCAAATAATGGAGGGTAGAAATCCGTTGAAACGACCCTTAACCATGCGTTCTACTCTTATTGATGTAAAAGAATTTAATTTTGGTGTATTGCATTTAATATAAATTGTACCTGAAAAGATAATATTTTCGTTGTTAAACTGTCTTTCACAGTATTCATGGATATATACAATCAAACATCTAGGTGGAAAATTTTATTGGCACTCGCTGCTTTGGCGTTTATGTCATTCATATTAATCTATACATGGATCATTACATCTAGATTGGCTGAAAGAGAAAAGGATATTGTGGGTATGTTTAAAATCATCAGTTCTGAGATGTTTGCAGCAGATAATGAAAGAGATCTTGCTGCCTTTTCCCTTCTAATGGAAAGAGTTAACCATATTCCAATCATATTCGAAAGTGAGAAAGGTACTTTACAAGGCTGGAACCTCAACGGCGAAAGTGATGCACCAATAACAGATCAAGAATTTTTAACAAAAAGTATAGAGGATTTTAAAGGGGAAGGTTACGAACCTCTAGAAGCATTGGGCTATGCTAATAAGGTTTGGTATAAAAACACACAGCTGTATGACCGCCTTGTTTTTTTTCCATATCTAACTCTGTTATTTGCCACACTGTTTGTAGGCTTAGGTTACTACTTATTTAATAGTGCCCGCAATTCAGAGCAAAGTCGAGTCTGGGCGGGAATGGCAAAAGAAACGGCACATCAACTGGGCACACCAATAAGTGCGATCTTAGCATGGATCGAACATCTTAAACTGGAAGTCACGGACGAAAATCAACTCGAAATCGTTGAAGAATTGCGTAATGACGTAACCCGATTGGAATTGGTAGCAGATCGATTTTCGAAAATCGGGTCTGAACCTGACTTATCAAAAGTCCAGATCGTGGACCAACTAAATGAATGTATCGTGTACATGGATAGACGGGCACCGAAACGCGTATCATTTGAATTCGAAAATTCAGTCCCCTCACCATTTGCTATGATAAATTCTCATCTGTTTAATTGGGTAGTGGAAAACATCTATAGAAATGCCTTAGACTCTATGGATGGTTCTGGTTCTATTACTACTAAATTGTATGAAGATGGTGATAGTCTTGCAATAGACATTACAGATACTGGAAAAGGCATCCCAAGTTCAAAATTTAAGACTATTTTTCAACCTGGATACTCAACAAAAACGCGTGGTTGGGGTTTAGGCTTATCTTTAGCCAAACGAATAATAGAAAATTATCATAAAGGGAAAATTTTTGTCAAGGAATCAAAATTGGATAATGGAACTACCTTCGCTATCAGGTTGCCAAAGATTTAGTATCCTACTATTTTTGATTTGTGCAATGTCAGCGCAGTTTGTCATTGGACAAAACAGCTTCACAATCACAGATGAAGATGACAACGCTTTGATAGGTGTAGAAGTTTATTCTGAAGATTATTCCGTTACAGCAGTATCAGACAAAAATGGCATTGTTGACCTGCCAGATCACGATCCGTCCACTGAATTAATAATCAATTATCTGGGCTATAATGAACAAGAAACAACCTTGCAGTCCATTCTTAATAATGGAGGAACTATCCAATTAAAACCTTCCGATATTCAATTGGATGAAATAATTCTTATCGGGCGTAATGAATTGTCAAAAGAAGCACTCCCCTATCAGATTGAATCAATCAGTCAAAAAAATCTAAAGTTGACTAATCCACAGACTTCTGCTGATGCGTTGTCACAACATGGCAATGTCTATGTGCAAAAGAGTCAATCTGGCGGAGGTAGTCCGGTGATCAGAGGATTTGAAGCAAATAAGTTATTGCTCGTCGTTGATGGTGTCCGAATGAATAATGCCATTTATAGAAATGGACATTTACAAAACGCAATTACGGTAGATGCGGCAATGCTCGAGTCTATCGAAGTTATTTTTGGTCCTAACTCTTTGACCTACGGCAGTGACGCTTTAGGTGGAGTCGTTCATTTTAAAAGCCGATTACCGAAACTTCAATTTCAAGATACTGATGAACTTGAAACTGATGTCAGGTATTCACTTAGACACAGCACCGCTAATCAAGAAAAGACAGCCCACTTAGATTTTAACTTTGGTGGGAAAAAATTTGCTAGCCTCACAAGTCTGTCGTATTCAGATTTTTCTGATTTACGAACGGGTTCTAAAAGAACAGCTGAATTTCCCGATTTTGGAAAACGACAAGAATTCATAGAAACCATCAATGGCGAAGATATCGTCAGACAAAATGATGACCCAAATTTGCAAATAGGAACTGCTTACCGTCAATATGATGCCCTCCAAAAATTTCTTTATCAGCCTAATGATAAGATGCAATTAGTTGCCAATTTTCAATTCTCAACGAGTTCAGACATTCCAAGGTATGATCAATTGATTGATAGAGAAGATGGCCTATTAAGGTTTGCAGAGTGGGATTATGGTCCTCAACAAAGACTCTTGGCTTCCCTAAAATTTAAATATTTAGCACCTACGAAAGTCTTTGACAAAGCGATATTCATCACATCATTTCAAAACATCCATGAAGACAGAATCTCAAGAAGAGTTGGCCAAACAAACAGATCTTCACAACTAGAAGAAGTATTCACTCAAGGCATAACGGCAGATTTTACTAAAGAGTTAGCTAATCAAATAGACTTGTATTATGGTGCAAACCTCCAACACGATAATGTACAGTCTACAGCATTTGACGAAGATATTTTGACAAATGCTATTGATAGAAATGTCTTGACTCGATATCCATCAGCTGGAAGTGACATGACTATATATGGTGTTTACACACAATTGCATTACGCCACAAAAAATGATTTAGGTCATCTTAATATAGGTGTTAGAGCTTCTGGTACTTCCTTATCCTTTCGTTATTTAGACAGTGATCCTATTGATTGGCCAGAAAACTTCATTGAGGGCATCACATCAACGAATAGTTCATTTATATGGTCAGCTGGTTGGTCTCAACGATACACGCAAGGTTGGAAGTGGCGCGCGTTGATATCAACAGCTTTTCGATCTCCAAATATCGATGACATTGCTAAGATCAGAATCAAAGGAGACGAAATCACTTTTCCAAATTCAGAGTTGCAACCAGAGCGCTCTTTAAATGCAGAATATTCAGTTGGCTACAATACACCTGATGGCAAACATGAATTTGGAGTAACGACATTTTTAACCGAATTGAGAGATGCTATCATTCGGTTGCCATTTCAAGATCTTGATGGCAATTCTACTTTCGTTTCTCAAGGAAATACATTCTTCATCGATGCAAATGTCAATGCGGAGAAAGCTCGTATATCAGGAGTATCAGTCAATCTTCGTTCGACCCTGATGGATCAATTAGAATTAAATGGTGGAATCAATTACACAAAAGGCATCGTCATTAACGAGCTAGATGGCAACAGTCCCTTGGCACACATTCCACCCTTATATGGTAATATAGGCTTGACGTATCAGCCAACTAATTTCTCCATATCCGGTATTTGGAGATTTAATGCTTCAAAAGATTTGGAAGATTTTGGTGGTTCTGCTGACAATCCTGAGTTTGCAACACCAATCGGTGCCCTTGGATGGTCAACCTATAATGTATATGCCAGTTATACCCTGAATTCTTTTGTGGACATTACACTTGGCTTGGAAAATATTGCTGATACACATTACAGACCATTTGCTTCTGGAGTAAGTGCTGCTGGTAGAAATGCTATTATTTCAATCAATGGAAAATTCTAATTACGATGATAACATCCATCATCATTTTTGATGCTTTCGGCACTTTATTTAATCTTGATACTGAGTTACTTGAAAACATTGACCATCCCAATAAAAATGACATTTTACAATATGCCAGAGAAAAACAATTGAGTTATACCTGGTTGTTTAGTTTGATGTCCAAGTATGAATCATTCAGTGAGATTACATACAGAGCGCTGACAGATGGATTAAAAAAATACAAAGCGCCCATATCATTATTGGATGATTTTGCGCATTTGTACATGCAACCTGTCGTATATGATGATGTCAATCAATGTCTCATTGGCCTCAAGAAAGCGGGCAAGCAAACTGGCATCTTATCTAATGGCACAAAGGAAATGCTGGATAGCGGTATTGAACTTAATGAACTTTCTGAAAATCTTGATCATGTATTTTTCGTAGAAGAAGTCAAGGTCTTTAAACCTCATGCTTCCGTCTATGGCATGGTAACCAATATGCTGAATTTGGACCCTGTTGACATTACGTTTGTTTCATCCAATCAATGGGATGTTGCAGGTGCTCATCATTTTGGATTTAATACTATTTGGGTGAATCGCTCTAACGAATTTCAAGAATCAATTAGTGAAGATGCGAAGATTCAAATAATATCGTCGCTTGATGAATTGATTGGGTAGTCGTGGATTTATAATGATTGGGAAATAATACACTTTATTTGTTACGATTTACTCTAAAACATATCGGCTTGCAGGGAATAAATTTGGCACGATTTTAAAAAAATTCGCGCCAAATTTGTTTTTCATCCTATAATATCGCCGTGGGATAAATCCCACGGCTACTTACATTTAACCCCTTTGGGGTATTCATTCACGGTTTCTCCCCTATTTGAACCACCAAGACTCAAAGGCACAAAGATTCACTAAGAAGTAAAGACAGCCCTTATTTATGGGCAATAAAAGCTAGATGAGGAGGGAAATAATATTTATTAAAGGCTAATATGTTTTATGCATTTACTCTTTGTACAATTTGTTATATGAATGTACTCATAATTACCAGTAGGATTTAGCCATTGCTAAAACAAGCCGGTCAAATAGTTTTTCCCCAAAATATCTTCTGTTTAATTTATAACAAAATTCATCAAGGTAA
>Ga0209187_1001414_pt1 | contig 27977 bp, 13 predicted proteins | sample BantaG_FD_187430 | JGI IMG/M metagenome (GOLD analysis project Ga0209187, IMG submission 187430) | Marine algal microbial communities from Bantry Bay, Ireland - BantryBay_4 metaG (SPAdes) (version 2) | ecosystem: Host-associated > Algae > Red algae > Unclassified | place: Bantry Bay, Ireland...
CTAAGCGTGACTGGTATTTATCAGCAAGAGCATGTACATTTTCAAATCTATTAGCAGGAGAAGGGTGAGCAGATAGTATGTACGTTTACTAAACTTTAAAAGTTTAGTAAACGTTAATCCAATAAAAAAATGGCATAATTACTCATACCACTTTTCTAAATATCATTTTACTTTTTCCCTACTCTTCCCAACTTACTTACCCAGTATAGTCGAAGGAGCAGTTGTCGTCAATATTTTAATTTTTGTACCCACTGGTAGTTGAGCGTCCAAAGCGATGTTATTTAATATTGCCAATGATTCATACTCATCTTGTGGCGTATTCGCTCTTTGCAATGCTTGACTCATTGTCATTGGACTATTGATTGTTTCAATTTTAATTCTAGAAGGCACACGATTGATTTTATTCGCATCATGCAGAGATCTAAAATTAGTCATTGTATTCGCAAATGTATTGTAGTGCGTATTAAATTTTGCTACTTCTGCAACACCGTGCAATTGGTAAATCAAACCATTATACTGGATAAAGTAGGACAATACTCTCAATGAAGGGGCTGCTTGTTGTGTCGTCTGCGCCTGCTCTTGCTGTACGATATCGGAGATCATAGCAATGGCATTATTACCATTCACATTGACATTTGCATTCTCTACAACTTGAAATTGAAACTCTTCGACAGACGCACTTGCTGCAGCTTGCAGTGTTTCTGCAGCAGATAATCGCATAATCATGATCGCTTCACCATTCTTTTCTGCCATTTGAACAGCTTGTGGTGTATTTTGCAACTGCCAATTTGCTGGTATAGGAAACTGAAATTTCAATTCAGGATGGTAGAAATTATTATTTTCTACAAACCCCTGCCTAGGATCTTCTCCGTAGACAATACCATCTATCAATTTCAAATATTGATCTCTATTGATCTTTAAATTACTTCTATTTAAGTCTGTTTGATATTTATCAGCAAGTGCGTGTACATTTTCAAATCTATTAGCAGGATCTGGGTGAGTTGACTGCCATTCAGGGATATTCACTCCTGCTGCTGTTTGAAGGTTTTTAAGTACAGCAAAGAAATTTGCCATTTCGTGCGCATCATAGCCTACTTGAGTAGAGTATTCGACACCCAATTCATCAGATTGACTTTCATCGTCTCTACCATACTTTAAGAAAAGAGCACCAAGGCCTTGTGCAGCTGCGTCACCAAATTGTCTAAACTCCTCAGAAACAATCATTCCTATCGTAAATAATCCACCGTACAATTGTTGTTTACTCATTTGTGATGCCGAATGACGAGCTGTAATATGCCCGATTTCATGCCCTAGTACACCAGCAAACTCCGCTTCATTGCTAAAGTGAGCCATGATACCTCTTGTGAAATATACGAAGCCCCCTGGCACAGCAAATGCATTGACTACTGGAGAATCTAAAATCCGGAAGCTATATTCCAACTCTGGGCGGTGGCTAATCGCACCCATTTCTTTACCTTTTTCGTTTATGAACGCTTGTAGCTCTTCATTTTGATATAAACCATAGCTAGCGACAATACTTGGATCTGATTGTAGACCCATTTGTAATTCTTGTGCTTCAGATACGAGCATAATTTCTCTTTTGCCAGTAACTGGATTACGTGCACAGGCAATGATAAATGTGAGCACGATAAAGAGAATCAAACATTGGGAAACTCTATTTAAAAACTGATGTTTCATCTAGAAATAATTTTATTGGATAAATCTTATAATTTTGTAGACGATTGCATTAGGGCAAAGGTTCGTTATACAAGTCTTAGTATGTAAAAATAACAGTTATATTATATATAAAAATTCCATTTAGGACATTATTTCTGAGTTAAGATAACAAATGAGTAAACTAGGTAAGATTTTGGTAGCAATGAGCGGTGGCATAGACAGCACTGTAACTGCAATGATGTTGCATGAACAAGGCTATGAAGTCATTGGTATAACAATGAAAACTTGGGATTATGCAAGTTCTGGTGCTTCTGGAAAAGAGACAGGTTGCTGTAGCCTTGACTCTATCAATGATGCAAGACAAATGGCAGTTGATTATGGCTTTCATCACTTCATTATTGACATTAGAGAGGAGTTTGGTGACTTTGTGATCGATGACTTTGTCAATGAATATATAGCAGGTAGAACGCCAAATCCTTGTGTATTGTGTAATACACACATCAAATGGTCGGCTTTACTCAAACGTGCAGATGCGATGGACTGCGAATTTATTGCTACAGGCCATTATGCAAAGACTGCATTTGAGGGTGATAGACATTTTATCAGAAAGGCTGTTGATCTGAATAAAGACCAATCATACGTTTTATGGGGACTCTCTCAAGAATGTATATCAAGAAGTAAATTCCCTTTAGGTCCATTGACAAAACCAGAAGTTCGACAAATCGCCTTCGAAACTGGCTACACAAATTTGGCCAAAAAAGCAGAGAGCTATGAGATATGTTTCGTTCCAAATAATGATTATAGAGAATTTTTAAAACACAGAAATCCTAAACTAGAAGCGCAGGTCGCTGGAGGTACTTTTACCGATTCTAAAGGAACTGTTTTAGGCGAACATCACGGTTATCCATTTTTTACAATTGGTCAACGTAGAGGACTAGGGACTGCCTTTGGCAAACCGATGTATGTGACGGATATCGTAGCCGAGACCAACACTGTCATTCTTGGTGATGTCGATGATTTGTTAAAAAATGGAATGACTGTTTACAAACAAAACATTATGAAATATCCATCACTTCCTGAGCAATTGGAAGTTGTCACAGCAGTCAGGTATCAAGATAAAGGGACCTTGTCTACAGTAATAGAAAACAATGATATGCTCAATGTAGAATTTCATGCAAATGTAAGAGGAGTCGCACCAGGTCAATCAGCCGTATTTTATGAAGGAGATGATGTTGTAGGAGGGGGAATCATCTTAAAAAGTCTATAGTGAATACACTAGATTTAATCAAGGTTGGCTTTATTATAAAAACTCATGGCTTTGATGGCCATCTGAAGCTTGCTATAGACGATGCCTTTTCTATTCCATATGATAAAACAAAATTCCTTTTTTTAAATATTGAATCCATGCATATTCCGTTTCGGATAGTCAATTTTACTGTCCGCAATGATTCTGTTTTGGTTAAATTAGAAGACATCAATTCTAAAGAAGAAGCCCAAAAATTCAATGGCACTCATGTTTTTGTGGAACGAGAAAAAGTCAATCTTGAAGCTGATACAGAGCTCTATTTCCTAACAGGTTATATCGTATTGAATAAGAAAGAGCAAATTGGTGTTGTTAGGGATATTCAAGAGTTTCCACAACAGTTAATGGCTATTGTACAGCAAGGAGACCAAGAAATAATGATCCCACTACATGAAGGGTTCATTGTGAATATAGATCAAACAAACAAAACACTTGAGCTAGACTTACCTGAGGGATTGCTTGATTTGAATAATTGATATCGTCTTATTTACTATTCTCCTTTCTGTAATAAAATATCTCGGGGTCTCCTTCGTCTAAACCCTCTAATTTACCTGAAAAGATAAAACCAGCATTAGTCAATGCTTTCTGCATCGGAACATTAGAATTGTTGGTTGAAGTAAATGCTTTGTTGGTATTTCTTTTTTCGCAAATAATGTCAAAAACATATTGGCTTATTCCTTTCCCTCTATGTTTTCCCTCAATAATCATGAGCTCTATCCACCCTTGATCAAAAAAACGATAATCAAATAAGACAAAGCCAACGGCTATAGTATCTGCCAAAATGATAAAACATTCTTTGTCCGATATTGCTTTTGTAATCTTGTTCTGTCTATTTGGTTCGTTAGGCTCATTTTTCATAAGAGCATAGTCATAGGCAATTACTAATGAATCATCTTTCTTTGTTGCCAGTCTTAAACTAATAGTTTTCATTTTAGTTATTAGTTAATGTGCAAATGTTTTGATTGTTTTTTCTCGCTATAATATCGGACTATCAAACTGCTTACACAAACTTAGATTTTACATACTAAATATCCCTACTTTTTATTTTACGACACAAAAAAAGACCATCGAAATGAATCGATGGCCTTTAGTATAGTTCAGTATACTATCTATATTTCTAATCCATTAGGATCATCTTTCTAGTCGCTGAGAATGTGCCACTGTCTAATCTGTAATAGAATATGCCAGCAGTGTTCAATTCAGATTTGTCTACACTGACCTCATGATAACCCTTTGGATAATTTTCTTCAACTTGCTTCAACACTTTACCAGTCAAATCATAAACAGTGAAGTTCACAATTCCTGAAGTCGGCACATTGAAACCAATTCTAGTAGATACCTCGAATGGGTTAGGATTATTCTGATACAATTCAAAATTGTCAGAAGCTAATCCTTCATCGCTAAATGTCAATTCTATATCATATGTATCAAAACTAGAACCTTTGTATGCTTCAGTCTTTGTGATTGAAGAGTTCAATGCTAGAGCTTCGCTTAATTCTATACTTTGTTTAGCAGTAAAGACTAAGGAGAATAATACTTCTTCAGTATCTACTGGATTCGCATTAAACCAAGTCATTGTCAGTTGATCATCAAAAAGTCCTAGACTATTTGCATCAACATCCAACAATCCAGATTCGATGGCTTTAAAAGCTAAGCCTTCGTGAGCTAAAGTAAACTGGAATCCATAATAGCTATTGAAATTATCTGAAGTAATGTCAATTTTCACTTCTTCTCCCCTATCAAGTCTAGCCTCATCCACATTGAATGCTAGCATTCCTGAAGTACGTATCTCAGAATTTGATAAACCATTAGCTTGAACATCACCTGTCACATCACCAATCTTAACAGCTATGAAATCTTCGCTCATCATACTCTGTGACAAATCTAAGATCATTTGCTGCTCCATGAAAGGCCAAGGATTCTGAGTATCAAAAAATCTGAAATCTTTATCTACAAATCTCCAGCTGGAGTTATTCGGTAGATCTACCGTAAGACCTAAAATTAGAGACTTCAATGCGACTAAATCTATTGTGCTGACACTTTGACTATTGTTAACATCAGCGGCAATTATTTTATAAGGACTATCTAATGGGCTTATTCCAAGTATGTGTCTTGTGATTAGCACCATATCAAGTGTACTTACACCATTTGCATCATCCCCATCTCTCTCAGCAGTAACGCTATAATCGTAGTCTAATACATTGTTTGCAAATGCATAACTACCATCTTCGTCACTATTCATTGATGTTTTAGGATATTCTGCAAGAATACTGTTTATGGTCAGTAGCGTTTGATTAACCATATCTCCTTCTTCTGTAGTGATTTGGCCAGCGATCATTGTTGAAGCACCTGTGTTTGGCTCTTCTACTTCTCCTCCACCTTCTGTTTCCATTTCCTCTTCCATTTCTTCTTCCATCTCTTCTTCCATCTCTTCTTCCATCTCTTCTTCTGGTTCAGCACCTTCTTCTGGACAAATGTTTCCATTGTCTTCGATTAGAATGCCTACTGTACAAAAATCACCATTACCTGATGCATCAAAAACCCAAATGTCTAACTCTACAAAGTTTGAAGCATCACCACAACAGAATGTAATATTAGCCTGCTCATCAAAACCAGGCTGACCTGGAGCTATCGGAGCAGCACCACTTGCTACAATTGATAAGTCCAATTGGTCTGTATCTGTACAATTATCAAAACTACCAAAGTCAAAATCTTTTGCCCAAACATCAACACAACCATTAACCTCCATAAAAGTAGTCGTTATGCCTGCAACACAGAATGGTACTGGGCTTGTTTCATCACCAAATGTGACCATTGTTGTCGCAGAAGCAGAATTTCCACATCCGTCTGTGGCTCTCCATCTAATCGCATGTACATCTCCCGGACTACCCTCTTGGGTACCCATTGTTACTGAAGCACCAGTATCTGTTTTGGATGCCACTACTTCTCCATCTTTAGTCACTATAACAACCCAAGTAAGTCTAGAACTTCCTGTTAGATTGCCACCGCAGAAATCCTGAGCAGAGGCTGTTACAGTAGAAGATCCTGTACACTCTGCAAGATCATCCTTAGTAATCGCGCCGCCTGATGTATTGACAACAACATCAGTAGGTGCATCGATCTCTGGAGCTGAATCATCTACTACTTTGATGACTTGATCGAATGTATAATAACCATCAGCATCGAACTGAGTATATCTAAAGTAAACAGGATCTCCATGTACTGGACCATTTCCATTATCACAATCTGCACATTCTCCTTGAGCCCAGTCTTCGACTGCTTCAAATTGATCACGACCTGAATCATTGTCATCGTCTACACCTGGTCCATTTGGATTATATGTGCACCAGTCGACAACAGTCCATCTCTTGATTATTTTCAAACAAGCATCTGAGACAAAAATAGAATCTGTATCAGAGCTAATTCCAACTAAGCCACAATCTGTATCGCACCACGTTGGTATCTCTCCCGTATCTTCATCAGGCACACATGAAACAACAGCTCCCATATTTACATTATAGTCACCTATTTCTTCAACTTCACTATCACTATTGCATTCAAGATTAATACCCTCTACAACAGTTCCATCATAATGTTTTGGCCATTTGATTGTATTTGGATCTAATGAACCAGATCCTTCTTTTATAGTAATAATCTGCTGACAAAACGGATCTCCAGGACTGAGAATTCCATTTCCATCATTATCTAAGTAATACTCTCTTATCATTGTACCTGCACCACATGCAGATCCTGAAGTATTCTCTTCACTCAATATTTCAAATGTATGCTCACCTACACATGCTCCACTAATTATTCTTGGACCTTCTACTAAATCCATATCTCCGACACAATCAATGACAACATCGTCACATACAATGACTGGATTCGTACCATCAACAACGAGTACATTTACAACACAGTAATTTGTATTACCATTTTCATCTGTACCGATAACGACTACAGGTACAACTTGACCTGCATCTGTACAACAGAATTTGACAAAGTCACCTAATTGTGTCACTTGACCAATATTGGTTCCATCAAACGCGCAATCAGTCTTAAACTCAGGTGTACCAAGATCAACTGCACTGGTTATAGCACCACAAGAATTCGGCTTAAATCCTAAGTTATTCCCAGCACAATCGACAACTGGATCACTCCAATCGTCCATTCTGACAACCTGAAGTGTTACTTCTCCACAACCAGAATCATTCGAACCATTGTCAAAGGTTGCTGCATTTATCTTCGCTACACCTCCATTTAAATTTTCACCATTGCCAGGATAAGTAAGCGCTACTTGTAAACTTGCAGTACAAACAATTACTGGTGGAACCTTATCCTCAACAAGGACAGGCATCACTGTAGTAATGGTATTACCACATTCGTCAATTACATTTGCTGTAATGTGTATGGTATCACCAGATGGCCATAAATCAATTGCAAAATCTTCGGCAATTTCTCCTTCTGATGTGGTCCAGACAATATCAAATTCTGAAGAACAATTATCTTCTATTTCTAGGTCTGGTAATCTGACCATCGCCGAACAAGTCCAAGGATCAGTACTTACCATTATTGCATCTGGTGTGCCTACAATAGGTGGTGTTTTATCGGAAATTTCAATATTCTGGAATCCCGTTTGACTGAGATTAGATTCACACCAGTCTATCACTATCCATTCTCTAATTATCTTTTCTCCACCTGCACAAGAACTGAATGATAAATCATCAAATGTGACCAAAAGATTACAGATTCTATCCCTTATTGGTACAAGAGGCTGACTAAATGTTCCAGGTATAATCGTATCTGGAACTACAGAGTCAACAAGAATTTTATCGAGTACTTGTAACAATATCCATTCAAGCCTTGTGTTTCCATTTGCATCTGTAATTAACTGCTGCGTCACTACTTCAATCGTATCCAACACTTTTTCTACATGTATAATTTTCTCTGTAAAGATTGTATCTGGTATTGGTGTCGCATGCTTATCTAAGAAACTTGGGAATGCAGCTGCCCCACTACCTGTTAAGGCTTCAATGTATGCTGGGCTACCAAATTCTAACATTGAATCAATCTCAATATCTGTATCACAATCGACATCAAGGTTCCTAGGGAAAAGAATTTGCGTATTTCCTATCCCTGTAGAAATGTCCAGTTTTTCTTCAGCATAGGCTTGACTTGCTAAGACAACTGTAGAAATAACTCCATGCATCTCAATCTTAGCTGTATATGTGACAACTCTGATAGAGCCATCTGGGTCACATAAATCGCCAGTCACTGATTCATCAACATTGATCTCTCCTATGATCTGAGCTGCACATCCATTATTTACTAACTCTTCTGCTTCCTGTAAGGTAATAAACCCGTCAGGTTCTCCACCACCACACCAAACTTGGCAGGCTTCACCTACCTCACAACTTGGTACACTTACGGAGAACTTATAATTACCTGATGAACTAGGAACTATACTTGTAATTTGGACAGTATAGCAACCTGTTGATAACATACTAATATCTTCTACATCACTATCACCTTCTGGACCAAGATCGCCAGCAAGGACAGATACTCCAGCTGAATTAAATACTTCCCATGCGATTCCAGACAATTCCCAAATTTCATCACCTGTAGTGTATTGCAGGTTAGTTAAGCTCTCAATAATTAAAGATTGTTGACAGTCATCCGTTTTACATATCTCTAGTAAGGTCGTGTTTGAGCTAGAATTGAATGTCCCTTCTTTCATTGTCATTTCTCCAGGGATGTATGGACAATCTGAGAAAATCTGAGGCAAAATATTCGCTTCAAAGTTTATCTCTCCCCAACAGCTATTGCCATCACATGGACTTATCACTTGATAGGTCAATAATTGGCCTGTATGATCTCCCGTTATCGTATCGCCAATAAATACTCCATTCTCATCTGATACTTCAATCTCATAATCGATGAAATCAAATGGGTCCTCTAATAATATATCTGCAGTTAATGCAACAAAGCATTCTAAACCAATACTTATTTGAAGATTATCGTTACAGGCTAATGCTGGACACAGACCTATTTCTATTACTGCTGGATCTTCATCATCTCCACCGTCAGTTTCATTCGTCGCATTATCATCTGCAATATCATCTGGTTGAGAGTTATCTCCAGTTGTACTGTCTATGTCATCACCATCATCCGCAGAAATCTCCGCATTATTAATAAGCGAATTGCCTGCGTAATCTGGATCAATAGTCAATACGATATCAACGCTTGCTGATGCACCAGGTGCAATTGTACCAACTATCACGTTCGTGAAGCTATCAGCACCTGCTGCAGCCCAACCATTTGTATCATTTACACTCAAGGATAAACCTGATGGCAAATTATCTGTCACTTCAATATTTGATGCATCAAGCGTACCTTGATTAAATACTGTAATTGTGAATGTAACATCTTGACCAGGTGTGAAAGGACCAGGTGTACTGACTGTTTTTATCAAAGCCAGATCATAAAAAATGACATTGATGTTGATCAATTCAGGATCTTCATCATCACCACCGTCAGTTTCATTCGGATTATTATCGTCTGGGAAGTCATTTGGTTGTGAACTATCACCTGGTGTACTATCTACATCTGTTGGCCCCATATTCATAGGATCCATATCATCATCAAAAGATGTTATCTCAGCATTATTTGAGATTGTAGGTTCATTGAAGTTAGGATCAATAATGAAACCAATCGTTACTACGGCGGACTGTCCAGGAGCGATAAAGGGTATTGGAGTAATCAATACTGCATTTGCACCATTCATAGACCAATTAGCATCATCTAGTATTAAACCAGTCGGGATATAATCTGTCACATTGATGGCAAATGCATCTGCTGTACCTTGATTAAAAACCTCTATATCAAACACGACCATATCACCGGCATCAAAAGGTCCAGGTGTTGAACTATTTACTGTTTTTACCAAAGCTAAATCAGATACCAATGGTGATAAAACTAGAATAGACTCATCATCCGTATCATCTTCTGACACTGGCGATCCATCAGCTGGAACACTATCAATATCTATTGGTGGTGTATTGTTTGGATCAGTATCGTTATCTGCTTCATTTATTTCTACGACGTTAGTGGTAGAACCAACAAATGTAGTGTTTATAGTAAATGTTATCGTTACGACTGTCGAGGAACCCGCAGCTAAAAAGGGAATTGCATTACTGAAAACTGCATTTGGACCAACCATCGTCCAATTTGCATCAGCTAGAATAAGACCCGCTGGGATGTAATCAATGAGCCCGATGTTAAATGCATCAAGTGTTCCTTGATTAGTTACTGAAAGGTCAAATGTAACTGCATCTCCAGGCAAAAATGGACCAGGAGTGACTACATTTAGGGTCTTGATTATAGCTAAATCAAATACTTGACCAATAGCAATGATTTCTGGATCTTCATCATCTGTACCATCTACTAAATCTGGATTACTATCGATATCGTCACCATCGTCACCAGTAATCTGAGCAAAATTCTCAAGGCTAGTTCCCATGAATCCAGGATCAATTGTTGTCACAATATTAATTGTTGAACACATCCCAGCTGGAAGACTAGCAATTACAGTCGTTACTGGACCGATTGCAGGTCCAACCCAACCATTTGCGTCAGCACCACTTAAGGTCAGACCAACTGGCAAATTATCAGTGATTGTTATGTTGGCAGCATCTAAACTCCCTTGGTTACATACCGTAATAGCAAAAGTAACATCTTGACCAGGTGAATACGGCCCTCCCGTAATAATCTCTTTAATTAAGGCTAAATCATATACCTGACCCACGGGAATCATTTCTGGATCCTGATCGTCTCCGCCCATTGTATCAGCAGTATCGTTATCATTTGGTATATCGTCTGGTGTTCCATCGTCTCCAGGTGTACTATCTTCATCTGTTGGTGGTGCATTTCCTGGATTTGCATCATCATCCGCCTCACTAATCTCTGCATCGTTTATGATAGAGGTACCCATAAAACCAGGATCAATCTGAAACGTGATCGTAACTGTAGTCGAAGTGCCTGCTGCTAAGATAGGTATTGGAGAATTTAACGTCGCTATGACACCAGCTAAAGTCCAATTTGCATCTGCGAGAATAAGACCAGCTGGGACATCATCAGTGAGTCCAATATTAAATGCATCAATCGTACCTTGATTAAATACCTCAAGGTCAAAAGTAACTAAATCACCTGGGGAAAATGGACCAGGTGTATTTGCATTTACTGTTTTAACTAAAGCTAAATCAAAAATGGTTGGTATTAACTCTATCGGTTCATCATCTGTATCATCTTCTGAAACTGGTGAACCATCACCCAGAACACTATCTATATCTGTTGGTGGTGTATTAGTAGGGTCCGTATCGTTATCTGCTTCATTTATTTCAACAACATTAGTGATCATCGTACCTGAGAAAGCACTGTCAATAGTAAATGTTATTGTCACTATTGATTGGGCACCAGCAGCTAAAAATGGTATGGCGTTATTTAGAACTGCATTTGGTCCAACCATTGTCCAATTAACATCAGCTAAAATAAGACCAGCTGGGATATAATCGATAAGTCCTATATTGAATGCATCAAGTGATCCTTGATTAACTACTGTAAGATCAAATGTAACAACGTCACCAACCATAAAAGGACCAGTGGTATTCGCATTTAATGTTTTAACTATTGCTAAATCAAATACTCCTGGCATAACATTTACAATGATCTCTTCTGGATCCTGATCATCTCCGCCACTTGTGTCAAAAGTATCATTATCATTAGCTAAATCATCTGGTGTCGCATCATCTCCTGGTGTACTATCTATATCGGTAGGTGGCGCATTGTTAGGATTTGTATCATCATCTGCCGCAGTAATCTCTGCATCATTTATGATATCTCCACCTGCAAACGCTGGGTCTATCTGGAAAGTGACTGTAGCTGTTGTCGAAGCACCATCTGCCAAGAAAGCGATTGGAGAATTTAATGTTGCTGTTGTACCAGCTAAAGTCCAATTCGCATCAGCAAGGATAAGACCTACTGGGACATCATCTGCAAGTCCGATGTTAAATGCAATTACGGTTCCTTGATTTTCTACAGTTAAATCAAACGTAACTATATCGCCTGGAGCGAAAGGTCCAGGAGTCGAAGCGTTTAATGTTTTTACTAAGGCTAGATCAAAAAGTACATCGTTAGGTTCAATAAAAATCTGTTCAGGATCCTGATCATCTCCTCCAGCTGTATCAGCTGTATCATCATTATTAGCTAAATCATCTGGTGTCACATCATCTCCTGGAGTACTATCTACATCTGTCGGTGGTGTGTTATTCGGATTTGTATCATCATCTGCTTCACTAATTTCTGCATCATTTACGATTGGTCCACCTGGAAAAGCAGGATCAATCTGAAAAGTGATTGTAACTGTGGTCGAACTTCCCGCTGCTAAGAAAGCGATCGGAGAGTTTAATGTCGCTGTGGTACCAGCTAGTGTCCAATTAGCATCAGCTAGAATAAGTCCAGCAGGGACATCATCAGCAATATTTATATTGAAGGCGTTTGATCCTGCTTGATTTATAACTGTTAAATCGAATGTAACAAGATCACCTGGGGCAAAAGGCCCAGGAGTTAGTCCATTAACAGTTTTTATTAATGCTAAGTCAAATCCTCCACTTTCTTCAATAACAAGTATCTGTTCTGGATCCTGATCATCTCCACCATTTGTAGCAGCAGTGTCATTATCATTAGCTAAATCATCTGGTGTTGCATCATCTCCTGGTGTACTATCAATATCCACTGGAGGTGCATTATTAGGATTTGTATCATCATCTGCTTCACTAATCTCTGCATCATTTGTAATAGAGCCTTCGAAAGTCGGATCAATCTGGAACGTTATTGTTATTGTAGTTGAAGCACCTGCTGCCAAGAATGAAATTGGAGAATTTAATGTTGCTGTCATACCAGCTAAAGTCCAATTCGCATCAGCAAGAATAAGACCTGCTGGGACATCATCTGCAAGTCCTATGTTAAATGCATTTGCGGTTCCTTGATTTTCTACAGTTAAGTCAAAAGTGACTATATCACCTGCAAGAAAAGGTCCTGGAGTACCAGCATTTAGCGTTTTCACTAAAGCTAAATCAAACACTGGCATATCGCCGCCAACGATAATTTCCTCTGGATCTTGGTCATCACCTCCTGCTGTATCAGCAGTGTCGTCATTGTTAGCTGTATCATCTGGTGTCGCATCATCGCCTGGTGTACTATCAACATCAGTTGGCGGTGTGTTACCTGGATTTGTATCATCATCTGCAGCAGTAATCTCTGCGTCATTTATGATCTGACCACCGGGAAAAGCAGGGTCTATCTGGAAAGTGATTGGTACTGTTGTGGAAGCACCAACAGCCAAGAAAGCAACTGGAGAATTTAATGTAGCTGTGGCACCGGCTAAGGCCCAATTTGCATCTGCAAGAATAAGACCAGCTGGGACATAATCATTGATCCCAATGTTAAATGCATTAACTGTTCCTTGATTTGTAACAGTTAAATCATAAGTGATTAAATCACCTGGAGCAAAAGGTCCAGGAGTGCCGGCATTTATTGTTTTTATTAAAGCAATATCAAAGACAGCATCAACTTCCTCGATCATTATAGGCTCTGGATCTTGATCATCACCTGGGGCATCTGGATCATTATCATTTGGTAAGTCGTCAGGGTTCGCATCATCTCCTGGTGAGCTATCTATATCCGTTGGTGGAGTATTTGTCGGGTCAGTATCATCATCAGCCATGCTGATCTCTGCATCATTCACCAATGTAGTACCAGCTGTACCAGCACCAATCACAAATGTGATCGCCACCGTCTGAGAAGTCCCTGCAGCTATAAAAGGAATAGGGTTATTTAATGTTGCTGTTGTACCAGCTGCTGCCCAGTTTGCATCAGCTAAAGTTAAGCCGGCCGGTATGTAATCTGAAACACCTACATTAAAGGCATTAGCAGCTCCTTGATTGATGACTTCTATATCAAAGGTAACAACGTCACCTTCCATAAAGGGTCCAGGAGTTGCACTATTAAGTGTTTTTATTAATGCAAGATCAAAGTCAAGTGGTTGAACAATGACTATCGTCTCTGGATCTTGATCATCTCCTCCATTCGTATCAATAATATCATCATCATTACCACTGTCTAAAGGTGTACCATTATCTCCTGGTGTACTATCCACATCAATAGGTGGTGTATTTCCTGCAATCATATCATCATCTGCTCCACTGATTTCTGCATCATTCGTAATTGAAGTACCAGTGAAAGCAGGGTCAATGATAAATGAGATTGTTGTGATTTGCGATCCACCTGCTGGAATAAATGCTACCGGTGTATTCAACGTTGCCGCAGATCCTACTGCTGTCCAATTGGCATCAGCCAGGGTCAAGCCAGATGGAATAACATCTGACAATCCAATGCTAAATGCATCGAGTGTTCCTTGATTGAACACGGTCAAATCGAACGTTACTAAGTCGCCTGGCATGAATGGTCCAGGTGTCGCTGCATTTACTGTTTTTGTAAATGCTAGATCAAATATTTGAACAGCTATATCTTCAGGATCGTGGTCATCTTCATCTGTACCTCCTATTCCATCACCAATTGCACCAGTTCCGTCTCCATTTAATTCATCGTCGGCTGCTGTATTAACTCCACCTCCTGCATCATTACCATTAGTCGCATCTGGTGTACTATCAATATCAGTACCACTATCTGCTGAGATTTCAGCAAAGTTCACTAAAGTACCTCCACCAAAAGAAGGATCAATGGTCAATACTATATCAAGCATGATAGAGCTTCCAACTGCAGGTCCTGTTAAGGTATTCGAAGTTGGAACATTTCCTGACCAACCATTCGCATCAGCTGCACTTAAGGTCATTCCCACTGGGATATAGTCAGTTATTGTTATTGTACCCGCATCTAAAGATCCTTGATTTTCAATTGTAATTGTATAAGTGACATCATCACCTGGCTGATAAGGGCCTGGTGAAGCTTCTTCTTTAATTAAGGCTAAATCATACATTTGACCAATCATGATCATTTCTGGATCGTGGTCATCTTCATCTGTAGCTGCTACCATGTCTCCTTCCATGCCAGTACCATCTCCCATTACAGAATCATCAGATGGTGAATTTGGTGCGCCACCAGCATCATTGGTGTTATCTGCATCTGGAGTACTGTCTATATCGGTTCCGCTATCTGCTGATATTTCAGCAAAATTAACGAGGCTAGATCCCATAAATGCTGGGTCAATTGTTAATACAATATCAACTGTCGTTGCTGCTCCTACTACTGGACCTGTCAAAATATTTGACACTGGACCGGTGAGTGGCCCTATCCAACCATTTGCATCACTAGTACTAAGAGTCATACCAGTTGGTATATAGTCTGTAATTGTTACTGCACCTGCATCAATTGAACCTTGGTTGGTTATTGTAATCGTGTAAGTAACATCATCACCAGGAGCATATGGTCCCATGGTAGATTCTTCTTTGATGAGCGCAAGATCATACATCTGGGCTACTTCAATCAACTCAGGATCTTCATCATCTCCTCCGTCAGTCTCATCCAAGTTATTATCATCTGCAAAATCATCCACCATTGCAAAAACAGTGGGATCACTATCAATATCGTCGCCACTATCCTGAGAGATTACAGCGTTATTTGATAAACTTGTGCCTGTGAAAGTAGGATCAATTTTCAATACTAAGTCTAAAGACGCACATGTACCAGCCGCAATCGTAGCAATAGAATTTGTAATAGGTCCAACTAAGGAACCAGTCCAATTGTTAGCATCTGCCATGCTCAACATCATTCCAGTAGGTATGAAATCTTTGACTTGAGTATTTATTGCAACTATCGTCCCTTGATTGCATACCATAATCGTAAAAGTAACATCATCACCAGGCATGTAGGGACCCATAGATGTTTCTTCTTTGATTAATGCTAAGTCAAAGGTCTGTACTACGTCTATTTCTTCTGGATCTTCATCATCTCCACCATCAGTTTCTAAAAGGTCATTATCATCTGCAAAATCATCAAGCATGTCTATGACAGTAGGATCTGAATCCACATCATCGCCATTGTCCATAGAGATTACAGCATTATTTGAAATACTTGTTCCGGTAAAAGAGTTATCAATCGTTAATTGGATTGGTATTACTTCACATTCGAGTGGCAAAATATTACCAGTTGTGTTCGTTACTGGTCCTACTAGAGGTCCAACCCAACCATTGGCATCAGTTGTACTTAAAGTTATTCCAGTAGGAATAATATCAGTCACTTCGATAGGACCAGATTCTACAGTACCTTGGTTACAGACAGTTATGTCGTATTCTACATTATCGCCTGGCATGAAAGGACCTGGTGAAGTTACTTCTTTGATTAAAGCGATATCGTACTCAGCGCACGTCGATGCAAAAATGAAGTGTTGAGAAGGATCATCAGGGGCAATACCTAAGGCTTGTGATTTGAGAACTAATTGCGTGATAGGGATATCTACGGTAAACCATGCGGCGCCAGCTTCATTATCTGGTAAATCGGGTTGATAAGTTGTCTGAGTTACTCCATTACCTTCTTGACCAACTAGGGTTCCTGTAGCTGTATCCCAAGTAGGATTTATTGTATTTATATCTGAATTGTTAGCGTCAAATGCCATTTCAAACCAAGTGGCAATGACTGATACAGGGACAGCTACACCATTAGCATCTAATGCACAAACGGTTACCTGATCTTGTTCAACGTCTGCAATAATGAATGAAAATTCACCAGCTGGGGTTGGCGATGCAAAATCTATTGTTGTAAGAACCGTATTTGTAATTGGACTACCAGCAGCTCCAAAAAAACCAGCAACTTCTACTTCAATATTCTGTGCTGCATCAGCTTGACCATAAATTGCTTCAAAGCCACCGCCACCATTATCTATGGGTTGAGCAGGTCCTGGAACACTGGTGTCTCCTGGTGCATTGTCGCCAGTTATGGAATATTCAAAATCTGGCATTGCTGCACAATTAAATGAACCAGTACCAACAATACCTCCAGAAAAGGTCGCAAACTGGGCGTTTGGAGCTGATTGAGACGTAAGTTGGAAAGAAAATAAAGTCATTGTGATAATAATCATTGAAAAATGAATCAATGACTTAGCACTTCGCACAGGTTGGTTAATGTTTCTCATATAAACGAGATTCGTTTTATTTCGGCTATATCAAATTCTACTTGATCGGTATACCAATTGATATACCTTAAAACCATAACAATCAAAAATCGTGAAATACTCACCCAATCAGTTTGCTGTTTTCAGGTAATTAATAGATATCACTAGTAAACATATATAAGTTACTGTTTATCAATACTTTAAATACGAGTCTAATATGTTAAATGTTGATTGATGAGTTATGTTTTATAAAACAAGTATGATCTGAAATATTTTAATTGTAGCGTATCTGTAGGTTTTTTTGTAGAATTTCTGTGGTATTGCAGTTTTTAAAATTTAAATATTATGAATATATAAATCACTCTAAATCAAATCTAAACACTTGAGGATAATTCATATATTGCTTTTACTAATTAAGCTTGACATTTAAGCAAAAAAAAAAAAGCAGATCAAATAAATTGATCTGCTTTTTCTTTAAATAATCAGCTGATTATGAAGAGATTAAATTCATATATCTATAAACTTTTCTGTCTGATCTTAATCCAATTATAGTCCTTTCACAGTATTAATAATATTTGCTGCGACCTTATACGGGTCTGCATTAGACGCTGGTCTTCTGTCTTCTAACCAACCCTTCCAGCCAGCTTCAACAGCTGCAATCGGTATTCTAATAGAGGCACCACGATCCGATACACCAAAAGAAAACTTATCTATCGACTGAGTTTCATGTAAGCCAGTTAATCTTTGATCATTATCGGCGCCATATACTGCTATGGCATCTTTGATTCGCTTCTTTGGTCTGAATGTTTCACAGATTTTTTCGAAATCAGCTTTTTTACCTGAAGTTCTTAGTTTCTTATTAGAGAAATTAGCATGCATGCCTGAACCATTCCAATCACCTTTTACAGGCTTACAATGCCAATTGATTTTTATCCCGTATTTTTCAGCTGTTCTTTCTAGTAAGTATCTGGCTACCCATATCTCATCACCAGCTTTCTTAGCTCCTACTGCAAAACATTGAAACTCCCATTGACCATACATCACCTCTGCATTGATCCCTTCAATATTGAGTCCAGCATCAATACATATATCTAAATGCTCTTCAACAATTTCTCTCCCGATAGCATTACCTGTACCTACAGAACAATAATAGGGTCCCTGAGGAGCTGGGTAACCTTCTGCAGGAAAACCCAGTGGCTTATCCGTTTGCGGATCCCATAAGGTATACTCTTGCTCGAAACCAAACCAAAAGTCATTGTCATCATCTGTAATAGTTGCTCTTCCATTAGACGGGTGAGGTGTACCATCAGCACTCAAAACTTCACACATAACTAACCATCCATTCCGTTTTGCCGGATCTTCATATAATGCTACCGGCTTTAAGATACAATCAGAAGAACCACCTGGCGCTTGTTGTGTTGATGATCCATCAAATGCCCAATTGGGACAGTCTTTTAATTTCTTCTTAAATTTTTTATCGTCAAGAACTTTGGTTTTAGACCGCATAGACTGCGTGGGTGTGTATCCGTCTAACCAAATGTATTCAAGTTTGTGCTTTGCCATAATTAATATAATTTTTTAGATATTGACACAAAATTACATTTGATAACTATTATTTTTAATGAATTGGTGTCGTAGATTGTGATGATCAACGCAAATACAACTCGTATAACTAACAGATTGTCAACTTTTTAATGACTAATATTTGTTATGGCCAACTAAATTAAACTACTAATGTATAGTATTAAATTATACTTATTTTGTGTTTGATGATCGTACTTAAACGCTTACATCATACTAATTCATTTATATGCACTCTGCTATTAATAATAACACTTAATACCAGTTATTCTCAAAGCGGAAGTCTTGATGATTATGTGGAGTCTATTATCGAAAATTTGGATAGTGATCTGAATTTTGATTTTAATACGCTTTATGAGATATATGAATACAGATTAAATAACCCTATACACTTAAATAAAACAACTGATGATGAATTGCAAGAGTTGCTGTTTCTCTCAGATATAGAAATCCAATCAATATTAACTTATCGCAAGGACTACGGGGATTATATAAGCATCTACGAGTTACAAGCGGTACCTAATCTGAGCACGACAAGTATTGAGCGCTTATCAGATTTCATCACAATTGGGAAAGATGGATCTCAATATCAAAAGACATTATCTGAGATGCTAAAATCAGGTAAACACGAAATCTTTATTAGAAACGAGCAGACCCTGGAGCGCGTTAAAGGACAAACGAGAGACGACGAAGGCGAAAAAGCTTTTGAGGGGAATCCATCTAATTTATACCTTAGATACAGGTATAATACAGACAACAGATTAAGGTACGGTTTTACTGCTGAGAAAGATGCTGGGGAAAGTTTTTTTAGAGGTAGCAATAAAGATGGTTTTGATTTTTATTCATTTCACTTTAATTTAAAAAATGTTTTAAAGGGCATAAAAGATTTATCTCTTGGTGACTACACCATTAATTTTGGACAGGGTCTTACTATTCATAATAGCTTCGGTGGAACCAAAAGTGCACTAGTAAATACCATTAAAAAAAATGGGCAAATAATAAGACCGTATACATCTCGAGGAGAAACTATTTTTCTTAGAGGAATTGCCGCAACAGTAGATGTCAGTAAAGCCATAGATGTCACTGGATTTATTTCTTATAAAAAAGAAGATTCAAACATTTCATTAATTGATACGACAGATACTGATGACATTTTAGTAGAATTTAGTTCAATTCGACAAGATGGGTTTCACAGAACTGAATCTGAAATAGAGGACGAAAATACACTTCGCAGAATTACTACTGGAGGTCGAATAGAATATTCAGCATTCCCAATTAAGATTGCTGGAAATATTGTTTTAGATCATTTTGGAAGTTCATTTAATCCACAGAATACAGTGGCTAATTTATTTCGGTACAGAGGAAACGCCTTACTCAATACGAGTATAGATTATTCTTACAAATGGAAGAATGTAAATTTATTTGGAGAAGCGGCCTACAGCAACAATAATGGCACAGCACAACTTTACGGAGCTTTAATCGCACTAAACAGAAAAACAGATATATCTATTTTATACCGCGATTATTCTAGAGGATATCAAAGCTTACTTGCCAACGCTTTTGGCGAAAGCTCTACAGTTAATAATGAAAAAGGAATTTATGTTGGCTTTAGTTATGAAGCTTCACCAGAATGGCAATTCTCCTTCTATTTTGATCAATTTCAAACCCCGTGGATACGAAGTAGAGTTGATGCTCCAGCCACTGGTTCTGAATATCTTGCTCGGTTGAGTTATACGCCTGGATATAAATACAATTCCTATTTTCAATATCGCTATGAAAGAAAAGAAAGAAACCTCTCTGACAATGAAACACCAATAGATATAGTAATACCCACTAATTTACACAGATGGCGATTTAACCAAAAGTTTCAATTGACCCGAAAAATAGAATTAAGAAACAGAGTAGAGTTTTCGTTATTTGAAGACGACAACCGATCAACAGGTGTATTTATCGCACAAGATTTATTATACAAAGCGAGAAAATTTTCATTCAGCACCCGAGTTGCATATTTTAATACTGATGATTTTGACAGTCGCATTTATGCATTCGAAAGTGATTTACTATATAGTTTTTCAATTCCATTTTTCTCGAATGAAGGATTTCGTTTTTATACAAATGCTAAATGGAGAATTAATTATAAATTAACAGCAGAGTTTAGAATTGAAAGAACTCAATTTCTAGATATAGACGAAATCGGTAGTGGTAATAATTTAATTTCAGGGGATGCAAGAACAGAGACTAAACTTCAATTTCGATATAAATTTTAATTGAACTTTTTATTCAAAATCATTATACATTAAATAGCGATTCCTAATTTCTCTAAACACCTTTAGATCATCCTTCCAAGAATTCTTCCAGTCTTCCTCTGATATATTATTCTCAAGTGCAGACCTTAGTGAATTAGTCCCTATTAATTTTTCAAAGAAATTGTTTTCTATAAAAAATGACTCATTCTTTTCTTTCATTTCTTTATAGAATTCAAATAAATAGGAAAAATCAATCTCTCTTTTACTTATAATATTTTCTGCAGATAAATTAGTCAAGTCAACACCATAACATGTCTTACCATTTAATTTCGGAATGGAAGCACCGTCATTTGGTTTAGGCATAAAAGAATACGATTGACTACTTAAAGATGGATGACCAATGACTTGAAATTGATTATTTGTACCTCTGCCTATACTTAAATTTGAACCTTCAAAATAACACAAAGATGGATACAATAAGATTGATCTTAAGTTTGGTAAATTAGGAGACGGTTTTACAGGTAAATTATAAGTCATCGTGTGGTCATAATTCTTACAAGGAATCACCTCTAAGTTCAGGCTAGTATTTTCACCTATCCATCCTTCACCCAAAACCATTTTGGCATATTCGCCTATTGTCATTCCATAGACAACAGGAACATTATGCAGGCCTATAAAAGAGGCATATTCTTTTTCTAATAATGGTCCATCAATAAAATAGCCATTGGGATTAGGCCTATCCAGCACGATTACTTCAACATCATTTTTAGCTGCTTCCTCCATCACATAACTTAAGGTAGATATGTAGGTATAAAAGCGAACACCCACATCTTGTATATCAAAAATAACAACATCTAAGTCTTGCAGCTGCTCTTTTGAGGGTCTTCTATTCTTACCATATAAAGAGACAACTGGTATTGATTTATACAGACCATTATCTACTTTTTCTCCTGCATCTGCCTCTCCTTTAAATCCATGCTCTGGAGAAAATATGCGATGGATATTTACATTCCTATGCAATAATGTATCAACAAGATGTTGGTTGCCTACCCTACTCGTATGGTTGACAACTAAGCCAACTTTCTTACCTTCCAAATCTGGTAAGTACAACTCTAAACGATTAGCTCCTGGGATTATCGGATCTTTAGTATGAGTTGTCTTTATGTCTGATTGATTGGATTTATTTGTATTAAACTTATTATTTATATTTTCTTTACAAGAAAAAGCAAAACAAGCCATTACTCCCAATAATAAAAATACTGTCCGTAGATGACCAAACGAAAATATGCGATTGTAGATATTGAGACAACCGGAGGTATGTTTAAACGTGATAAGATTACGGAGATCGCGATAGTAATTCATGATGGTAATAAGATTATCGAGCAGTTTAGCAGTTTGGTAAATCCACAAAGATCTATTCCGCCTGAGATTACTCGTATAACGGGAATAACAAGTGAAATGGTGTTAGAAGCACCAAAATTCTATGAGTTGGCTAAAAAAATTGTTGAACTTTTAGAAGGCGCTATTTTTGTGGCTCACAATGTGCGTTTTGATTACACCTTTATAAAGAATGAGTTTAAAAGCTTAGGCTACACATTTACAAAACGCCAATTGTGTACAGTCAAGTTATCGAGAAGAGCATTTCCTGGTTTGAATTCCTATTCACTTGGCAATTTAATCAGAGAGTTTGATATATCCGTGAATGCTAGGCATAGAGCTTTAGATGATACATTGGCAACTGTTGAACTATTCGAAAAAATAATAGAATCCTTCGACAGCACTGACGCACTTAAGCTATTTATCAATCAAGGTATAAAAGAAGCTCAGTTGCCCAAAGGCATCAGCATAGATCAATTACACGAGTTACCCGAAGAGCCCGGTGTATATTACTTCATCAATGAACATAACCGTGTCGTATACATTGGAAAGGCAAAAAACATAAAACAACGTGTCTTTCAACATTTCAATAAAGTGACTGCTAAGGCTGCCAAGCTTTATCAACAAGTACATGAAATCAGTTTTGAATTAACTGGAAATGAATTGATTGCCTTACTGTTTGAAGCACATGAAATTAAAACGAGGAAGCCTGAAATTAATAAAGCCCTGAGAAGAACATCTTTCCCGTATTTCTTAGGGCTTATTTCAGATGAAGAAGGATATGAAACACTTCAAGTCCTAAAAACAAGTACAAAAAATCTTGATAAAGCAGAGAAAATCTATGACTATTCTTCACTCGGAAATGCAAGGAATCATCTCATAGAACTGATACCAACATTCAATCTGTGTCAAGAGAAATGCAGTGTAAGAGGGTTGGAATATACGGTATGTGCTTGTATGGGGAATTGCAAAAATGAATCGTCTGACGAATACAACGATAATGTCATAGAATTGAAAAATCATCTATCAGGAGCATTTGATCGTGATTTTATTCTCATTGATGATGGCAGAGAATTGAATGAAAAATCCGTAATATTAATTGAAGAAGGTAAATATGTGGGACATGGCTTTATTAGTGAAACTGATGCCCAATATGGGATTGAAGAATTAAAAGAAGTCATAAAAGAAACACCCTTCTTACCTATCTACAATCGTTTGATCTGGAATTACTTACAGAATAATAATCCAAGATTAATTAACCTATCATAAGTTTGCTTCTTATTCGTAAGCAACTTCATAGCCAGGAATTCTATACCAAGCTTTTGGTTCTATATCTTTTCTTACTTGCTGTATAAAGTCTACTAAATCTTGGTCGAGGCAGTCAAAAATTATACCGACACGATTGAAACCATTGTGATATTCATCAAAAGGCTGAAACCCTTTGTTGATGATCTTATTTCGCATTTTGATGGCATTCCTTGACTTCTTGAATGAACCCACAACTATAACACAACCCTCATCAATCATTTCTTGAGTCAACACATCTGAATACTTTCCAGAATATGGCTCTCCATCACTAGATATTAACTTAGTCGTGGTATCTAGAACTGAATCTTTTGCTGCATCAAATACTTCACTAGTTTTCTCTGCTGTATCAGACACTACTTTAGGTGCTTTATCGCCAATCTTGGAACAACCGAATCTAGTCACTAGAAAAATAAACAATCCTAGTAATAGCAAATAAAATAATGGACCTCGAATTTCTTGAAAAAATGTTTTGTCCTCTTCGTAGTAATAAGAATTTCTATTTGTATTAGGATCTTCCATTTGATTCTGTTTATCGGCTAAATCACTGTCAACGACTGTGTTAACAGGTTTTACCTCTTTATGTATAGCAGAAACTCTACCAACTTTCACTTTTTCAGGCTCTTGCACTACGACTTTAACATTTTCCTCTACTTTATTTTTCTGAAGAGGAATAAGGTTTAGTGCAGGTAGGTATAGATATTCTTGGTGAAAATTCTTAGATACAGGTACAAAACTCTTCTCTATCCCATTAAGGGTCAATTTGCCGATTCCAGCAAGATTTACTATTCCATCAACTTCTAATTTATTGATAATCAATAGAATAGAGTCCTTAACGTATAGTTTTGCTTGGCTAGAGGAATAGTCTAGCTTATTTGCTATATACAATATAAACTCATTGTCCTCACTAGCAAAAGATTGAAATATCAGTTTTTTTGTGGGAGGTGATAAAATATTATCCTTTATTGTGAAGTCCTGAATAGAATCTTGAATGATAAACTTGCCAATACCAGGCAATGAGACTGATTCATTCTGCAATAAAAACTGAAGTACACATGATGAAAAATTCGAATGCATTGTTGGTATTGAAATGCAAAATAAGTAATTCTGCACAGACACATAGAGATCATTAAATTTGTTGTTAAAAAGAATAAAAAGTAATGAAAAGAGACATTTCTAATCAGCTATTCGAAGAAGCCAAAAACTATTTCCCTGGAGGAGTCAATTCTCCAGTGAGAGCATTTAAATCAGTTGAAGGTTCACCTCTGTTTATACAAAGAGGAGATGGCGATAAAGTATATGATGAGGATGGTAATTCCTTTATTGATTTTTGTTGTTCATGGGGACCACTCATACACGGGCATAATCATCCGTACATTAGAGAAAAAGTAGAAGAGGCAGTAAAGAATGGCTTATCTTTTGGCACACCGACTAGAAAAGGAGTTGAAATAGGAAAGCTAATCATAGACAACCACAGATTTATTGATAAACTAAGATTCGTTTGTTCAGGTACTGAAGCAGTGATGTCAGCGATCCGATTGGCGAGAGGCTTTACTGGTAGAAATAAGATTATCAAATTTGATGGTTGTTATCACGGTCATGTCGATAGCACATTGGTAAAAGCTGGATCAGGACTTGCAACGTTTGGTGTATCTACTTCTGCGGGCATTCCAGACTCACTTGCTAAGGAGACTATCGTTTTACCTTTAAATGATCTGGCTGGTGTAGAGAAAACCTTGCTAGAACATGGTAAAGATATCGCTTGCGTAATCATTGAACCAATCCCTGCAAATAATGGCCTACTACTTCAGGATGTAAACTTCTTAGTCTGGCTGCGTAAATTATGTGATGACCATAATGTATTACTCATATTCGATGAAGTGATTTCGGGATTTAGGGCAGGATTTGAAGGTGCAGCAGGCCACTATAATATTGAGCCGGACATCATCACGTTTGGGAAAATTATTGGCGGAGGTATGCCAGTTGGGGCATTTGGTGGGAAATCTGAGATTATGGCTCATGTCGCACCCGAAGGTCCAGTTTATCAAGCTGGTACCTTATCGGCAAACCCTATAGCCATGACTGCGGGAATGGCATCATTAGAATTGTTACTTAAAGATGGATTCTATGCTGACTTAGAAGCTAAGACACAATCTTTCGTCAACAAGATTACAGATTATACAAAGTCAAAAAATTACACGTTTCACATTCAATATATTGGATCGATATTTTGGATTGCATTTGCTGATAAACGAATCATCACTGCAGATGAAATAGATTCTGGATCGATGGAATTATTTAAGCAATTACATAAACACTTACTTGATCGAGGCATTTATTTAGGACCATCTGGTTATGAAGTTGGCTTTGTTTCATCTGTTCATAGTGAAGAATCTTTGCATTACGCTGCTGAGCAGATTTGTGAAGTTTTAGATATAATACTGCAATAACTCGTTGTTATGACGACAAAGAGAGTCCGCATTATTTCAATTGTGATCGTCAGTTACATGGTTCTGGCATTGGCTTGGTGGGCATTGCTTTTATATAATAAGAATGAAGATATTTATACATACCAAAAAATGCTTCTGGGAGAACAAATCGTGGAAGCTCTTCCTGATCAAGAAACACTAAGATCAAAATATTTACGTCAGAAATATATGATTATCGGTGAAGGTCTATCTTTTGCGTTGTCCTTAATTATTGGAATTGGGATTATTTATCGTGCCATCAAAGATGAATTTAAGGTTGCTCAATTAAAGAACAACTTTTTATTATCCATCACCCACGAATTAAAAACGCCAATATCCTCCATTAAAATGGTATTACAGACATTGATAAATAAACCAGGATTAGAAGATAATAAAAAACATCTCATTAGTAATAATGCGCTTCAAGAATCTAACCGCTTAGAATCAATGGTCAATAAATTATTATTGTCATCAAAAATTGAAGATCAATATCAATATAATTTTGAACCAGTAGAGTTATATCCTTTTGTTTCACAAATTGTTCAATTTTATCCCAAAGGCTCTATTGATCATAAAATTAATTTTTCATGTCCTACTGATTTAATTGTGGATGTTGACCAAGAAACATTTCGCTCATTACTATTAAATCTAATTGAAAATGCGATAAAATATTCTTCTCCCCCTGCAACTATATCTATTGAACTAACTAAAGAAAAAGAATGTGTATTGATAAATGTGATAGATAAAGGAATTGGTATCAATCATAGCGAGAAAGAAAAAGTGATCGGCAAATTTTACAGAATAGGAAATGAAGAATTCAGGTCTACTACTGGCTCTGGGTTGGGATTATTTATTGTTCATTCTATAGTACAATCGCACACTGGCTCGATTGAAATAAAAGACAATTTACCAAAGGGCACAATTATTTCTATTCGCTTACCATTAAATCAAAAGAAATAATTGTGATTAGAATTTTACTTGTCGAGGACGAAAAAAGCATCCAAGATGTTGTAGCACTAAATCTTGAATTAGAAGGCTATGAATTGGAAGTTCGAGGGGAAGGCAAAGAGGCTTTAAAAGTAATCGAAGAAGAATACTTTGACTTAATTATTCTTGACGTGATGCTACCAGACATCAGTGGCTTACAGGTCTGTGAGTCTATAAGGCTAAAAGATAACAAAACACCAATCATCATCCTATCTGCAAAAGATACTTCAAGTGATCGCATAAGGGGTTTGAAATCAGGAGCTGATGATTATTTAATAAAACCGTTCAACTTAGAAGAATTACAATTGCGAATTGAAAAATTATTGCAACGAAGTAAGACTAATACCAAAGAGATAAATGAATATAAATTTGGTGACAACTATATTGATCTGACAAGTTATCATGCAAAGGGTGTGTGTGGAGAATTTGAATTAACAAATCGTGAAGCCCTCCTACTTAAACTATTTATAGAAAGGGAACAAGAAGTTCTCTCAAGACAACAAATTTTACAAATTGTATGGGGCTATGATGTTTATCCGTCTACACGAACTGTGGATAATTTTGTAATGGCACTCAGAAAATACTTTGAAGAAAATCCAAGGAAACCAAAATATTTCCATTCTATAAGGGGTGTTGGATACAAGTTTACACCATAAGCCATTATTGGAATATTATTTAAATTTATTACACTGACAATTGATCTTTTCTTTTTATAGCCTCTAGTGTAGCAGCTGTCGTTGCTAGAGCGGGAGCTATAAATAAACCAATAATTGGAATTAGTGTCTATTGACCTAGTATTGACCCCCCAGTTGACGGAAGTATTGACCCCCCTAATGCTCGAAGCTGACCCC
>Ga0209187_1001416_pt1 | contig 27967 bp, 27 predicted proteins | sample BantaG_FD_187430 | JGI IMG/M metagenome (GOLD analysis project Ga0209187, IMG submission 187430) | Marine algal microbial communities from Bantry Bay, Ireland - BantryBay_4 metaG (SPAdes) (version 2) | ecosystem: Host-associated > Algae > Red algae > Unclassified | place: Bantry Bay, Ireland...
CTGATCACGATATTCTCAATAAAATATCAAAAAATATACTTCACTTCGATGAAAGTGATGCAGATGCTTATGCTCAATTTTTCAAATGGGTAACAGGTTCTATCAAAACGCAAAGTCAGAAAGTGGAAGAGTCATCAGATGACACCATGGATCCGATAAGTTTTGATCAAGACAAACTTAAGAAAGTGCAAATCGACGAGTTTTCTCCAAAAAGAAGTACGGACGAGCAGTATGCTATCTTCTATGGGAAATGCCAAGCAACAAAAAAAGATTATCTGATCAAGTATAAACGATCGCAAGAAAATCTCAATTTTGGAGGGTTGCAGGGTATCCATACCAATAAGTTTAGATTAGAAGGATCTTATATTTTGGATGCGAAGTACAATGACTTATCAACTCCGGGCAGTAAAAAATCTCACGCTAGAGTAAGCACGGAAGATTTGTTAGGTATACCAACTTGTCCAGCTTGTGCGAATAGATTTGCAATGGCAATGTGCAGTTGTGATGGACTATTTTGTGTAGACGGTGGAGGTATGCATACTTGCCCTAATTGTAACACTACTTCATCATTCGGTCAAGGAGATCAACATTTTGATATAGGAAGACAACAAGGGTAATTCTTATGGATTATACTGACAGAGATGATATACTAAGTTTCATAGAAGCTATCCGAAATAAATTGGTCAATAAAGAATTGTTCTCTATTGAGGATATTGATAATTGGAAAAAAGCTACTGAATTTTTAATTGATAATCCTGGACCAGTAGAAACGGAAGTGGTGGATAACAACTCTAATGATGAGCAAGTATCATCAAGCGTTTTACCAGATGAGATTATTTTACCTTCATATGCACAAAATAACGAAGATGATGAGCAAGAAGAATCAGACTCTAATCTAGAGTCTGAAGAATTAGAAAGTGGAAATGAAGAAAGCGGAAATACAGATACTTTTGGAAATGAATTAGAAATATCTAAAGAACAAATAGATATAAATAATCAAGACGAAGAGAAGTCCTTAGATTCGGAATCGACAAATTGGGGTGACCTACTAGACGATGAGGATGATGTACTAGAAGAAGCTCTTTCAGGTATAAATCCGATAGAAGGGAAAAACACTATAGACTTATCAGAAGAACAGAATGTTGATATTGACAAACATGACAAATTAAAAGCTCCTCTACTCTCTAATATGGATGAGGACCAAGACCATGAAGAAGAACCTATGATTCGAAATATATCTCATAACTTACCTAACGGGATGGTAGGTAAATCTTATTCTATTAATATAGAAGATTCAGATTTAATAGAATTGAATTTTATTGGATTTGTAGGTCTGGAAAAGATAGGATTGGTATATGATCAAGAGAAGAAAACTATTTCAGGCACACCTACTGAGGTAGGAGATATGGAGTTAGAAATCCTTCTAGAAGAAGAAAATCCCTATGAAAATCATACTATAAGGTTATTTATAAATCCTGACCCTAAGTCGCTTTGGAAGTCGATTGATCCTCCTGAAGATGGAATGTTTTATAAATCTAATGTCGATAGTGGAAGTATAACGAGTCCTGATTACAAGATTATAGCGGGTAGTAAAAGAGGGCGATCCCATGCACATGAGGGAAAATTTAGAGATGATGATTTCGATATCAGAAGCTTTGACAATGGATGGCAATTTCTTGCTGTCGCAGATGGTGCTGGTTCGGCAATATACTCACGAGAAGGCTCTAAGATTTCAGTGACAACTGCTGCAGAGATTATACATAAACTTACCGATGAGCATGAAGAAGAATTAGAAAGGTTGATGCTAGAACTCAACGGTAAAGAGGTTCCGGAAGAATCACCATTAAGAACACTGTTATTTTCTATCATTAAGAAAGTAGTCGATGAATGCAGAAGTACACTCATAGAAGCAAGTGAGAAAAATGAATGTAAATTATCGGATTTTAATACTACACTGATTTTTACGATTATGAAACCTATTGCTAGAGGTTATTTTGTGGCATCATATGCTATTGGTGATGGAGCTGCAGTGATATATAATCAAGGTCAAGACATAATTTCTTTGATGGATGGAGACGGAGGAGAATATGCTGGGCAAACTAGATTTATTACCATGGCTGAAGTAGCGAGTCCTGAAGATATCTTTGATAGGATAAGATGCTGTGTTGTTGAAGATTTTACATCTATAATACTTATGACAGATGGGGTTTCTGACCCTAAATTTCAATCGGATGCAGACCTAGATAATATTGAAGTTTGGGATGGATTATATTCAGATATAGAAACTGAAGTTGATTTATATGGAGAACAAGCAGATAAAAGTTTGACTGTGTGGTTGGACTTCTTTTCTAGGGGAAATCATGATGATAGGACTTTGGCAATGCTTTACAAAAACAAAATATCCTAACAGAAAACACCTAATAATGTCTATCATAACTATACAGTCCAATAGTGGTAAAACCGTAAACTTTGAAGAGAAGAAATTCGCTTCTGGGGGTATGAAAGATGTGCACTGGGGAGCCGGTAAAAACTATGTCGTAGCATTCTATAGAGACAAACAAAATGAAAACTCTAAGGAGCGAGTTGAGAATATAGCTCAATTATACAGAGAAAGAATATTTGAGAGGGAAGGAGGTGAATATTGGCGTAAAGTTCTTTGCTGGCCTTCGGATGTTGTGGAATACAATGGTAAACTAGGTATTGTCTGTCCGACATATGATAACCACTTTTTCTTCCAATATGGATCCGTAAACAATGATATGTTGGGGATCAAGGGGAATGAAAAAGAAGGCAAATGGTTTGCAAGTGCTTCCAACCAAAATCGATTCTTAGATCCTAGAGAAAAAGGAGATTGGAGAAGCTATCTTAGAATTGGAATACTGATAAGTAGAGCAGTTAAGAAACTTCATTCTGCAGGACTGGCTCATTCAGATCTATCTTACAAAAATGTACTGATCGACCCAGCAGGAGGAAATGCTTGCATAATCGATATTGATAGTCTTGTAGTTCCAGGAAAGTATCCACCGGATGTTGTTGGAACGCCTGACTTTATAGCTCCCGAAGTGATGTCTACAAAGTCCCTTAAGGTTGGAGATGAAAATAAGGCACTTCCAAATATTAATACAGATAAGCACGCACTAGCGGTATTGATTTATATGTATCTTCTGTATAGGCATCCATTAAGAGGAGACAAGGTGCATGATATGGATCCTCAGAAAGATGAAGAACTATCCATGGGCTCAGGAGCGCTATTTATAGAACACCCTAAAGATACTTCCAATACTAAAAATCCTGAGAACGTAAAGAGAACTGCGCTACCATGGGGTGATCCTAAAAAAATGCCCTACACTATATGCGGACCCTATTTGTCGGCATTGTTTGAACGAGCATTCATAGATAATCTTCATAATCCTATGATGCGACCTAGTGCCAATGAATGGGAGATTGCTTTAGTAAAAACACTCGATCTTACACAACCATGTTTGAATAAACAGTGCAACCAAAAGTGGTTCGTATTCGACAATAAAACCAATCCTAAATGTCCGTTCTGTAATACACCGTATACGAAAATGTTGCCCATACTCAATTTATATTCTGCACGGGAAGAAGGAAAGTACAAACCTGATAATCATAGAATTATGGTCTATCATAATCAATACTTGTATAAATGGCATGTCGATAGAACAGTATTTCCAAATGAACGAATATCTGAAGCTGATAAACGACCCCTCGGATACTTTGTTTTTCATAATAATGAATGGAAATTAGTAAATCAGAATATTCCGGAATTAAAAGATGTAAAAAGTGAAGAAACAATTCCGATAGGTGGGCATGTGGTGTTGACGGATGGTTTGCAACTTACATTTACCAAATCTATAACAGGCAGACTAGCGGCTATACAGATGGTAAATGGAACAGATTGATAGACATACAAATTGAAATATTCGGCATGTTAATTTGCACAGCTAAATAATTTAGTGATCTTAGACCAATAATGCGTTTTTCAAATAAGCTAGAATTCAAATAAATCAATTCATATTTCTCAAATTAACAGAGAAGAAATTTTAAAAAACAAAGCAAATGATCTTAAACTTAATTTTTATTTTCATTACATGTATCATTATTTGGAAGGCCAGTGATGGATTCGAAGTAGCATCAGAATATATTGGTAGGAACCTCACCGATGGAGTAAGAGGAGCGACGATCAATGCGATCGGAAGTTCTATGCCGGAGCTATTTACTACACTATGGTTTCTATTCGTATTGCATAATAGAGATGGATTTGCAGGAGGAATAGGTACAACAGCGGGTAGTGCAATATTCAACGGTATGATTATACCAGCTGTAGTAATACTTGCGGTTATAGGATATGGATTAGCTAAAAAAGTGACAGTGTCGCGTAAGGTTATTCTTAGAGATGGAATATCTTTGATTTTGGCAGAGATTGCACTTATATTTTTGATCAGCGGTACATCATTATCATGGTGGCATGGACTAATTTTGATGGCTCTTTATGGAATTTATGTGACATTTATGCTTATGACAATGGGTTCATCGGATGATGAAGATGATGAAGAAGAGGAGGATGAAGAAGAGGATGACGGAGCTAACTCATGGTTTAAGTCACTTCTTACACTCGACCTAGAACCATTATTGATAAAAGGTCCGATTAACACTACAAATGCATGGCTGCTATTGATTGTTTCTATGGTTATTATTGGAGGATCTTGTGCTCTATTAGTTCATGCTTGCGAAGGATTTGCAACAGACCTTGGTATTCATACTTATTTTATTGCAGTTGTTTTAGCTTCTGCAGCTACAAGTGTGCCAGATACAATCATTTCATATAGAGATGCAATGGATGGTGAATATGACGATGCTGTAGCGAATGCATTAGGTAGTAATATTTTTGATGTATGTTTTGCTTTAGGATTGCCATTATTTATCTATTGTCTTATTTATGGTGATATATCGATGAGTCCAGAGACCGTTGAGAATGTGACAGAACTCCGTGTTATTTTATTAATATCGACAGTTGTAGCATTCTTTATTTATCTTTTTGGTGATGGAATGGGTAAGCTAAAAGCTGTTCTTCTCTTGGGAATATATGTATTGTTTACATTCTTTATTATTTCCAAAGCATATGAAGCTGAATGGGCAATTGGTTTTGGAGACTTCCTTAGAAGTCTTGCGCCCTAAATATTAAAAAACAACTAACAATAAAAAACTAATTTTTATGATTTACGGATGGAGAGGAGCTAAGATGGGCTCATACAATGTACCGAATACCATATGCAGATTTTGTAATTGTTCAGAACCGCAGCGAGTAACGGAATTTGGTAAATATGCACACGCTATGTGGATACCATTATTTCCAATAGGGAAAACAACTGTGGCTGAGTGTACGAGTTGTCTGAGGACTATAGATCAAAAAGATTTTCCAAGAGATCTAACTGCTCAAATGACACAGTTTGAAGGTGAAGTTAAGCGACCTGTATGGCATTTTTCGGGACTTATCATCGTAGGAATATTCATATTATTTAATGTGATTTTTGGTTGATTACTAGATTTGTAAATTAACAAAGCACAACAATAATAATTATGATATACGGATGGAGAGGCGCAAAGATCGCTTCATACAAAATACCAAATACTATTTGCAGATTTTGCAATTGTTCTGAGCCACAGCGAGTAACCGAGTTTGGAAAATATGCGCATGTTATGTGGATACCTCTATTTCCAATAGGAAAATCAAAGGTTTCGGAATGTACCAGTTGCCTGAGAACTATAGAAGAAAAAGACTTCCCAAGTGACCTTAGAGCTAATATGGCGGAAAAGTCCAGTGCTGTAAAAAGACCAATATGGCACTATCTGGGATTGATATTAATAGGTGGTTTTATTGCACTTTCTACCATAGCAGGGGGTCTTGCATCGGTTTTTGGAGACAACACTCCTGATCCTAGACAAGAAATGCTATCTGCTTATGAAAATCAAATGAAAATTAATCCAGCGGAATCAGACTCATTGGCTACAACATTAAAATCTTTCTATTCTAGTTTTGTAAGTGAGGAACTTGATATCTCTAAAAATGAATATTTTACAACGGCTGATGATGATAAAATTATGATTCTCGCTAGATTTCCGAATTTAAAAAAGGTAGAAAAAAGCGAGAGAATCGAAGTTGTAAATATGGTAGATATGCTTTTGGACAGCTATGATAACATCAAAAATAAAGACCGATATATTGGAGTGTACGGCAAATATAACCTGATGGTCTCTAAGACTCCAGACGGCACTAGAAATAGTAGATTAGCATTGGACAAAGATCTGCTTGAGTATTTCGGATCTAAACCAGTCGCAAAACCAAAAAATTAAATAATTTGAAGAATCAACTTGCAAAACTTATTGGAACATCACTTGGATTTGGATATGCTCCACTTGGACCAGGTACTTTTGGGACTATATTTGGATTGATCTGTTATATTGGAATGGCATATGGATTTGGTATTGTCGAAACAGAGACGATGAATTTTAATCTAGATTATCTTTTAATCGGACTTATTTTAGTTTTCACATGGTTGGGAACTTGGAGTGCCAAAGAACTAGAAGAAGAATGGGGACATGATCCTGGGAAGATAGTGATGGATGAGACCGTAGGAGTATGGATCACGGTATTGTTTATTCCATTTTCATGGACGAATGTATTATTAGCATTGATAATTTTTAGATTTTTTGACATTTTGAAGCCTTTAGGTATTCGAACTATTGATGAGAAAATGCTTACTCCATTTGCAGTAATGCTTGATGATATTCTTGCCGGTGTATATTCTGCTATAACCATCCAGGTGATTATATATTATTTTCAAACGTAACTTTTACACCTCTTACGAAAAATCATTTATTTGTATGAAACCAACATTTAGAGAAAAAATCAGATATCGATTTGAACGCTTTTTAAGCAAGGGAGGATCTTCTATTTTTAAAAGTTTACTTATTGTATTCTTGTCTGCTTATGCTTTAATAGCGGGGATCAGGCTATTATTGATTACTATTTTTCCTTCACTTAATTATACAGGGAGCGCCTTCAAAGATATGTGGCTTACCTTTTTGCAGATGACGGCTACGGGGAATATGAATCAAGACACAGAGTCTCCAGCAATGTTGAAAATAATGACGATTCTGGCAGGTCTTGTTGGTGTAGTTTTACTATCAATGTTGATTGCATTTATCACAACTTCTCTTAATAAGATGCTCTACGAATTTCGTAAAGGGAGAGGTCGTGTTATTGAGAGTGAACATACCTTAATCTTAGGATGGAACGAAAGGATTGTTGATATTATCAGAGAATTGATTATTGCCAATGAAAGTGAAAAATCAGCAAGTGTAGTAATCTTATCGGATGAGGATAAGGAGGTAATGGATGATATAATAACCAAAAGACTTCCTGACACATTGACTACAAGAATCGTGTCTACTCGAGGTGATTACGCAAATATAAATGAACTAAAAAGAGTAAATATTGAGGAAGCGAAGTCGATCATCGTCATGGCTAATTGTTCTGAAAGTGCTTCTGAAGCGGAAAAAATAAATTCAGATGTACAGACATTAAAATCAGTTCTTGCTATTGTATCATTAATTTCTAATCAAGAAGAAGAAATACCAGTCATAGCGGAAGTATTTACAGAAGCTAAAAGAGAGTTAATTTCTTACTTTAATTATGACCATATAATATCTCTTGATAGTTGGGAAATTATGGGTAAGCTTTTGATTCAGACCTCGCTTACCAGTGGACTAGAGATGGTATATAACGAGATGCTTTCATTTGATGGTGGGGAGGTGTATTTCCATGATGCAAAATGGGGAGGTGTTAATTTTTATGATCTTGTGTATATGTTTAAAGACGGTATTCCTTTGGGAATATATAACGATGAAGAAGGTCTTATCTTAAGACCTGATAAAGATCGTAAGATGTCTAACGAGGATCAGGTAGTTATTTTTGCGGAAGATGATAGTACGATCAAACTTGAAAGTCAGAAATTTATTACTCCAGTTTCTAGAGAATTAAGCGATAAAAAACTTGAGCAAACCCAACGACGAATCTTAATTGTGGGATGGCATAGGGTTGCCAATATCTATATAGATGAAGCCAACGACTACCTTCTTGAAGGTTCTCAGATTGACATTCTGTTTAACAATCCGCCAGATTTATTAAAAAATAGAGTAGTTGAACTCAAGGAGGAATATGAAGGCTTTAATATCGAATTACATGATACGAATACGCTACATAAAGAAGAGCTAGAAGCTGTAAATCCATTTAGTTATGATAACATTATCATACTATCACAGTATATGGAAGAAATGGATGCAGATAAGATTGATTCAGATACGTTGGTGATTTTATTGATACTAAGGAAATTAAAAGAAGCGGCACCAGAATCTACAAGCAAAATTATTACTCAAGTCCTTAATAGTGAAAACCAGGATATTATACTGCAGACTAATGTGGATGACTTTATTATTAGTAATAAGTTGATTACAATGATACTCGCACAATTAAGTGAAGAGCCTCTTATTAAAGTATTGTATGACGACTTGTTCTCAGAAGATGGAAGTGAGATATATGTAAAACCTGCTGATTTGTATTTTACATCATTCCCTCAGACATTGAGATTTGCAGATATCATTGATTTAGCACATCAAAGAGATGAAATCTGTCTAGGATACAGAAAAGGAGCACTCAGCAAAAATGCAGGGTTAAATTTTGGGGTAAAATTAAATCCTGCCAAAGACTTTAAAATAACAATTGAAGAAAATGATTTCTTAGTAGTGTTAAGTGAGGATGAATTATAAACAATTATTAACTATAAAAACTTATTGTCATGTCAAATTTTAATGAAGCCCAAATCAAGAAAGATTATGAGTTGATGAATGTCTCTCAGTTAGAGGCAGAATACAACAGAGTAATCTCTATTCCAAATGCTAGAACAAACATAGAAGCACTAACAAGAATGACTGCTTTGATGGGAATATTTGAGGAAAGAGGAATTCCTATGCCTGGTCGATCTGCTGCAGGGGCTGGACAATCTCGCCATGGTGGTGGAAGTATGCCTAGGCCTGTGGACGCAGTCGCTTCTGGATCAAGACAGAGAAATCAATCCCAACAAAGAAGATATGCAGAGCCTGAGAGCAGTTTCAATGTAGGTTCATTTCTATTAGGATTAGTTATTTTAGGAGTTGGTGTTGCATTAACCGCTGGCGGTGGTGGTATTTTCTACGGTGCGATTATAGTAGGACTAGTAATGATAGTTAAATCATTCTTTTAACAAATATAGCGATGATTACCACCAATATTTTTTAATTCAGAAAAGAATGAAAATCCAATATCTTCTATTTTCGCTATTCGTAGTTGTATCTATTTCAGCGTGCTCTGGTCCGCAAAAGTTGTACGAAAAAGGCAACTATTTTAAAGCATATGATAAGGCACTATCCAAACTTAAAAAAGATAAGGAAAGGAAGATGAGAACGTTGGTAAACAAAGCATTTTTCAAAATGATTGACCAGACGAGAGATGATTTGATTGACCTCAACCGAGATTATGATATAAATAATGCTGAAAAGAATCTCAAAATGTATGACAAAGTACATGAAAGATTCGAAGAAGGTAAAACTTTTCTAACATATGAAAATGTAGAAAAAAATGCAGGGCTGACGGATGAAAAAGAAGATCTAGTGTCTGATCTTTACGAGGAAGGTTTGGCTTTGATGAATGATTATAATTCATCTCAATTAGTGTTTGATGCAAGAGATGCATTTGCTTGTTTTTCCTTGGTAGATAAGTATTGTAGTAGCGATTTTCCAAATATGGATCAGCTTCTGAATGAATCTTATGAGGCGGGTACTGTGATTTATAATGTGAGTGTTGACCTTAATTTTGACCAAGAATATAGATGGGAAGTCAATAGGAAGTTTGATGATTTAGAGGGTCGCCAAGGATTTACAAGAATCGTATATAATAGACAAGGAAATGTTGGAGATTGTTTAGTAGAACTTGATTTTGATAGTCTTGATGAAAACCTAAGAGAAAGTACAAATACAAAAAACTTCTCCGAAGAAATCGAAGATGGTTATACAACCTCAGTAGATACAAGTGGTAAAGAAGTAAAAACGATAAAATATAAAACGATCACAGGCAGTGTTACAATTCGAAGCATAACTAAAACAGTAAGATGGCGAGTTAGACTCGATGTTCGTGCAATGAATAACAATTGTAATCTTCGAGAAGAAAGATTTAGTGAAGAGTTGGAAGATGAAGTTGATCAATATGAAATCAGCGGTGATGAAAGAGCTATTCCAACTGAATTCCTAAATAAGAATAATCAGGAGCTAGAAAGTACAGACGATATGGTAGATGATATTATTGATGAGTTATATCGTGATATTTACAATTATATTTATTGAACACTTTTTATTATGAAAATTATACTTGTACTATTTGGTCTAATTTTATGCATTAATATTTCTGCTCAAAGGGTTTTGATTCTTGAATAGATGGAATGCGTGCCGATGATTTTGAAATCGCTAATACGCCATAGAACCCAATAAAATAGGAACTTGTCGATATATCAAAGTAGATGTTACGAGTGAGCTTGTAATTGAGGAGGATGCTTTGTCGAATGTACAAGAAGAATAAGATTTCTAATCTTGTTATAGATCGTTGATCCTTGTATTGTTTAAAACAAACAAATTACTTACAAATAGAAGTACCTTTACATTCTCAAATTAAGATACGATCATGTCAGCATTCGCAGAGTTAGGAATTAGAAAAGGATATATAAAATCTATAAAAGAATTAGGAATTATTACGCCTTTAGAAATTCAAGAAAAGGCTATTCCTATTTTGATTGAAGAAAAAACGGATTTCATAGGTCTAGCACAAACGGGCACAGGGAAAACTGCCGCTTTTGGGCTACCAATTCTACACAAAATAGATCCAAAATCGAACAGCATTCAAGCATTGATTCTTTCTCCTACTCGAGAATTAGTTCAGCAAATAAAAAAACAACTATTCAAGTTTACGAAATATGTAGATGAGAGAATATTCGTAGAAGCGGTTTATGGAGGAGAAAATATTACACGTCAAATTAATAATTTAAAAAGAACAACACATGCAGTGGTCGCTACTCCAGGAAGATTGGTAGATCTTATAGAACGCGGAGCTATTGATATTAGCAATGTCAAAACTGTAGTGCTTGATGAGGCGGATGAGATGCTAAGTATGGGTTTCAAGGACGAACTCAACAAGATTCTAAAATCTACGAAGAGAGGAGATAGAAAAACGTGGTTGTTCTCAGCTACTATGCCAGAAGAAATCAAGAGAATCGTAAAGATATACATGCATCCCAATGCACCAAGAGTAGAGATCAATAGAGAATCTTCTGTAAATGTCAATATCGAACATCAGTACACTAGGACAACAATTAAAGATAAAACAGATGCTATTGTCTCATTTCTTGATAAGAGAGAAACACAACGTGGGATAATCTTCGTGAAAACAAAAGCAGGAGCTCAAAACTTGTCTCAGCAATTAATTGAAAAAGGATTTTCTACTGCTGCTTTAGAGGGAGACATGCAACAGAGGGAGCGTGAAAAAGTAATGCGTGCGTTTAAAAATAAAAAATTGCAATACTTAGTTTCTACGGATGTCTCGGCAAGAGGTATCGACGTAAGAGATTTAGAGTTTGTTATTCATCATCAATTGCCTGATCAATTGGAATATTATACCCATAGAAGCGGACGGACAGCAAGAGCTGGAAAAACAGGAATTTCGATTGCTTTTATCCTGCCTGTTGAGATTGAGAAGATTCAGTACATTCAGAAAAAGTTGAATATACGATTTACGGAGGTAGAGATATGATACTCTTGGATTTCTTATGTTCGTCGACATTTGCCAAAGGCGATGTTTATATGATTATTGTGAGGGATATGATATTACGTGATATGCGCATTTGGGAGTTTGCATGTCAATAAATGAGACAAAATGATAGAGCAGTAAGATCGTAGGCAGGAGCCTACGACCAACGACAGATCGTAGGCAGGAGCCTACGACCAACGATAGGTGATAAAAAGTTCTTTGCTAAGATGAATGAAATTGAAAACGCAAATTTCAATGGATCAAATGATGCTATAAATATTGTAAAGGTAGATTGTAAAGAAAAGAGGGAAATTTTAGATAAGGTTTATGAAGCGGATGTGGCAAATAGACAAGATGGTTTTCAAGGAATAAGTAAAGTGGTGGACCAAAATAACTTAGAATTGGTTTATAGCCTTTATGAAAAATGTGGAATAAAGTTATTTGATGATTTAAATGATAAACAATTGCTATCCATTTGGTTAGTTATTCAACATGCTTCATTGCATTTCAGAAAAGAGTTTTATCCAATCTTCGAATCATTGACCAAACAAAATAAGTTTGATAAGACAATTTTAGTCATGATGGAGGATAGAATGTTAATGGATCAAAGTATCCCGCAAAAATATGGGACACAGATTCAAAATGAGAAACTCTATAAAGTTGATAATATTGATAGTGTGAATGTTCGCAGAGAAAGAATTGGTTTAGATCCGTTAGAAGAATACCTAGAAGAATTGAATGTTAAATTAGAATGATATAAATGAATGAGATAAGAAATGTTCGTCGACATTTCCAAATGTCGATGTTTATATGATTATTAAGAGGAGTATGATATTACGTGATATAAGCATTCAGGAGTTTACACCTTAATAAATTAGAATAATTGATAGAGTAAGATCGTAGGCAGGAGCCAACGACCAACGACTAATTTAGGATAGACTCATTTTTAGTATCATTTTGATTGACAAGTACTCCTCATTTCAAAAAAAACTAATATTTAGTTTTGATTTATTAATTGTTTACTTAAAAAAGCAATAAATCCTCTTCTCGATCTACATCAATATCTCCATGTTTAAAATCAATAAAACCAACTTTTTCTAGATTTTTTTTGACAATGGACTTGGCTCCATGATCACCTTCTAAGCTGCATAATTGATCAAGATATTGAGCACAAAATAATGATGGTGGTCCATTTCCAGACTCATATTTTGAAACTATGATGTTTTTCTGGGAGGCGTTTTCATATGATTGTATTAGTTGTTCAAAATGAATAGGTTCAAGATAAGGCTGATCACAAACAGAAAGTATAACTGCATCGTATTTAGAATCTTTGACTTGATTTACTCCAAATGCAATAGTGTTGCCCATACCTTTCTTCCAATTAGGGTTTATTTGGATAGGATAGCAAGTATTGATTTTATCTAATATCTCTTTTGAAAGAGCACCTAAAATTATATGAACGTCAGCATTAGGGATAGAAGAGACAACATCGATAGTATGAGACAGTAAATTACCATCCCCAAACTTTACCAATTGTTTTGGCCTACCCAATCGACTGGAATTTCCAGCGGCAAGAATTAGGATTGCATATTTTTTCTGATTCATATACGTAATCAAAAGATTATGAAAGCTTACAATTGGTGATTTGAAATTTAAAGATGTGCTCACCGACTTGTTCCGCAATTATCTAACCTTCGCTGCACTTCAGCTCAATTTTCACGGTTCAGTTATTTACCCGATCACATTCATTTCTTTTACGAAAGGCTGTTTATACATTCTCTTTCCAGTTGCTTTATAGATGGCATTTGCTATTGCTCCACCTGCTGGCGGCAATGTTGGTTCACCCAATCCTGTAGGGTCCTCAGTACTCGGTACAAAATGTACATCCACCTCTGGAACTTCAGAATTTCTGATCAATCTATATTTATCAAAGTTAGTTGCTGAAGGAACACCATTTTCGAAAGATAGGTCCCCGAACATAGCATGTCCGATGCCGTCTATTATACCACCAGTTACCATATTTGAGGCAGCGTCAGGGTTGATTACGATTCCACAGTCAACAGCACATGTTACCTTCTTTACTACTGCTTGTCCGTCCTCCATTATTACATCTGCTATCTCTACAACATGTGTATTATGAGAATAGTACGCACTGATACCTTGATGAGTACCTTGAGCCTGTTTGCCCCATCCTGCTTTCTCAACGGCAAGTTTTATACACGCTTGCATTTTAGCTGGAGAGTATTCTATTTTTTCATCTGCTTTAGCGATTGGTATTGCGATTTCTAGTAGTTCCATTCGGAGCGCTACTTCATCTTTTCCTAGCTTTTCAGCTAATTCATCGAAAAAGCTTTGTTCTGCAAATGCCAGGAAGTTAGTATATGGAGCTCTCCATGCTCCCGTTGTAATATTCGATTCTTGTTTGTTTCCAGCAATTCTTAGGTTTGGAATTGCTCCCGCTGGAAAGAAATTGGGAATCAATCCATACATATTGCTATTTACAGCCGCTTCAGAAAGCTTGTATCCTGTTATTTGATTGTCCTTTAAAGAAGCTTCTATTTTATATTTGATTGCTTGTCGGTAAGTTCCGGCAGCCATATCATCTTCTCTTGTGAAAATCAGCTGAATAGGTTTTTTGGCAATTGATGAGATTTCTGCCGCTTCATCAGAGAAGTCACCATATAATCTACGGCCAAATCCTCCGCCCATTCTTGACATGGTGACATCGATGTCTTTCTCTTCTCTATCTATTATTTTTGCAGCTCTACTTCTCGCCCAAGCTGGTGTTTGGATTGGGCCATGCATTTCTACTTTATCTTCTCTTACATCAGCAAAGAAGTTCATAGGCTCCATACAGTTATGGGGCAAAAAAGGAGACTCATATACTCTAGAGACTATTTCATCTGCTTCACTAAATGCCTTATCTACATCTCCATCATTTCTGAATGGTTCCGTTTTATCTGTGTCTAACTTGGCGATCAATTCCTTGTCATGATCTGCAGTGCTTTCGAGGGGTGTATCTGTCGCCCATTCGGCTTTGATCATTTTCTTAGCCTTCATTGCCGGCCATGTAGCATCTGCGAGTACTGCTATTTTATTACCGAATTTGATGATGTCATTTACGCCTGTTACTTTTCGAGCTTCAGTATCATCAAAGGATACTAATTTCTGTCCAAAAGCAGGTGGTCGCATTACCACTGTATATTGCATGCCTTCTCGTTTGGTGTCTATACCAAATAAGGGTTTACCAGTTATTATGTTTTGAGCATCCACGTTCTTTTTATCGTTTCCGATAATTTTGAAATCAGTTATCATTTTGTGCGGCACATCGGTAGGGATTTCCATAGTTGCAGCTGCGGATGCTACATCGCCATAGCCAAGTTCTTGTCCCGCAGGTCCTTTTAGTATGCCATTTGTTGCAGTTACTTTCGAGGGCTCTACTTCCCATTGTTGTGCGGCGGCATTGATCAGCATTTTTCGAGCTGTTGCACCTGCGTCTCTGAGTGCTTTCCATCCTTGACGGATAGACTGACTTCCGCCGGCTACTTGTCTTGGGAACTTATCAGTATTTAGACCAGCTTGCTTTACTACCACATTTTCCCAATCTACATCCAGTTCCTCAGCTACGATCATTGGCATTGAAGTTTTTACATTCTGTCCGATTTCAGGATTCTGAGAAAATATTGTTACTACACCATTATCACCAATCTTTAAATATGCATTTATGTCATACCATTCTGAAGGCATTTCTAGCACTTTAGCTATCTCTTCTGGTTGTTTACATCCTTGTGCTAACCAAGAAAACCCTAAGATCATGCCACCACCTGCAGCTCCACTGATCTTGAAAAATGTCCTTCTTTTTAGTGTTCTTTTATTTTCCATGATTAGAGTTTTGAGGCTGTTTTTACTGCTTGATTGATTCTTGGATATGTTCCACATCGACAAATGTTACCATTCATTGCTGAGCAAATCTCTTTTACGCTAGGACTTTTATTTTCCGCTAAGAATGCAGCTGCAGTCATCATCTGACCTGCTTGACAATATCCGCATTGAGGTACATCGTGCTCTTTCCATGCTTGCTGCACTGGATGTGTCCCATCTTCGGACAAACCTTCTATTGTAGTTACTGAACCATTTACTTTGGATACTGGAACAGAACAAGATCTCATAGCTACTCCATCAATATGGACAGTGCATGCTCCGCATTGTGCGATACCGCAACCATACTTTGTACCAACTAGATCTAGATTATCTCGTAATACCCAAAGAAGAGGAGTATCGGAATCTACATCCACCGATTTGGATTTTCCATTGACATTAAGAGTATATTGTGCCATAAGTGTTTAGTTTTTTACGCCTAGAAGAGAATATCAAGCTAATATAGTTAAATATAATATTTAAATTCTTCGATGCCTGCGTCGGGGTCATAAAAAAGATCCTATTTCCGACCTTTAGGTTGAATAATTTTGACGAATGCGCCATCCGATTGAAGTGGGGTAGGCAAAATTTAAGATCTTTTCACTCTCAGTACTGAAAGCTTTTGATGTTTTTGTAAAGTCGTTGGGTCAATTGACTATTTATTATCATATTAATGAAGAAATCATAAATGCAGATAAATCAAAAAATAACAATTTTAAATCATGAAATTAACTACCACTACAGGAAAGGAAGTGGGGATTCTGTGATTTGTTTTCTCCATGGATACCCAACAAGTGCACTGGAGTATATCGAAGTGATGAGGTTAAATCCTGAAAAATATTCAGTGTTTGCACATGATCATTTAGGGTATGGAAGATCGGACAAACCGCTAAATGATGATTACTTGTTTAGTAAGCAGGCAGATATATCGCTAGCTCTATATGAATTATTAGACATTAAAAATATTCACTTAGTAGCACATGATTACGGAACGAGTGTCGCAACAGAAATTGTCGTCAGAGATAACGAATCCCAGCTTAATATCAATTTGGAATCAATCACACTCTGTAATGGATCGATGCTTATTGATATGGCAAAATTGAGGATTATACAACGTTTATTAAAGAATAAAATCTTTGGACCAATAGTAGCGCAATTAAGTACTGCTAAGACATTCCATCGAAACATGAAAAATATTTGGTTCGATAAATCAAAATACGATCGAGAAGCAATGCATATTCATTGGGAATTGTTGATTTCTAATAAGGGAAAATACGTCCTTCCTAAAATTACTCGATATATAAATCAACGGTATGATAATTACAATAGATGGATAGGTGCATTGAAAGAATCAAAACTTTCTTTTCATATACTATGGGCGGCTAATGATCCAGTTGCAGTAGTAGAAATGGCACATAGACTAGACCAAATTATTTCTGATTCGACTTTGACTATTATAAAAAATTGTGGACACTATCCTATGATTGAGGAGCGAGTACAATGGACAAATCAATTAATTAATAATATCACAAAAGTCCAAAAGTCGAAAACTAAAGCGATCTAACCTCATTTAGTCCAATAGTCAAAACCTACTCATACCTCAATGACTCAATAGGATCAAGTCTAGATGCTTTTAATGCTGGATAAATACCAGAGATCATACCTACCACTACACAGACAATAATACCCAAAATCATCCATCTCCACGGAACGACGAATATACCTTCTGTAGCTGCAGATACTCCAAATCCTATTAAGATTCCAAATACAATTCCTACTAGACCTCCAAGGATACAGATAACAATAGCTTCTGTGATGAATTGAATTAATACATTAGATCTAGTGGCTCCCAGAGCTTTTCTGACACCTATCTCACCGGTACGTTCAGTTACAGATACCAACATAATATTCATAAGACCTATTGCAGCACCGAGTAAGGTTAAAGAAGCAATTACAATGGTGGCGAGCCTTAGCGTAGAAGTCATTTCCTTAAGTTTTTCCAATATGGAATCACTCTTTCTTATTTCAAAATCATTTTTTTGAGCGGCTTTCAGGTGTCTGACATTTCGCATGACGCCTATTGCATTGGACACCACATCGTCGATGTCTGCAGAATTGTTAACAGCAACGGTTACATTGTAGCTTTTTGTTGGTGTACCATAGATTTTTTTGGCGTTCATAAGTGGAATATAAACTTGTCTATCATCTCCACTTCCTGAGCTATTTCCTTTTTGCTTTAGAGTCCCTATAACTCTATATTTTGAGCCGTTTACTGATATGCTTTTACCAATAGCCTTCTCATGTTTTTTATTAAATAGGAGCTTTATAATATCACTTCCAACAATAGTACGATTGCCTCCAGAATAGACTTCTGTCCTCGAAAAATTTCTACCTTCTTGAATTTCAAAAGCTGATGTGTTGAAGTATGATTCATCGATTCCTCTTATAGAAACAGTCGGGTTGGATTCTTCTTCCCCGTACTTAATGGTTGCACTTCTTGAACAGTAGGTATCTATAGAAATATCGACACCACTAAACTGAAAAGCTTCTTTAAATTCTTTTGCATCATCAAAAACGATAGGATCTCCTTGTTTTCTTTGGCGTCCGCCATTGTTCGATTTTATTGTTTCACTCGATGGTCTAAAACTGAATGAATTGGCGCCGAGTTTATTGAAGTTATCACTCATAGAAAATAACAAGCTATCGATGGCTGTAAGCATACCCACAAGACAGGCTATCCCCACCGCAATGATCAGGAGGGTAAGAAGCGACCTGAGGAAGTTATCCTTAATAGAGTCTAGAGCTATTTTTACATTTTCTATTGAATTCACGCATCTAAAGTAGTTATTCTTCTATTATAGATATCAATTATTAGAGTGGAGGCTGTTATTTGTCGATGAAAGTCATTTATTTCTAGAATGTTCGTTTCCATCTTTTATGAGACCATAACCAATATTGAGGAGCTTCAATAATTTGTGATTCTAACACTTGACTGTAAGAAGAGACTAGATGTTCTCCATTTTCACCTAGATAAATATCAGTGTTTATGTTGATTTTATACTCGAAAAGTTTATCCCCAACTTCTACTTCCATATAAGACACATTGAATTTATATTTTTGATACAATTTCATTGGCCCATTAAAAAATGCTGTTTTTACACCCAAAAATTGAGACCAAATGATACTGTTTTTTGAATTAGGATTTTGATCTGCAATCAAAATATAGATTGCTGAGATGTTATTATTTCTATTCTCTAAGATTGTTCTGCCGATTTTTTTCATTGGAATCAAATGAAGCCCGTGTTTGGATCTTTTATCAAGCATTAATTGGTCTGCAGCTTTGTTTTTTAATGGCTTGTACACGCCATACACTGGAAGATTTGTATGTTTTGGCAACATTGAACATGCTAACTCCCAATTGCCATAATGTGATGCTAGTAGAATAAGTCCATTACTTAATTTACACTGAGTCTCAAGCTTATTTACATTCGAAAATGTAATGTTATTGTGTTGATTACTTGATATTGAGCCCAATGATTCTATTATTATTCTAGCAATAAATTCAATGTTGGATTTATAAAAAGTTTTAAAATCTTCGGAATAGTGATTATTTACATTTGTGTTATTAAAGTTTTTATTAATAACTTGCTTTCGGTAACCCACTAATTTTAATATAGATTTGGTGATTATAAGTGATACCGAACCAGGTATGATTTGGAATACAAATAAACAAATGTTGAGTAGGAGCCGAGTAAACTTATTCAATTGAGATTATTCAGTTTTTTGTAAGAGATTTAGTATTCAAATATGTTGATATTTAATCATTTACGTTATTAATGAATTGCAATAATAAATAAAGTATGAGTAATACCATAAAACGAAGAAGTCTACTTAAATTATTTCCCGCTTATGTTGTAGCGCCCGCAATCATTGTTTCTACTGCGAAAGTAGCGGGTTGCGCTTCTGCTCCAACTTCAAACATTGGAAAAACAGTCATTTTAAGTACGTGGAATAATCAAAAAGCTAATAATCTTGCAGCTTCTGCAGCAAAAGATGGAAAAAATACAATTGATTCGATTGTAGAAGGCATATCGCACGTAGAATCTGACATTGAAGATATGTCAGTAGGTAAAGGAGGAAGACCAGACAGAGAAGGAGATGTTACATTAGATTCGTGTATCATGGATCATGAAGGCAATGCTGGCGGAGTATGTTTCATGAAAGATATAGAACATCCAATCCAAGTAGCGCGTGATGTAATGTACCATACACCACATGTATTACTTGCGGGAGAAGGAGCTACTAATTTTGCTTTATCTAGAGGTCATGTAAAGACCAATCTCCTTACAGAAGCTGGAGCAAAAGCATTAAAAGATTGGAGAGTAGAAAGTAAATATCAGCCCATTCCAAATATAGAACAACATGATACCATAGGAATGATTGGTATTCATAATGGGAAGTTAGGAGGCGGTTGTAGTACCAGTGGATTGGCGTTTAAAATGCAAGGCAGAGTAGGGGATTCTCCTATTATAGGAGCGGGGTTATTTGTTGATGGAGAAGCAGGAGCCTGCACCGCTACTGGCATGGGAGAGATTATGATGAGAAACTTATCTTCTTTTTTAGTGGTAGAGTTTATGAGATCTGGAGACTCGCCAACCGAAGCTTGTAAAAAAGCCGTAAAAAGAGTAGCCGACAAAATTAAGGGCTCTAAAAAAGATCAACAAATGGGGCTAATCGCTCTAGATCGAGATGGAAATGTTGGCGGGTATAGCGTGCTTCCTGGTTTTGTTTATGCTGTAACTATTGATGGGAAAACGGATGTTATTGATGCGGATTCTTATTTTGATAAAATAGAAAAGTAAATAGCGAATCGGCACTTAAATTTTTTAAAATTGGAATCGGTTATAATCTTAAAAGTTATTCTGTAAATAATTAAATAATTAAATAATTAACTAAAACATCTACGTTTTTGAATTTGTGTGTATTAGTTTTGATTTTCTAACCACCAAAAATTTGAAAACACCATGCCTTTTACAATTTTACATGACGTACATATAAACGCAGACATTTCTTCTGTTTTCGAAGCTATATCAGAGCCAAAACATCTCAATAATTGGTGGACAAATAAGTGCTCAGGAACTGCGGCTAAAGGATCTAAGTATAATCTTCACTTTACCGAAGAATTTGACTGGTATGGAGAAGTAACTCATTGTATTCCTGATAAAGCATTCGCCATAACAATGACAAAAAGCGATGCGGATTGGGATTATACGACTTTTGGATTCGAGATTGAGTCTATTGATAATGAAGTTACAAGAGTTAAATTCTACCATAAAGATTGGCAAGATACAAATCATCATTACAGAAGAACTAGCTATTGTTGGGCACTTCTGCTTTATAATTTAAAAGAATATTTAGAGGATGGGAGTATCGTACCTTTTGAGGCTAGGAGTGGATATTAAAAGTAAATAACCGATTAGCCTTAAAATCAAAGGATATTCTGTACTGCGGAAAATCCCTAGCTATCAATTAAATAAACGTTTACCCATGCATCACTAATCCTTGATAGTAAATCAAATACCAGTCTCCAGCTAACTTACTATATCTCTTTTCTAAACTAAACATGCCACCATTACCGACGATCGTTTCTGTGATAATCCCTCCTGTATTTGTAAATGTTCTTTCGAAAGTACCGCCATGATTGTCGAATGGTTTGTGGATTTTCCATTCTTTTTTAAGCCATTGTTTCTCTACCAAAGTAAGGAGAGAGTCTCCTTCTTGAACTACTCCAGCTAAAGGAAACATGACACGATCCATTTGAAATATGCTATCCGTATGAAATCGATCATAGAATGTGTGAAAATCGTCAGGTAGGCTATTTTCTGAATGGGTCTCATTCGTTACAACTTCAGTTATAGGTTGATCAATCGTAATTTTTTTATAAAAGAGAAATGCACAACTGAGTGCTACCAGCACCATTATTACTTTAATTAGATTCTTTTGCATAGACTAAAATATATTCTTCAAATGTGTGATAGACCAAATCAAATTCTTTTTCGTAATCTTCTTTAATTATTTTTCCTTTGAATGTTCCTGTATTATTATAAGCATCCAAAGACCAAATACGCATATGTGATATAAAACCAAGTCCTCTTTTTCCATATGCTTTATACAACGATTCTTTGGCGCCCCAAATTATATGTAATGCTTTGATAGGGTCAGCATCATTTACATATTGATCTTCATCTTCTGATACAAACTTATGTCTAATTCTACCGATTTTGGTTACATAAGTTTGTATATCAATACCAACTAGTTTTTTAGAGGCAATTACACAAATATGGTTGTTGCTATGACTTATTGAAATATGATAATCAGAATCATTAAGATGTGGTTTGCCATGAATATCCTTTACAAATTCTCCTCTTGAAGTCCTACCTGACATTAAATGAAGCAAATATCTTGAAGATAACCACTCAAGTTTCTTTCGATTACTCAACTTGTCGATGATCTCTTCCTCTGCCTTATGGATGTCAAGTTTATCCTCAAAATAGGATTCGGGCTCAGTGACTTTCCATATAGAGAGTTCGATTTCAGGGATATCTTCTATTTTTATTTCGATAGGCATCGATCAAAAGTATTAAAACTTTGGCATCTGTAAACTGATACACCAAATAACTTACTACTTTTGCGACTGAATTTTTCAAATTATATATTCATCTTATGATTTTAACTGATAAGCGTATACTTGAGGAGATTGATAATGGCAATATTGTTATAGATCCATTCGATCCTAAATGTCTAGGAACAAATAGTTATGATGTGCACTTAGGTAAATACCTTGGCACGTATAAAGATGAAGTCTTAGATGCGAAAAAGCATAACGAAATCGATCATTTCGAAATCGGAGAAAAGGGTTTTGTACTTCAACCAGGAACGCTTTACTTAGGAGTAACTGAAGAATATACGGAGACTCACTCTACTGTACCATTCCTAGAAGGAAAATCTAGTATCGGTCGTCTGGGGATCGATATCCACGCAACTGCGGGTAAGGGAGATGTAGGATTTTGTAATACATGGACATTAGAAATTTCTTGTGTACATCCCGTGCGCGTATATGCGGGCATGCCGGTCGGGCAATTGATCTACTTTATGGTAGAAGGAGATATCGAAAACTACTACAATAAAAAGAAGAATGCCAAATACAATACTCGCACGATCAAACCAGTAGAGAGTATGATGTGGATGAATAAGTTTTAAAATAATTGCTTGCCTATTGGGCTACCAATTCATTTGGTAGAAATAAATGCTAATGCGTCAAATTAAAATAGATATTGATTCAACTTTAATAAGACCCTGAGGTCAACATTATAAAATGATTCAGCAATTATAGCGATTTAGTGATTCTAACAAATTTCAATCAGCCAAATTCCGCAAGCATAATATTCAAATCTTCTAGCGTATTTATTTCTTCTTTTGGCTTATCCTTACGCCAGCGTTTGATTCTAGGAAATCTTAAGGCCACACCAGATTTATGTCTGGTAGACTTTGCTATGCCTTCGAAGGCGAGTTCAAAAACCAATTCAGGATTTACACTACAGACGGGACCAAAACGTTCTCTTGTATTTTTCTTCACCCACTGAGTTATTTTTTTGAATTCTTCGTCTTTTAGTCCAGAGTATGCTTTTGTGAATGGAACCAATCGTTCTCCATCCTGTACAGCAAAAGTGAAATCCGTATAGAGATTCGCTCGACGCCCATGACCTCGCTGCGCATAAATCATAACTGCATCAATCGTCAAAGGATCTATTTTCCATTTCCACCAATCTCCTTTTTTACGACCTGATTTATATGGTGAGTGTAAGTGTTTGAGCATGATACCTTCTGATAGGAATTCTCTTGACTTCTCTCTTTCTTCAGCCAGTTCTTCCCAAGTATCAAACAACACTTCTTCAGAAAGTAGCAATCGATCAGAGTCAGCTAAATTTACCATATTAGTCAGCAGTTTTCTTCTTTCTTGGAGTGGTTTTTCTCTAATATCCTCTCCATCATATTCTAAGAGATCATAGGCCATGATGACAATAGGTGCATCGAGAAGATGTTTTTTGGTAACATTTTTACGACCGATTCTGGTCTGAAGGGTATTGAAGTTGAGAGGTTTTCCATCTCTGTAGGGTAGAATCTCTCCATCAATTACAATGTCTTTATCCGTTTTATCTTTGAGGATGGCTAATTCTGGAAATTTTTCGCTGACAAGTTCTTCCCCTCTAGACCATAGATAGTATTCACCTCCACGAAGGATAAGCTGCCCTCTGATACCGTCCCATTTTCGTTCTGCAGACCAGTCAGCTGGATCGCCTAATTGATCAAAAGTAATGTCTAAGGAATAGGCTAAATAGAAAGGGTATGGTTTTGATTGATCTTCAGTTGGATTTGATGCCAATACTAGTTCTTCGAATGTGATAGACTTCGGATCCCAATTTCCCATCAATCTGTGTGTGATTTTAGTATCTTCTATTCCAGAGAATTTTGCTAGAGCTTTAATAATTGATTTTTGAGATATACCTACTCTAAATCCACCAGTAATCAGTTTGTTAAATAAGAATCGTTCGGCTTGATCAAGCGAAGTCCAAGCATCAAGAATTGTCGCCCTCTTTTCGGCCTCTTCTTTGTCTTTTAGGTTCATAATTATTGCTATCCAATCTGACAGTGTATTATCTGACTTCTTTGTTGCTTTGGGTGTGACGAGTGCTATTGTCTCTGCCAAGTCACCTACAATATGATAGCTTTCTTCAAATAACCAAAGAGGTATTTTTCCCAATTCTGCCGACCATTCTCTCAATAGTGCAGTAGTAACTGTTCGTTTCGGTCTTCTATGAGAAAACAATGCAATAGCCCATACTTTATCCTTGTCTTCAGCAGACGAGAAATATTCAACCAACGCATTTATTTTAGCGTTCGTTTTAGTGGTGTGATCTAATTGTTTGAATAGTTGCGCAAATCCTTTCATTTTGTCTCTATTCTTTTTTCAACATCAGAGGCGACACTAAGTTCGTCACCTGTATAATCAGTGTTTACCACTGCAGAGTAATAACCAATACTTGAAAGATACTTAGAAAAGGTGTCTGTATATCCATGTGTTACATAGATGCGCTCTGCTCCAGTAGCTTTTACGGCGCTTACTAGTTCATCCCAATCCGCATGATCACTCAGAACAAACCCTCTGTCAGCTGATCTTCTACGTCTTGTTCCTCTTACGGCCATCCATCCAGAAGCTATACCTGAAGAAAAATCTTTAAACTTCTTAGACCATGCAGAATCTACTGCTGATGGTGGTGCTATAACAAGTCCTCCATTGTATATGGATTGCTTTTGGCCCTGCACGACTCGTGTGGTTTCATGTAAGTGTACCCCTTGTTTTCTGATGACTTCATTTACATTCTCTACAGCTCCATGGGTAAATATCTTCCCGATAGAATGATCTACATTGTTAATAATCCGTTGTGCTTTACCAAGAGAATAAGCTGCCAATACACTTACCTTTCCTTGTTCTTTATTACTCCTCCACCAATCATTAATTTCACGCATTACCTCGGATTGAGGCTGCCATTTAAAGACAGGTAACCCGAAGGTCGATTCAGTGATAAAGGCATTGCATTTTATAGATTCGAAATTTTCAGAAACCCCATCTTTAGTCGTCTTATAATCTCCAGATGCGACCCAAACTTCACCTTTGTATTCTACTCTTATTTGAGCAGAACCAATGATGTGACCTGCAGGATGAAAAGAGAACTTAACCCCATTGACTGAAATTTCTTCGCCATAGTCTATTCCCTTTGCATTGATATGGCTACCTAATCGATGTTTGATCACTGGAAGTGCAGAGTGTGTGCACACATACGAGTTGTTCCCATATCGAGAATGATCAGAGTGACCATGTGTAATAAATGCTTTATCTACGGGTTTCCACGGGTCGATATATACATCCGCTTGAGGGACATATAAGCCTTCTTCTTTAAATTCTATTAATTGCATATAGTATAGGTAAGATTAAGATGGATGCCTTGATGTGAATTAAGATACTAAAATATCAACCATAAATTGTATTTCTATGTTCGACTTTAAAAAATAACTTTTTTTAGAAGACAATTTCTATACAATTTAGTCCTCATGCGAAACGTTTCTATATTTGCTTATAAATATTGTTTTGTTTCTAAATAAAATAACAAAATCAACCCATGCGAATACAACTAACACTTTCTTGTTTAATCCTCTTTTCTTTGATATTAAGTAGTTGTGGGGACAAAACGATCACCACTAAATACGATACTGGAGAAAAATACGAAGAATATCAATATACTGGTGATTCATTGAAACATGGTTGGTATAAAAGCTATTCTCAAGGTGGCATATTAACAGAGGAAAGTACATACGTAGATGGTAAGTTAGATGGAGAAAGAAAAATATATAAAGCTGATGGTACACTAGAGGTGACCGAGCAATATACAATGGATGTGCTTAACGGAACATTCAAGACTTATCATCCTAATGGCAATACCAAGTTAGAAGGAGTTTATACTGATAATGTTCTTCAGGGAATGGTAAAAGGATATTATCCTTCTGGAGAAATTAAAGAGGAAGTAATGTTTGCCGATAATATGGAAGAAGGCCCATTTAAAGAATATCATAAAAATGGTAATCCAAAATGGGAAGGAACATATAGAAATGGGAATAAAGAATTTGGTTTATTAAATGAATTCAATGAACAAGGTGAGCTCATTAAAAAAATGTTGTGTGATAGTAATGCAATTTGCACTACTACATGGACAATTGACGGTTCGCATTTAAAAGAGTAAAGAGGATCGTAGATAAACCCAATAAATAATAAGCATGCATAAAATAGTTCTATCTCTTATACTGTCAATGATATTTATCGTTGCTGATGCACAAATAGGAGGACGATATACTTACGAATTTTTAGGTAATCCCCAATCGGCAAGATTGTCAGCATTGGGAGGGAGTCTAATTACGATACAAGATGATGATATTTCTCTTGCTGCCAGTAATCCTGCATTGCTGAATGATAAGTCTCACAATCAAATTACGTTTAACCATAACTTTGCATTCGCCGATGTAAGTAACGGCTATCTCGGGTACGGGAAAAAGATAAATAAGTGGGGAGGAATATATACTCATGTTGGGATTAGTTATGTAAGCTTTGGAGAATTTACAGCTTCGGATGAAATAGGAAATGCAACTGGGACTTTTTCTGGTGGAGAGACGGCAATTACAGTTGGTGCGAGTAAAAGACTGAACGAAAGGATTGTATTTGGAGCAAATCTTAAAGGCATATTTGGTAATATGGAGACCTATAGCTCTTCTGGTATAGGTGCTGATTTGGGTTTGTATTATTCGAAACCAGAATCTAATTTTTCGGCAGCATTCGTAGTCAAAAACATAGGAACTGAATTATCAACTTATGGAAATCAAAGAGGTAGTTTTCCTTTAGATATTCAAATTGGCGTATCTAGAAAACTTAATCACTTACCATTTAGATTTACAATTATTGCACACCAACTTCAGCAATGGAGTGTAAGATATGATGACCCAAATAATGTTGAATCCGAAAGCATTTTTGAAGAAGAACCAAGCGAACCATCGGCTTTTAATGATGGGTTAGATAATTTTTTCAGGCACTTTATTTTTAACGGAGAATTTCTATTAGGAAAGACACAAGGACTTAAGTTGAGATTTGGTTATAATCATTTAAGAAGAAAAGAACTATCTCTTGCTAATTTTCGAAGCCTTGCCGGCTTTTCAGGAGGTATAGGGTTAAGAATCAAAGGTTTTAATATTGATTATGGAGTTGGATATTATCACCTAGCTGGAGCTGCGAATCATATATCCATTAGAACTGATTTAAGTAGATTCTTCAAGAAGTTTTAAAGCTTCATAGAATCAATTAGGTAGATTTAACACTTTATTATCGCCAGTTCAATTAATAATCAACCACCATAATGCTTGTCGACATTTACGAATGTCGATGTTTAAATGATTATCTCGCACATGTCTAATTAAATATTAAGAGATTTATAGCATTACAAAGAAAAAATGATGATGCAATCATATTCTAATCGT
>Ga0209187_1001420_pt1 | contig 27925 bp, 31 predicted proteins | sample BantaG_FD_187430 | JGI IMG/M metagenome (GOLD analysis project Ga0209187, IMG submission 187430) | Marine algal microbial communities from Bantry Bay, Ireland - BantryBay_4 metaG (SPAdes) (version 2) | ecosystem: Host-associated > Algae > Red algae > Unclassified | place: Bantry Bay, Ireland...
CGCAGCAAAGAGGCACGGTTGAAAACACTATTGGATTACTTCGGCAGTACATAAAAAGAAGTGAATCAATTCAAAACTACAGTCAAAGTCGCCTGCAAAGCATTCAGGATTCCTTAAACCATAGACCTCGCAAATGTCTTGGCTGGAAAACGCCCTTTGAGGTTCATTTCAACAAAAAAGTCGCGCTGGCTTTGCAAATCTAGCCGAGACCTTTAAGGATATTAAAACTGGTAGCGACCGTTTAGGCCGAAATATAGATCTATAAATGGATCTGTATTTAATGTAGCTACATTAAATCTATCTTGAAGATCGTATTTTAGGGCCAGGTGCACACCTAGAGCAAAGTGATCTGTGATCGCGAAGTAGGTTGGCCAGCCGGCGTAGATTCCAAGTATGTTACTAGCAGATACGCTGTCTCTTGATTGATCCATGTTGTAGTTCGAAAAACCAACCGAATAATAAAGACCTAGATCTAAGTTGTGAAGAACACTGTCTACAAGTCTGAATTGATAAGAAATTCCAAAATGAATGTCGGCGTGAGATCCTGTAGCCTCGGCGGCAGTAGCACCAGTTGCATGATCGCTAACGCTAACAGCTCCGAATCTAGAATAGAGCTCTATACCTGCATAGAGGCCAAAGGTGTTGGCTTGGGGGTCAAAGACGTGAGAGTTATAGTTTTTGTTGGCGTAATGGTCTTTTAGTTTGTCTCCGTTAAAAAAATATTTTTGAAAGTATCTCAAGCTAAGTTGAATATGCGATTGTCTAAAGTCAGCTCCACCTCCCCAGGTATGTGTTCGAACATCACACTGAGATATGTAAAACTCTCCAACCCAAGGAGAGGGAACGCAATCACAGCTTACGCTTTGAACAGCTGGAGCTGGAATAAGTCTAGCGTCACTATCTGGATTTCTTGGAGCATAGCGATCTTTGTAGGCGCCCGCATAAAGATTTATTGAAGTTAGGAAGAGGGCCAGAGTTAGGATTAATTTGCTCATCTAAACATTATTATGCTCGCATTAAGAAAAAGCTGTCCAGGGGCTTCTTGGCTTAATTGGGTGTCTGAAATAACGCTATGCGAATTGGGGGATTTAAAAGTGTTTCGTGTCATGTCTTATGTTAAAAGCTCCCTATTAGAGGAAATTATGGTTGTTATTCGATTAGCTAGAAACGGAAAAAAGAAATTACCCCAATATAAAATCATGGTTGCTGATAAGCAAAAATCAGCTACAGGACGTTTTATCGAAAAAATTGGCAATTACAATCCTCAAGATGAATCTTCCTCTGCAATTATTTTGGACTCCGATCGTTACAACTACTGGGTAGGCGTTGGGGCTCAACCAAGTGATACTGTAAAAAGTCTCTTCAAAAAATTTGCAAAAACACAGGCTAGTGGGAACGCAGCTTCCTAAGGACTTTTTTAGTCGCATTGAATTTTTAAATAGCAAATCGCTTGTGCCGATTGCTAAAGCCGCAAGTTATCGAAAAAAAATTGTTGATCGTACAAGAGCTTTAAAGGGTGAGTTGTATAGTCCGGGTGCTTTGTACCTCCAAGAGGCTAAAAGTTTAAATTTTTATTCACAAACTACAAACAAATTAACTGAGTATTCTCTTGTGGAGCCTATAAAAACTTTAGGTGGAAAATGGGAGCAAGCGAGTGGGTTTTTAGCCTGCTTTGATCAAGACAGTCTGCCTGTAATTGGCGATGAGCTTTGTGTGCCTCGATCCACATTGATAGGCGAAGAACAAAGTGTACTGCTTTGGGATTACTTGGCTAAATACGTAGCGGACGAAAATGCAAAAGTTGTAGGCAGAATATTCAAAATCTATGATCATAAGTCCAATCAGTACTTTGAGTTTGTCGATCAAAAATCTAGGGTATACAATTGTCCTCTGTCTTGGATAGGCGAGACAAAAAACATTGAAAAGAGTGAAACTTTAGTGGTAGCAGGAATTGCTGAGTGGATGAAAATAGAAAAACCATAAGCGTTGTTAGTTTGTTTCCTGAAATAATAGAAAAAGCTTTGTCCTATTCTATTGCGGGCAGAGCCCTTGATGCCCAAAAATTGCAGCTTAACTATATTAATCCGAAAGACTTTGCTGGCGGCTCTTATCAGGCGGTGGACTCAGCTCCTTATGGTGGGGGCCATGGAATGCTAATGCGTTTTGATGTTTTGGACCGAGTGCTAGAGGCCGAAGTCCAAAAACTTGCAGGCGACCGCGACGCTTTAAAGGTTGTGTATTTTTCTCCTCGTGGTTTAAAAATTGATCAGCAAGTGCTCCAAGAGGTGGATCAATATTTAAATGTTGCAAAGCAAGCGGCTGATTCAAAAAGCAAAAGCTTAATCTTGTTATGTGGTCGTTATGAGGGTCTCGATGAGCGAGTGATTGATAAGTGGGTAGATCTAGAATTGACTTTAGGAGATTTTATTTTAAGTGGTGGTGAGCTGGCTGCATCAGTCTTTCTTGACGCCTTGCTCCGTCTTCAGCCCCAAGCCTTGGGCCATGACAATTCGGCTGTTGAGGAGAGTTTTGACCAAAGTGCCCTGCTTGAGTTTCCTCAATACACCAAGGCTCGCGATGTTGAGAGCAAATGGATGGTGCCTGAGACTTTAAAAAGCGGCCACCATCAAAATATAGAGCTTTGGCGTTGGCGCAAGCGTCTCGACCTTAGCTTTGCCTTTCGGCCGGACTTAATAGCGGCTCATACTGGTGAATCAATCCCCGAATGGGCAAAGGAGCTCTTAAAAATCTATCAAAATCGACTTGTTCAAAGGAAGTCTTGACCCTGGGCTTAGTCGAGATTAAATATGAGCCAGTTATGGCGAATTTAGTATCTATAAATGTAAATGAACTTGCGGCTGTTAAATTTAGGGCAGAGATTCCCGTGTTTAAAGCAGGCGATCAAGTGGTTGTTACTTCAAAGGTTAAAGAGGGAAATAAAGAGCGTCAACAGGCTTTTGAGGGTGTTGTGATCTCTCGGAGCGGCACTGGTATTTCGGAAACTTTTATTGTTCGCAAGCGTTCTGCTGGTGGTATTGGTGTTGAAAGAATTTATCCTTTGCATTCACCTAATATTGTTTCTATCGAGCGTAAAAAAGATGGTTTTATTCGAAGAGCCAAGCTTTACTACATTAGAGAGCTTGAAGGTAAAAAAGCACGTATTCGCGATCGCAACTTAAAATTAAGTGAAGCCTCGGGAAGTTCTAAAAGCAAAAAAGCCAAAAAAAAGTCGTAAAAAACTTTGCTTAAAGTATTAGAAGACTTGGAGCTCTTTGCTCCTGAAAATAATTTTGATTATATTGTTGGCCTCGATGAAGTTGGTAGAGGTTGTATTGCGGGACCAGTGACCGTTGCAGCCTGTTTGGTTTCTGTCAAAGAACTTCCTTTGGTAGACGTTCAAGGAGTGCGTGATTCAAAAAAAATATCTCCAAAAAAAAGAAATTTAATCAAGGAGCTACTCGAGCAGAATCCTTATCTTGAATTCGAGCTGCAAAATATAGAGGCTCCAGTTATTGATGAAATAAATATTTTGCAAGCTACCTTTTTAGGAATGCATAAGGCTTGCGATGCTTTGTTAAAAAGGTTGGCTATAGAGCCAGACAAAGTAGCTCTACTAGTTGATGGTCATTTGTTGCCACCCTTTTGTAAGAGTAAAAATTTCGCCAAAGTTTTAGCCTTAACCAAGGGGGATAGCCGCTCTTTTGTAATTGCGGCGGCTTCCATTATGGCAAAAGAAAGTCGCGACCTACTTATGAAAAAACACAGCCAAAATTTTCCGCAATATATGTGGCAAAATAATGCCGGCTATCCCACGGCTATGCATAAGCAAGCGGTGCGAGAAAGTGGTTTAACTAAGTTACATCGCAGATCTTTTAAATCGACATAAATTTTACACATTTCATTAAAAGATGACAATTTTGTTTTGAGCTGCTTAAATATTATATGGGATTGGGGAGATAGGGTTTTCTTTTTGATCACCAAAAAAATAGAAGGAGAGAATAGGGTATGTCTAAGAAACTTGTTGATATAGAAGGAATTGGGGAAACTTTTGCAGCTAAATTAAAAGATGCTGGTGTAACAACTCAAGATAAATTACTTGAGTGGGGTGCCGACACAAAGGGCCGTAAAGCATTGGCCGAAAAGTCAGGTGTGTCTGAAAAGCATATTTTGAATTGGGTAAACCGCGCTGACTTGGCACGTGTAAAAGGTATTGGCGAAGAATACGCTGATTTACTTGAGCACACTGGTGTTGATACGGTTCCAGAACTAGCACGCCGGAATGTACAAAACCTTTTTACGGCCATGATGGAAGTAAACACAAAGAAAAATCTTTGCCAAAAAGCACCAACAGAAAATCAATTAGAAGATTGGGTTGGTCAAGCCAAGAAGCTTCCTAGAGTTGTAAATTACTAATTTTTTCTAAAGTTCATGCGGCTTAATAAGTAGAGCTTATTAAGCCGCATTTTTTTGTCCAAAATTTAGCTTTGATATTTCTATGTAAAAATAACTCTTTATAAACGTATACTTGTGATAATTTTCTAGAGTGTGCGATCAAGATATAATATAAGAGTGTTGTGAAAGCTCTTATTGCCTCTCTAATTATTTTAAATTCTCAATTTTGCCTGGCGATGATCTGCAAGGAAAATCAAAAAACCCAAGAGCAAGTTTTACAAAGAATAGTATTAAAGGATTCCTTCCGAATAGAAGAAAGTATGCCCACTGTTTATCATGCTGAAAATCAAAGAACTAGAGATGTTTTTGAGTATCGTTTGCTTGCTAAATGCACGGCTAAACAATTCCAAATCATATTGGAAATGCATGCCAATGTGCAAATAGCTGATGGAGATCCAAAAGTCGAAGTGATAGAGCAGGCTGTAATTCCCTCGGGGTCGAGTTACAAAGGTCGTCTATCAATAGCCGCATTTATGGTCCCATCGACTGACAATGAACCTCATGAAGTAAAGCTCGCTATAGGCCGAGGAGACAATTTGCGTGTTGCCTCAAAAAGAACTGGACGAGATGGAAAAAAAAGAAAATATAGAAAGATGCCCCAAGACTTTGAATTCGGGGAAGTTGAATATGCGGTGTTTCATAGTCCAGAGCATTTAGAATTTAGAGCCGGTGGTGAAACTCGAAACTATAAACTTGATAAGTTTGAAAAATGGACTGAGGCCAGAATTGAAGCTGATGATATAAGTGGTGTGCCGTATTCTGAAATTAAAAAGAGTTTAGTGGGTCATTATATTGGTAGTAATGGACCTGTGTTTTTTACTGAGCTCGGAGCGGCCTATCGAAAAATTCCAGGTGGAAATTTTGTAGCAACTGATGTCGATGTGAATTTGCTTCCGTATCAACATACTCTATATGATGTCTGTGAAGCTCATCTTAAAAAATAAAGTATTATTTGTAAGCGAAGTGTGGCTAGGTTGAATCAGTTTAGCAAGTTATAAGACCTGTTATTGAATATTTAATGTTACAAATGAATCATATCAATTGCTAATTGTAAGTCTTATTAAGAGTAAATTTCTCTATAGTAATTTTTCTGTGCCTATACTTCTATTGTGTTTTATAAGACCTTAGTTTTTTGTACTTTTATGCTTTTGAATGCGCAGGCCGAAATTCGTATTTATTCTTTGCCGCCTTCAAAAGTAATAGACTTATCAAAACAAGAATTCTTTATTAGTTATCATGAAAAATGTGTTGAGGAAGAAGTGGTGGTTTGTAGCAAAGGGGAGTTAGCTTTGCCGCTTCTTGAGAATCTACAGCAATTTGACTTTTCGGATTTAAAGAATATTGCTCAGGCAAAGCGGAGTTTTGGCTTGTATATTCAAAATAAAGCCAGTCAAAAAAAACTAGATTACTTTCATCCATCCTTAGATCAGGCAGTAGATCCAGAGGCCTCATTTGAAAAACTACAGACAGCTTTCCAGAGTCTTGAAATTTATCAATACCCAGATTTCTCCATTACGGTCGATGATTCTGCCTTGGATTGTGCGGGACTGTGTTTTGTAAAAGCAACATTGCTGGCTTCATTTATAATCAATGGGCGAGAGCTTCGTCTGCCACGAACATATCCAATGAGTTATGATGCCAAAGATAAAAAACTAAGGGCCACTCAAAACATTGTTTTAAATCTTGATCCCGAAATAAACTTAGATAGTGATATTGTTTATGCCATTAATATTTCCGTGCTTAACTCACAAGGAAAAATCCTGACTAAAATTAAAAGGGGCCCCTTTCGAAACTCATTTTCTAAGGGTTTTGTAAACGAAGTTTTTAAAGATTTAGTCTTGAATTGATTGTTGTTCTTCTGGGACTTAAGCATTTGAAAAGCAAATTTAGTATTGTTTAAAAATCTTTGAAGAAGCTATTTTAACGGTGTATATATAGCAAATGGGTAGAAGTGACTTTCATCAGAGTTATCTCATATTTATAAGTATTTTTGTTGTGGTTTTTTTGCCGGTATTGCTTGCGCAAGGACTATATGCCGACGGAGCCTATTATGCAGCTCTTTCTAGAGATCTTGCCGAAAATTTTCAAGGCTTTTGGAATATTTCGGCAGGTAAATGGACGCCTCGTTTTCATGAGCATCCCCCTTTGTTTTTTTGGCTGCAGTCCACGCTCTTTAAAATTTTTGGGGACCACTGGTGGGTCGAGAGATTGTTTTGTGCCATGGTTATAAATTTAAATGGAATAATTTTTGTATTACTGGGACTGAAAGTGTTTAAAAAAAATAGAGTTTTCTTAATTGCCTTTTCAATTGTATGTTGGGTGTTAACAAAATCCACAATGTGGGCTTTTCCTCAGAACATGTTAGATACATTGCTGTGCACTTTTACTTTGGGGGCTAGTTACTGTTTTTTTTAGCAGATAGTACAAGAAAAAACAGATACAAGAACTATAGTGGATATTTATTTGCGGCTGGTTTTTTTTGCTTTCTGGCTTTTCTTGTTAAAGGGCCAGTGGGGCTTTTTCCACTCGTTCTGCCGTCAATCTTTGTTTGTGTAAACGGCGATTACAAAGGACTAAAGAATTCTTTGGTGTGTGGGTTGTCCTTTGCGTTGTTTTTGTCGATTCTTTTGTGTTTTGAGCCAGCTAGGGCTTATATGAAGCAATACTTTGTTCAGCAGGTAATTGCGTCGCTAAATGGGGAGCGTGCCAACACTCATAGAGCTTATATTTTTATTTTACTTTTCAAAGAAATATTTTTTCAAGTGATTTTGATTGTTGTAGCCTTTCTTGTTGCTCTATATAAGCAAAATAAATCTTCATTTTTTAACATATCTCTTGTTCAAAAAAAGTTGCTTTGCTGCGCACTTGTTTCGTCTTTGCCAATAGCTCTTTCCACAAAATTTTTTAGTTTTTATTTGCTTAGCTCGTTGCCTTATTATTCGCTGTTCACAGCATCTTTATTTTTTGCATGGACAAGTTGGGATGATTGCATAGGTGTAAATACATTTAAAAGCTTGAAAATAGGCTTCATTGTCTTACCTGTTTTGATAAGTTGTTATTTGCTCGTTTTTGGTGCCAGTGCTTTTTCAAGAGATGTAAAGTTAAGGGCAGCCATAGCTCTGATTGAAAAACCACAAACTGTTATTTATACATGTCTAAATCATAAATTCGATTACAGGGTGATTGCACAGGCCTATCGTATAAATAAAAGTTATGTAAAAGCGATATTGACGATTGATCAGTATGAAAAAAGAACGAAAACCCCGATTTTGACTTCACCGAAGTGTAAAGATGATGATGTCTACGGAATCGTTCAATAGTTAATATTATGAAACTATAATATCTACAAATTTTAAATATCTAAGTTGTGGGCAGGCGTGAGGGTAGGGGTGATCAGATCCTTGTCCGCTGAATCTGAGAATTTGTCCCTTACGTCTTGCTTTCGAAAGAGCCTCCGTTACAATTTCCATAAAGTCATTAAAGTTTATGTGACTTGAGCAGGAGCTAAGTATTAGGTGGCCGCCCTCATTGACTTTTTTGGCGGCGAGCGCAAAACAGTTAATATATTTAAGGACAGCATTTTCTTTGTTTTTTTCGGCTTTAGCTAGAGAAGGCGGATCACATATTACAATATCGTAGCTTTCTTTGTGCTCGGCCAGCTCATCAAAAATATTGGCTTGTAGAGTGTTGTGTGCTTGAGGGTTTAGATTGTTTAAGAGCCAATTTTTGTGCGCCAACTCTAGGGCATCTTTTGAGAGATCAACACTTCTAACATGCTTGGCCCCTCCCGCGCCGGCGTAAACCGAAAAAGCTCCTGTATAACTAAAAAGATTTAAGACAGTTTTGCCTTCAGAAATAGATTTTAGGTAGTTTCTATTTTCCCTTTGATCGATAAAAAAACCTGTTTTTTGTCCATTGACTATATCCACGTATAACTTAATCTCGTTTTCTTTGACTTCGATGAGCTTAGGTATATCTTTGGCTCCCCAGCTTTGGGCTTTTGTTTTAGCGTCATGTCTAGGCTTGTAGTAAACACTTTCGCAATTCGTATTTTCTAGTATCCAAGCGGCCAGCCACTGTTGATCCCAGAATTGATAAGGACCTTCACCGTCGAATTGTACTACGGCTGTTCGATTGTAGATATCACAGACAAGTCCAGGTAAGAGGTCGCCCTCTCCGTTAATAATTCGGTAACAATTTGTAGAGTCAGAATAAATTGCTTTTCTAATGGCTAGAGCTTTGTGAAGAGCTAAGTTAAAATCTTTTTGAACCGGCGCCTTTTTTTCTAAAGAAAGCATGCGCACCGCTAGCTGACTATTGGGGCTGTAAATTCCCCAAGCAATAAAGTCTTTTTTGTGGTCGATGATTTTACAAAGCGTGCTTTCTTTTAAATCCTTTGGCGCCTTAATAGCTTGGTCGTAAATCCAAGGATTGCCACGTAAAATACTCTTACGTAGATTTTTAACAAGCTGAATATGGAGAACTTGGCTCACCTGTGCAGTGGTACTCTGTTTTTTGGTGTCAGGTCAAGAGTTGAAGCACTTACAGGAATTTGGTTTGTATTTTGCAGGGTTCTCTCAAGTATGAGGAATCTTGGATCCAAGGCCGAAGAAAAAGTTTGCTTGTATTTTAAAAAGCAAGGCTACCTCTTGGTAGCCAAGAACTTTAGACTGCCCAGAGTTCTTTACCCTGCTTGCGGCGAAATTGATTTGATTCTTCAAAAAAGCTCTAAAACTGTAGTTTTGTGCGAAGTAAAAAGCCGTTTCACTTGGCGGGGGCAAGCTATTGACTTAGCTCTCAGCAGGCGACAGCTGCTACGTATAAAAGCCACCCGCAAGGCCCTTGGCTGCAGATATCCAAATTTGTATTTTAGAACCCTTCTTTGTTTGTACGACTGGCAGGCTGACAGAATTTCGCTTTTTAGACTATAGTCTCAATAAATAAAGGTAAATAGCTGTAATTATTATCTATGAAGCTTCTTTTTAAAGGCTTATTTAGTTTGCAGGGCGCTATAAATCGAGCAAAATATTTTATTAAGAGCATTAACCTTTTGCTTAATACTTCTGTCTAAAAGAAGTAAGCAACAAAAGGTTGGGCAGATTAAAGTGCGTATAAGTGAAGAAAGAGGCCAAATTAAAAGCAGAGCGAGAAAAGCAGGCATTGCTTGTGAACAGGGCTGTGCTTGGAGATACGCTGGCCTTCGAGGAATTGCTTAAGATGACCTATACATCGGCCTATCGCTTGGCTTTTACTTTTGTAAAAAAACCCCAAGTGGCCGATGAAATTTGCCAAGAAAGCTACGTAAAAGCTCACCGGGCTTTGCCTCGTTTTAGACAAGAGGCCTCCTTTAAAAGCTGGCTCCTAAGAATCGTTCGCAACACGGCTTTAAACTATTTGCGTTCCTACAAAAAAACCGAAGAATTAGACAAAGAGGCGTATCGTCTTGGTTATGATCATTTGCCCTATTTAAATTTAGAGCAAGAGCAAACGAAGGCTTTATTGGCCAAGGGCATAGAAAAATTACCTCCCCGCCAAAAGCAAGCCCTCGAACTAAGGGTCTTTGAGGAAATGAGTTTTAAGGAGGTCGCTGCGGTTATGGAATGTCCTTTTGATACAGCTAAAGCTAACTACCGTCACGCCCTTTTGACCTTGGCCAAAATTTTAAAAAAGATGGATGCCTCCGAAAATAAATTTGAAGAAAAAACAGCGTACCACAGGCTGCGCGAGGAGATTTTATAAAATGGCTACAAGTTTTGAAAACGAAATTGATGAAGAAGACTGGCGACTGCTTGCCGCTGAAATTTTAGATGAGAGTCAAGAAGAAATAGAAGTGAGCGCCGTGGCCTCTTTGGCTAAGGAGTTGACTGGATTAAAAAAATTAAGAGTTGATCCCATGGAGGGCGCTGAGGACCGAGCTCTTAAAGCCTTGCAGGCTGAATTTAAAAAGCCGCAAAGTAAAAAATCGATTTTTGCTTATTTTACGATTCCGCGTTTGCAGTGGGCAGCTGCCTTTGGACTTCTGCTTTTTGTTTCGACCAAGTATTTTGCTTTAAAACAAGATTATGCTGAGCTTCAGGGGCAGCAAAATCTCTTATCGGCTCAGTTAAAAAAAGCTGACAGCCAAACTCTGCGCTCATGGGTGCATATGCTTACAGGCAATGCAGAGGAAACTTTGTTCACTACTGAAGATCCAGCCAAACTCAATAAAGCTTTGGATCAAATGGAAGCTAAAATGTTGAAGGCTAAAAAGGGTTCGTAATGAAAATAAAATATTTTGCTTTGTTTTTAATTTTAAACCCAGTGGCTTGGGGCCTGAGTGATCAAGCCTACCGAAAATTTCAACGTTTATATGTTTGGAAAGTTTCTCAAGCCTTAAACCTTGGTCTCGAAAAAGAAAACAAGCTGGGGCAGATTTTAGAGAAATGCCATAAAGATAAGCACAAATATCACGATCAGAAAAAGAAAGCCCTAAGCTGTATGGCGCGCTCTCCAAAAAACGAGGCCTGCCTTGAAAAATACAAAAAAGCTGAAGAGGCCGTGGCGCTGCTACCCTTTAATGAATTAAGGGATTTAGAAGCATTACTTAGCAAAAAGGGTCTCGTGCATTATCTGATTAAAAAAGATGAAACCATAAAAGAGCTTGAGCTGGTCTTAAAGCAAAAAGCCCATTAAGCTCTAGTTCTAAAAAAAACTATTATGGCAAAAGTTCACATAAAAGCCCTGGGCTGCCGGCTCAATCAATCGGAAGCCGAACAGATGGCGCAAAATTTTTTGTTGTCTGGTCACGAAGTGACTCAAGAACGCTCTGAGGCAGATCTATTGGTGGTGAACAGTTGCACGGTCACTCAAGAAGCGGCTCGCAAGTCGGTGAAGTCTACCAAACGTGAAAAAGCTTCCCAAAAAGTTGTGGTCACAGGTTGTCACTCACAAGTCGATAAGGAGGCCTTTAAAGCTTCTGACCTTGTGGTTGATATCGATCAAAAAAATTCTTTGCACAAACTAAGCTTAGAAAAGTTTGGTCTTGATGGACTGGCCCTTGGAATGGAGTTTCAAGAAAACCAGCGCTTACAACTTTACCCCTTGGTGCAAAAAAACACTCGCGCTTTTGTTAAGGTGCAAGATGGCTGTAACCTGAGCTGCACTTTTTGCTTAACTACTATAGCTAGAGGTTCTTCGAGAAGTCGTCCCTGGCAGCAAATTTTACAAGAAGTGCAAGACTTAGAATCTAAAGGCTGTAAAGAAGTTGTCTTAACGGGAGTTCATGCTGGCGCATACAGCGACCAAGAAAAAAACTTAGCTGAGTTAATTGAGATCTTGATGCAAAACACGAATATTGCACGCTTGCGTCTTTCTTCGCTGGAGCCCTGGAACTTTAAAGATGAGTGGCTAGGCTTATGGCAAAAATATTCAACACGTCTTTGCGCCTTTTTTCATATGAGTTTACAAAGCGGCAGTGCCTCCGTATTAAAGCGCATGAAAAGAATTTACACGCCAGCAGAATACGCGCGCAAAGTCGCTTTGATTCGTAAAAAATTACCGCAAGCCACACTGACAACCGATGTGATTGTAGGATTTCCAGGTGAGAGCGAAGCGGAGCACGAAGAGTCGATGGCCTTTGTAAAAAAAATGTCTTTTGCCGACGCCCATGTTTTTAGTTTTAGTCCAAGGCCGGGGACTCGGGCGGCACTTATGCCTCAGACCGTTCAAGAGAGCACAAAGACTTTGCGTTCCAAAGAAATAAAAAGATTGCTGCTTAAAAGTAAAAATGCCTATTTAGAATCTATGCTTGATAAAAAGATGCGCGTTTTGTGGCAGGGCAATGGAGTGGGGCTTAGCGATCATTTTTTGAGTGTAAAGTTAAAAGAGGGCTCTAAGAAGCCGGTGGCCAATAGCTTTTCTGATGTTATAATTAAAGAGTTAAAAGATAAGCTTTTAATAGGCGAGATAGCAAAGCATGATTAAATTACCCCAAGAGTATTTAGACTTAAGCGAAGAAGAAACCCATAAGCGTATTTTAGAACAAAAAGCCAAACGAGCGGGTGAAATGATGATCTTAGGCCATCACTACCAGCGAGCCAGCATTGTTGATATAGCCGACCAGGTAGGAGATTCTTTTGGCCTAGCCAAGGCAGCTGCTGAGGCTTCGACTGTAAAAGATATTGTTTTTTGTGGCGTGCGCTTTATGGCTGAATCGGCTGCGATTTTGTGCCGTGACGATCAAAAAGTTTTTCATCCAGAGCCAGAGGCTGGTTGTCCCATGGCGGATATGGCTCCTATGGAATCTGTAGAAGAGGCTTGGGTAAAGCTGAACGCTCGCGAGGACTTACAAGGCCGTCGCATAATACCTGTAACCTATATGAATTCCCATGCGCCCCTTAAGGCTTTTACTGGCAAACATGGCGGCGCCGTGTGCACCTCGAGTAACGCGCGCAAGGTTATTGAATGGGCCTGGGAGCAAGGGGATATTGTCTTGTTTTTTCCCGACGAAAAACTTGGTTACAATACGGGCAAAACAATCGGTTTAGAGAAAGCCCAAATGCCGATTTGGTATCCATCTAAAGAGGATGGGGCTCTTGAGACTTTAGATAATGTAAAAATGCTTCTTTGGAATGGTCACTGTCCCGTACATATGAAATTCACTTTGCGAGATGTAAAAAACATTCGGCAGACTTTTCCAAAAGCTAAGATAGTTGTGCATCCAGAATGCGAGCCAGAAGTGGTTGAAGCCGCCGACGCCGATGGCAGCACTTCTTTTATTGTTGAGTATTTAAAAAAGCAGGAGAAAGGCACAATGGTTTTTGTGGGAACCGAAATGCATTTAATTGAGCGCATGAAAAGAGACGTGCCCGATGTGCGTATTGAATTACTTTTTCGATCCCTGTGTCCAACTATGTATATGGTGAATCTTAAAAAAGTACTTTACTGTCTTGAAAATTTAGAAAGCCAAGAGGCGGTCCCTATGCCGGCTGAAATAAAAGATCCAGCTCGTTTGTCACTAGAGCGAATGCTCGCTTTGCCTTAATCTTTTTTAGTATCCAAATACGCTAAAAACCGGAGCTACGCCGTCAAAGGAGCTGCTTTGACTTTTTGCAGGCACAGAGCTTGCTGCTCTTTGCGGAGCAAGAGCCGCTGCACTGGCAGTAGTGCTGCTTACTGGTTTTTGAGTCGTGAATTGCCCTAAGCTATCGCTGTTCTTGGTGCTTATGCTTTTGGCAACTGTAGAGGCTTCTTTATTTGTTTCGCTGCTTGCTTTTTCTTGGTTTGATTTTCCGAGTCCAAGATCTGCTTGATCTTTGATAGCGGCAAGTTCTTCAGCACTAAGACTTGCTAGCGGATCATAAAGAGTTAAAAACTCTTCGATTTCTTTTTGATGTTTTTGGGTGTCACTTTTGGCTTTTTCTAGGGCGACAATTGCATTTACTGTCGATCCGATATTGGCCGCTATTTTTAATTTTGCTGCTATAGAGTCTTTGCTGAATTTTAGTTTAAAAGCTTCACACCCCAGACCTGCTGATGTAGCAAGACAAGCTATATATGACTTCTGTGTAAAAGTCATATTGGCTAATTTTGCTACTAGCAGGCCGGAGTGAACTGCGTTCACACTTTTTAACAAATTTAAAGCTTTGGCTGCGCGTTCATTTTTTTTAGAGTCTTCTTTGTCTTTAGAAAGTTCTTTTTGCAGATCTGCTATAGGACCAAAAAAATCACCAACACTTTTCAGTAATGTGACTCCATTGTAGACTTTTGCTGCGAGTATCAGGTGTGCATCGGTAATAGTGCTGCTTGCCACCTTAAATTCCAAAGCCGTTTGAACTGTTTGTATACCGGCTAGCAAGGCTATAACTTTATCTATATCGGAATCAATATTTTGAAGTCTAGATTCTCTTCTACTTAGATGGTCATAGCATTTATTTAAGTACTCGTTTAAACCAGCGTGGCCCTCTAAAGAGTTGTTAAAACCTTCAATGGCTTGGGCTGCTTTTACTGCTGCTTCATCGGCTTGCGCGCTTGATTGATCAAAAAAATTGCTAGCAGTAGCTGTGTGTGATCCAGCCTTAACGGCTTTAACAAGCTGCTCTTTGAGTTGAGCGGCTTGTTTTTTTGTGGCTTCTACTCCGCCATCTGTAAAGCTACTTTCTGAAGCCTGGTTATCTTGTGAGGCTTCGGCAGTGATTTGATCATTTAGATCAACATAGTCTTGAAGCTCGCCAATTGATTTTGTAAAAGCCATATCAAAGCTTTCAATACAAGCACGATAGTTTACCGGCACGTCGGGTGTCGTCGGCTGTGCAAAGCTATATAGAGACGCAAAAAGTGATAAATACCCTAAAATCCTCATAGTATTTATCGTATCGAAATTATAAAGGTATTTACTTATAAAGATTCTATGAAAATTCTACTGGTCAGCGCAGTGCTGGCCAGATATATTTGACTACAAAATGAGCCGTGAAATATTTGAGCTTGCCCTAGCAGAAGATTCTGTGCAAAAGGATTTAAGCACCGATTTAACTGTTGAATTTGTTAAGTATAGGGATAAGCCATTGGCGACTGCCAAAAAAACATTCGCAATTTATGCCCGCGAAAATGGCTGTTTTTCGGGACAAAAATGGCTTGAGTTTTTTGCCCAAAAATTTAAAATGAATTGGGATTATTTAGCAAAAGAGGGCGAGCTCTTTTACAGAGGTGGCCGCGTGCTCAGCGCAAAAGCTAGTGTTCCAGATGTTTTTGCTTTCGAAAGAATGCTGCTCAACGGTTTGCAAAATTTATGTGGCATAGCCACTTTGACCGAACGGATGTGCAAAAATATAAAAATGACTTTTGAACAAAAAAATTTAAATGGTGAATTGCCCGGCCTCTATCACACTCGCAAAACTATGCCCGGCTGGCGCGTTCAACAAATCGAAGCGGTTTTAGCTGGCGGGGGTCTTTTGCATAGGCGAGATTTAAATGATCGCGCTATGTTTAAAGACAATCACAAAGTTTTTTTGCAAGAAGCTGGTTTGCGCTATACAGACTTTGTTCGCTGGGTGATTCATGAAAAAAAAATAGTCAATGCTTTAGTCGAAGTCGACACAGCTGATGAGGCTTTGCAAATGAAACGCATGGGTGCCAAGCATTTATTGTTAGATAACTTTACGCCAGTAGATTTAAAAAAATTATTACCTAGATTGGGCTCCGAAATAACTGTTGAGGTCTCCGGCGGAATCAACGCAGACAATGTGGCAGATTATGTTGTTGAGGGCGTCCATAGAATCAGCTGTGGGGCCTTAACTCATTCTGTAAGAGCCGTTGATTTGTCTCTTGATTGGGGAGAACAAGATGCACTGTGATTTTTTAGTTGTTGGTGCAGGTATGGCCGGTGGTGTTGCAGCTTTGCAGGCGGCAGATCAGGGCCTAGATGTCTCTTTGATTTATGATCAAGAAGCAGCAAGCGCGTGGGCCCAGGGAGGCATTGTTTGTCCTCGCCCCCAAAACAAAGATCAACTTAAGAATGATATTTTAAAAGCTGGCTGTGGAATAAATCACAGGGAAGCTGTGGACCTAGTTGTGGAAGCTGGGGAGCCCGCTATAGAAAAATGGCTCATTGATCGTTTGGAAGTGCCCTTTGATCGCCACAAAAATGGCCAATTAGAATATGTGCTAGAAGCCGCTCATTCCGATAAATGCATTTTGCATCACAAAGACACAACGGGCCTAGCAATACACGCAAGGCTGTGGAAAAAACTGCAAGCTCATCCAAAAATTAAAATTCAGCAAGCTCAGCTTGTGGACCTACTGTTAAATTATAGACACTCAGAAGACAGCAAAGCTCGCTATCAGAAGCCAAAAGTTTTTGGTGCTTACGTCTTTGATGAAGAAGAAAAAAAAGTAGAGGCCATTCATGCCAAAACTGTTTTGCTAGCTACAGGTGGTTTTTCGCGCTTGTACAATCACTCAACAGGACCTAAGGGCGCTATAGGTGCCGGAATGGCAGCCGCCTCTAGAGCTGGCGCTCGCTTAATGAATTTAGAGTATATGCAGTTTCACCCAACAGCTTTATACGTTCAAGGTGAAAGACGTTATCTTTTGACCGAAGCCTTGCGGGGGGCAGGTGCCAAACTTTTAAATTGGGATAAGAAAACCTTTGTAGATGAGTTGGCACCAAGAGACATGGTTGCCAGAGCTATTTATTCTGAAATGATTAAAAGCCGCTCACCTCATTTGTGGTTAGATATTTCGAAGGTAAAAGATTTCAAAAATAATTTTCCTGCGATTAACAAACTTGTAAAAGAAAAATCGATGGATAATTTATCTCTGTTGCCTATTGTTCCCGCAGCTCATTACTCTATTGGCGGCGTTTGGTCTGATTTAAACACCTGCAGTAGTTTGGATTCTTTGTTGGTGGCAGGGGAGGTGAGCTGCACGGGCTTACATGGGGCCAACCGCCTAGCTTCGACTTCTTTACTGGAAGCCCTGGTCTTTGGCGAGCGTGCTGCCGACGAAGCCCTTCGGCAAAGTAAGTTAAAGCAGCCAGAGCATAAGGCGCGGGCCTGGAGTTCAAAACACGGAGTGCCCGACCCAGCACTTGTGGCTCAAGACTGGCAGTACTTAAAACTCAATATGTGGAATTACGTTGGGGTCGTGCGCAGTGAAAAGCGTATGCGAAGAGCAGAAAGTGCTCTTTTACTGCTGCGAAATGAGATCGAGCGTTTTTATGCAGAAAGTGAACTCAATGAAACCTTAATCCGTTTGCGGCATGGAGTGCAGCTTGCGGTTTCTATATTATATGCTGCCCTAAAAAATAAAAAATCTATTGGAGCTCATTATTTAATCGATGAATAAATTTTTATTATTTTTAATATTCACAAGCTCTCTTTCTGCCAGTGATTTAAGTCAGCGCTTTGAAGCTCTCTACGCTGGCCCCCAAGAATTTTTTACAGAAGAAGCTCTGCCTAGTAATGGCTATTGGCTGATTGGACATTATAAGTGGTTTCAGTTCTATGGCAAAGCTGAGCAAATTGCAGCGAATCATTCTGGCTATCAAGGCTACGTTTTGCATGCCGATCCCTATGTTTTTAAAGAAAGAAAAATTTCATTTTTAACGGGCAGTGACTGTTCACACTTTGTTCACCGGGTCTATCAGCTTATGGGGGCCAACTATCCTTTTTTGAAAACCCGAGACCTGTATAATTTGGCAGTTAATCTTCAAAAAGGCTCAGCTCTTTGCGAGCAAGAATTGCTTACGCCGGCGATAAGAGCCGCTGCAACTCGTTTGGAACTGGTGAAATGGTCAGAGCGAAAGCCAGGTGATATTTTGCTTTATCGCTTAAGGCCAAGTAAAGCTGGAAGCTGGACTCGGGGACATGTGGCTTTAATTACAGAAAACCTAAGCGCCACAAAAAGCATTGTGCTGGGCAATCACAGTCCAAAGCTTGGAATCAAGGAGCAGAGAGTGCGAATGCCGGCAGGGCGACCCTATTTTCTTTTTCGCTATAAGGGGCCCCTCTTGGATTTAGAGGGCCAAGGCACTTTTACTCAGCTGATGACAAAGTCATACCCGCATCATGTTAAACTTCCTCTCAAATAAGCTAAATTTCATAAAATAGGTCTAATAGGCGTGATTTCCTTTTGGCCCCATAGCAGACTATGAGCGTTAAGAATTTAAAAAGCAGCTTTTGCTTCTAAGCCGTTTTTTGTTTAAAAAATTCTCAAGATATAGGGGATATATTGCATATGAAAAAACAAAAATTATCGCTCCTAGTGTGCCTTTGCAGTGCTCTGTTCTTTGTGGCCTGTTCAAGAGAGAGGGCTCCTCTAGGAACTCCCGATAACCCTGTAAAACTTTTTTTTATTCCCTCGGTTGATGCAAAAGCCGTTCAGAGCAGCACAAAAGATGTGAAGGCTTTTTTTGAAAAGGCTACAGGATACAGCGTGCACGTATCGGTTCCCAATAGCTACATAGCGGTGGTCGAAGCTTTTGGAACCAAGAGAGCCGATGTGGCTTCTATAAATACTTTTGGTTATGTGCTGGCTCATGAAAAATATGGAACCGAGGCTTTGCTTCTTGCAAAAAGGCATGGCAGTGATACCTACCGCTCACAAATTGTTGTGAGAGCTGACAGCGGAATTAATAGTTTGGAAGGCCTTGCTGGCAAGAAGATGGCTTTTGTCGACCCCTCTTCGACTTCTGGATATCTTTTGCCTTTAAAGACTCTTCGATCAAAAAATATAAAGCCTAAAGAAACAGTCTTTGCGGGTCAGCATGTAAATGTGATCACAATGGTTTATCAAAAACAGGTTGATGCCGGTGCTACCTTTTATTCTCCCCCAAGTAATGGCAGAGTTGAAGACGCTCGTAGGTTGGCGCTCACTCAGTTTCCCGATGTAGTAGATAAGATTAAAATATTACAGTTGAGTGACCCTATTCCAAACGATCCTATTGCTTTTCGGAAGGGCATGAGCGCAGAAATGAAGGAAAAATTTATTGTGGCTTTTCTTGCTTATGTAAAAACAGAAAAAGGTGCGAAGTTTTTCGACCTGTATAATATCACGGGCTTTGTTAGGAGTTCGGATAAAGATTACGAACCTGTGAGACAAATGCTGCGGGTTTTGGGAACATCGGCTTTAGAACTAATGAAGAAAAAGAATTAAAATGGCGCAGGCACACGTGACACCAATAATAAAAACAGAAAATTTAGAAAAAACATATCCCAATGGCGTTCGCGCCTTAGACAAAGTTTCGTTTGAGGTTATGCCCGGAGAGTTCTTGGTGGTGATTGGCCTAAGCGGCTCGGGTAAGTCCACTATGCTTAGGTGTATGAATCGTTTGATCGATTCAACAGGTGGAAAGATTTTTTATAATGGCGAAAGCGTTACTGATTACAGCAAGAGGCAGGTCAGAAGTTTACGTCAAGATGTGGCTATGATTTTTCAGCATTTTAATCTTATTGAACGCCACACGGTCTTTGATAATGTTTTGATGGGAGCTCTTGGCAGAACTTCTATTTTAAAAAGCGTGTTCGGTTCTTTTTCTCCTCAAGATAAAAAAAAGGCAAGAGATTGTCTGGACTTAGTTGGAATTGAAGATAAGAAAAACTACCGAGTCGATCAGCTCTCTGGTGGTCAAAAACAAAGAGTGGCTATTGCGCGGGCTCTTATGCAGGATCCGAAGGTTTTGCTTGCAGATGAACCTGTAGCGAGTCTTGATCCAGCGACCTGTCACAGTGTGATGGATTACTTAAAAAAAGTAAATCAAGAGCTAGGCATTACAACTATTTGTAATCTGCATTTTTTAAGTTTGGTGAGGCAGTATGCCGATCGCGTGATTGCGCTCAACAAAGGTCAGCTAGTTTTTGAGGGAGGCCCGCAAGATATTTCTCAGCAGTGGTTTGAGGAAATTTACGGGAAGGGAGCGGTGGAAGTCCATGTCAACTAAATATCAAATAGATTTTAGAGGAGCTTTAATAAAGAGATCGATCTTTGATGGAGTGGTTTTTGCCTATTTATTAACTGTATTGCTTTGTGTGATCTTTCGGCCTACCGAGGAGATGCTGCTAAATCTGTCTCAAAATTCTTTGTTTATTTTGGCTTTTTTTATTTTCAGTCTTTTTTTAAGTTATTTTTTAAATAAATCGGGAATCAAAACTCTTGGAGAAAAAATATTCCAACCACCCCATAAAAAAGCCGAAGAGTTGCCAAAGGCTTGGTATAAAAGTTTTTCCGGTGTGCAGTTAATTGTTTTATTTTTTGTAACTTTAATCTTGGGGATTAACCAAACTAACTTTAGTTTGGTGGAACTTTTAGATAGAGACGGTCTGGCTGGAGCCGGCAGGCTTTTTGGAGGATTAACAAGTCCTGATTTTGCTATTTTGCCAGAAGCGGTTTTGGCTATTATTGAAACTATATTTATTGCTTTTATGGCAACGATCCTGGCGATTCCGCTGGCTTTTGTCTTGAGTTTTTTGTGTGCAAAGAACCTCATGGGAGGCTCGAAATTTAGTTTTGCTGTTTATTCATTTTTAAGAACAATTTTAAATATCACTCGTTCGGTTGAGGCACTTATTTGGGCCATTATTTTTTCTGTATGGGTGGGGATTGGTCCCTATGCTGGAATGTTAGCTCTTATGTTGCATTCGGTTGCGGCTTTGGCTAAGCAATATTCAGAAATTGTAGAATGTATTGAAGAAGGTCCCGTTGAGGGAGTGCAGTCCACTGGGGCGAGTTCTTTGCAGACCGTATGGTTTTCGGTTGTGCCTCAGATTGTGTTGCCGTATATTTCTTTTACGATTTATAGGTGGGATATTAATGTTCGGATGGCCACGATTATAGGTCTTGTTGGTGGCGGCGGAATAGGCACTTTGCTTATACGTTACCAAGGGGCAGGTTTGTGGCAGCAGGTCGGATGTATTGTTGTGGTGATAGCAGTGGCGGTATGGCTTATGGATACGGCTTCGGCTTACATTCGCGAAGCGATTAAATAGCCAATATCCTAAATAAATTGATTGTTTGTTAAATTTTGATGAAGCTACAGTTGGCAATCAGCTTGTGGCTATAAATAACCGATAATTATTGTATCTATGAAAGAAAAAACCACGCTGTGTATTTTTATCGATGCTTATGGTACCGAAATATATAAAAAGCACCCAATTCTTAAAAAGCATTTACCTGTTAGTCGTAGTTTAAAAACAGTTATGGGTTTTAGTTCGGCCTCTGACCCTAGTATTCTTACTGGCTTGTATCCCGAAGACCATGGCCATTGGTCATGTTTTTATTACGACCAAAAAAACAGCCCATTTAAATTGCTCTCGTATCTAAATTTTTTGCCGGCCTTTATTTTTAATCGCGGGCGAGTGCGAGGCTGGATTAGTAAGTTACTTGCAAAATTATATGGTTTTACCGGTTACTTTCAAATCTACAATATTCCTTTTGGGCAACTGAAATATTTTGATTACAACGAAAAATATGATTATTTTGCCACAGGCGGAATCATTAAAGGCAATACGATCTTTGAAGGTTTTGTAAAAAACAAGGTTCCTTACCACTTGTCAAATTGGAAGCAATCAGAAGAAGCTAATTTACAAGCTATAAAAAAATCACTAAAAGAAGAGCACAATATTTTTAATTATCTTTATTTGCCAAACTTAGATGCGGTTATGCATGAGTTTGGTACAGAGCATGATGAAACCAAAGCTAAGCTTAAGTGGCTTGAAAAAAATATCGAAGAAGTTATTGAAGTTGCAAAATCTGAATACAAAGAAGTTGATTTGTATTTGATATCTGATCATGGAATGACTGATATTAAAAGTGAATACAACTTGATTCCTGAGATTGAAGCTTTAGGCTATGAATTTGGGAAAGACTATGTAGCCATATATGATTCAACTATGGCCAGGTTTTGGACTTTTAACCAAGAGGTTGAAGGTGCAATTAAGGATCAGCTAAAAGATTCTACTAAAGGACATCTGCTCAGCGATCAAGAATTAAAAGATAACAAAGTGTATTTTGGTGATAAGTACGGCAATATAATTTTTCTCTTAAAAAATAGTATATTGTTAAACCCCTCATCGATGGGCAATACAAGTATGCTTGGTATGCATGGTTATCACCCTGATGAAAAAGATGCTAACGCTGTTATGCTTTCAAATAAAGTGCTGCCTGAGCAGCTAAAGTGTATAACTGACATTAGAGAAGTGTTAGAAGAATCTGTGGGCACAAAGTGTGCTGACTATACAGAAAAGATTGCCGCCTAATTGATCAGCTTAGACTGTTTTGTCAGCTAATTTTCCTTCTAATCTGTTGTTGAACAATCTGTGGGTGGGGTAAGCGAAATCAATGTTTTTATTTTTTTCGAATTCAACTAGGATTTCTTCCCAAAGCATTTGTCGGTTGTCTCTTCTTTTTTTGGGTTTGCACAAGTAGCGTAGAGTTAGGCTGATTCCGCTGTCTTTTACGGATGTGTAAACGATGGGGTCAAGGTTGTTAAAGTAGATCATAAACTTTTTAGAGGACTCGCGCAAACGTCTTTTGATTAGGTTACTAATTCGATACTCTTCTTTTGTAATGATGGTTTCTAAAATTGTTTTGGCCTTTTTCCAGTCTGATTCAAAAGTCACTAAAATATCCAGTTCATCCCAAATATGGTTAAAGCCTTGAGCAAAGTTTACAAGCGGTTGTGTAAAAATACCTCCATTAGGTATGTGTATAACTCTACCAGTGCTTTGATCGTCGCCTACCCAGTGTCCGATTTCGAGCATCGAAAATTGAAAGAGTCTTATGTCGATGACATCTCCTTTGTGTTCGCCATACTGAATACGGTTACCCAGCTCAAAGGGTTTTTTCCATAGGATAAATAAGAAACCAGCTATATTGATTACCAGGTCTTTCAGAGCGACGGCTAAACCAGCTGTAATTAAACCAAGCACGGTGGCCAAAGAGCCGATGCTCTTGCTCCAAATACGTCCAACTATTAATACAAGGATAACATTGGTTATAATATTTATAATTTTTTGGGTTTTGTAACGTGTAGAATAATTTTCGATTTTTTTAAAAATATAAAAGGACAAAAGTCTTTTTACGATAAATATGATGCCAAAAGCGATAAAGGTATTGATTGCTTTATTGCGAGTGTCAGCGTCAAAACTTAAGTAGTATTCTGATAAAGAGCTTAAATACTGAAATGAATCATCCATAAGATCTATTCTATCTTTAAGTAATCGCCATCTTTGCGTCTCGTCAACAAAGTGACTCTATATATACAGTACTTTTGCAATGTAAATAGACAAATTCTTTGTTAAATTTGTGAGATATGAAAAAAATACACATTATTTTAGCATTTTTTATGTTGTTTGTTTCTCCGTTGATGGCTGTTAATATTCAGCAGTTTCAGAGATCAAATTCATTGACTTATGAAAAACTTGAAGATGGTCGTTTAAGTAATTCTCATGTCTATAGCGATTACGATATGATATTTACCTTGGGTGGAAGTTGGGTTGATTCGCCCCTTACAGTAAAAGACCCTGCCAACGCAAACCAGCTCGATACAATTATTAAAGGAGCTTGGGCTCTTCACTTTGGTCTTGGTTACTACTTCAGTGATAATTTAATGTTTGGAGCTGCCAGCAGTTTTACTTGGCTCGATGCGGTTCATCAGGCAAATGAAAAAGGCTTCTCTGATGTAGAGCTTAAGTTAAAGTGGCGATTTGCGCATGGTGAAAAATACGCCCTTTCCATAGTTCCTATGCTTAACCTGCCTTTGCATGGCGGAAATGCTGTGTGGCAGACGGCAACAACATCTTTTGGTCAAGATTCACAACTTAGTGATGAGTCTATAGGCTTTGGCGGCTTGCTTGCTTATGAGCGAGTCTTTAAACATCTTTCAATTGTTGCAAACTTAGGTTTTCGCTATGCTCAAGGCGCTCTTTTTATTGATAGTGCTGGCAAAAAGCAAGTCGATAAAAAACATCTGCTGATGACAGGATTAGGTGCTTATATTCCAATGGGAAGTAGCTTGGGCCTGAATCTTGAATGGCTTGGTCAGTGGACTTTTCCGTTGTTTAACGGCGATCAAGAGCCTAACGAATTTCATGTTGGCATGACCACAGCTATGTCTCGCAATTTTCATTTGTACACCGGAGTGGGTTTTGGAAATTTATTTAGTGGCAAAGACGGAAATGATTACAGATTAAGTGCCGGTATTAAATTTACTCCAACTTGGAACGAGCGCAGAGAGCCTGTTGTGGCCGTTATACCGAGTGGCCGTCCAGCGCCTGTGGTTGCCGCTGCTCCAGTTGCGCCAGTTGCAAATATATGTCGTTCAAGATTTGTTTTTGGTGAGTCTAACCAGGCTGTAGTGCGTTTTCCTAATGATGTGGCCGCTGTACAAGGAAATTACATGAAAAGGCTTCTAGCTGTATCTAGGCGCTTACAGAGACGTTTAAATGATATCGAAATGATTGAAGTGATTGGGCATACCTCGGTGAGCGGAAGCAGTGCTTATAACCAAAGACTTTCAGAGCGCAGAGCCAGAAATACCATTAATTATTTGGTAGAGCAGGGAGCCTTGCCACGTGAAAAATTTCGAGCCGTGGGTCGTGGCGAAGATGAGCTTTTGGATTCTTCAGGCAGCGCACGGGCTGCAGTGGTCAACAGAAGGACCGAGTTTAGTGTTAGGCTAAACAGTCGCTTTCAGTCTTGCTATTAGTTTGTAGTTAAAAACGATAGGGCTGCGCTCTGATTAAGTCAGGGTGCGGCTTTTTTTATTTGTATATCTTTTCAATAGCGTGTAGATTCTTCTTTTCCGTATTTATGAAACGTATGTTTTTTGGTTGTAGAAAGGAAGAATCTTATGGATGTAGTTTGTAATAATATTGCAGAAATTGTTAAAATTTTAATCAGTGCTTCAATCTTTTTTGTTTGGGTTGTGAGGTATTCAAACGTTGTAGATGAATTTAATAGTTTTAACTATCCAGGTTGGTTCAGAGACTTTGTTGGTTTAACCAAAATTACTTTTGCCATAATGCTCTTTAGATCCGAAAGCGTTTTTGTTTTGACAGCTTCAGCGGGGCTTATGTTTTTGATGATAGCCGCCTTATTGAGCCATGTGAAAATTAAAAATCCACTTTCTAAGATGCTGCCTTCAACCGTATTGTTCTTTCTTTGTTTCTTTGTGTTGTATATGACCTATAAAAATGCTTATACTTAAGGACAAGTGATGTTAAAAGTTTTTTACGATGGAGCCTGCCATTTATGTTTTAGAGAGGTTAATCATTACAAAAAACGTGATGTTAACGCTCAAATAGATATTGTCGATATTTCTCAAGCTTCTTTTGATGCCGCAAATTATGGTCTTGAAAACAAAGCTGTGAATTTGCATATGCATGCCATTGATGAAAGTGGCCAAGTCTTTAAAGGTATTGATTGTTTTGTGGAGATTTGGAGGCGAGTGCCTTCTTTTCAGAGATTGATTCCATTTTTTGAAAATAAATATCTTAGACCGATATTAGATTTTGGATATGACGTTTTCGCAAGACATATTCGACCTAGGTTGCCTAAGCGAAATTGTGAAGAAGGTGTTTGCACATAGCTTTGCGAACAGCGTGAAGAAAACCGCAATCTTCTCCACAGTTAGTAACCGCTACTTTAGAATTTGAATTTCTTTCTGTCTAATTAAACAACAAGCTCTCCAAGAGATTAAAACTAATATCTTTGAGAAGCAGTAGATCGATTCTTAACTCTTAAGTTTGATTCACCTGCGACAACTTTGTTTAAATCACCGCCTTCTGCAAATACATAGCCATTGTTAATTTTTTGATTAAAATCATTTCTGTATTCAGGTATTTGTTGAGTGATAGGCATTCCTTTTGAGGCGCAGCTGACATACAAAAAAAGCGAAAAAAACGTGGAAATTAAAATTAGTTTTTGTTTTAGGTTATCAATATTCATTGTCATATTATATCGGAAATTGTATAAGCTTTGTGAGGTCAAAATTTTGAGTAAATTAAGGATTTTAAGTGCAATTTTGTCTTTATGTTTGTTTGTGGGGCACCCCGAGACTGTGCCCAATCTGATCAAAGGAGAGCTAGCTTCAGTTGTTCCAGAGGCCCTTTTTTCACTAATATTGTTTTTTGCATTATTACAAAATACAGCTCTGCTACGGATAATCGTCTGGCTTTTAGCCCTAGCAGTATACATTTTCGTTTTTAAAGAGTTTCATGGGGGATATGGCCTAGGGGCAGTGGTGTTAGCTTTTGAGTTTGTTATAACGATTGCGATTTCTATACTCTTCATGGGGCTTATAACTTTTGTTAAAAACGCCAAAGTTATATACACAATTGCATTCGTGATTTTTCTGATGGGAATTATAAGTGGCATTCGCTTTTTTCTGTAAAAGAAAAATGTTTTCTAGAAGAGCTAAGAGGTGAAAAAAGAGTTATGCAAGAGTTTCGAAAATTAGCTTCAAAAAGAGTTGCCAAAGCCTCAATGCGCTTTTTTAAAACAGCTAAAGGTGAATACGGTGAGGGAGATATATTCCTTGGTATTAGATCTCCCGAACTAAGAGCCTTTGCAAAAAAACATGTTGCTTTGTCGACAACTAAAACGAAGAAACTTATTAAATCCAAATATCACGAAGAACGTTTATTGGGTTTAATTATTCTCGTTAATAAATACAATCAAGCTGATGAGCCAGAGAAAGAATTAATTTATAAATTATACACTTCTGTGTTTAAGTATATAAACAACTGGGACCTTGTCGACGTGACTTGTCCGCATATAGTTGGAGCCCATTTATTAAATAGAGATCGCTCTGTTTTATATGACTGGGCACGCAGCAAAGATCTTTGGACAAAAAGAATAGCCATGGTTACTAATTGGTGGTTTATAAGAAATGGCGACTTAAAAGATGTTTATAAAATAGCAAAAATACTCTTAAACGATGAACATGATTTGATACATAAGGCAGTTGGGTGGATGCTGAGAGAAGCTTATAAAAAGAATTCAGATAGAACTGATCGATTTTTAAAAAGTCATTATTCAAAAATGCCTCGCACGATGTTGAGGTATGCAATTGAAAAGCACCCCGAAGTACAAAGGCAAAAATATTTAAAAGGCGCTATCTAGCTTTTGAGTGTGTAGAGTTGTGTTTTTCTGTTGCTGCAGTCTTAAGGTGGTATCAATTTGAGACTAAAATGGCGTAATTTTTAACAAATTGACTCTACAAACTGTAAATCGTATACTGAAGCCGAGAGCTTAGCTCTCTCTTGAGGGGGAATTTTATGAAAAGATATTTTATTGTATTAATGATGAGTTTTATTGGGGGTATAAGTGCAGAGCCGATTCAGCTGAATGAGCAGAGTGAGCATTTTAAAGAATATTCTTTAAAGATGGATGCGACTTCTGAAACTATAAAGCTAGAATTTGAAGTAAGTTTTGAAGCTGATAGTTGTAATCAACATGAAATTCATTTATTTGCTAAAGAAATTTCTGCATCTTATGTTCCAGGTGGTCATCGAAGTGTTTTGTTTCTTGAGCCCCGTTTGCAAAGCACTAGAATGCTTTGTCATGCGCCAAACAAAACTATTACAAAGCTATCAACAGTTGAGCTTAAGAGTAATATAAACTATCCAGCTAGAAACTTTTCTTTTGGCTACGACTATATTTTATTAATTGGAAAGGGCTATGTAGGAGCTGAAGTTCTTAATGTTGAAGTTGTCGACGAGACAGCGGTAGAAGTTACTGTAGATTTCAAGTAAAAGACTATAAGTCTTTGCAAAGTCGTTTTGAAGAGGTCTCGGCTAGATTTGCAAAGCCAGCGCGACTTTTTTGTTGAAATGAACCTCAAAGGGCGTTTTCCAGCCAAGACATTTGCGAGGTCTATGGTTTAAGGAATCCTGAATGCTTTGCAGGCGACTTTGACTGTAGTTTTGAATTGATTCACTTCTTTTTATGTACTGCCGAAGTAATCCAATAGTGTTTTCAACCGTGCCTCTTTGCTGCG
>Ga0209187_1001422_pt1 | contig 27898 bp, 27 predicted proteins | sample BantaG_FD_187430 | JGI IMG/M metagenome (GOLD analysis project Ga0209187, IMG submission 187430) | Marine algal microbial communities from Bantry Bay, Ireland - BantryBay_4 metaG (SPAdes) (version 2) | ecosystem: Host-associated > Algae > Red algae > Unclassified | place: Bantry Bay, Ireland...
AATCGCCTTACCTTTCATATTCGCTCTGCATGGTGGGCTCATGAATTTAATTTTGCATATCGGTGTTTTTATGCGATATGCAAAATTAAATTCTCTCCCATAATACTACTTAACCGGCTTAGCGAATAACACGTCAGTCGATACTATAATTTTGTACAAAGCCGAGCTAAGAGCAGCCAAATAAGGATATACCCGTACTTATAGGCTATTGATTTACTGTAACATATGCACGATATAGATTGTAGTAAAATGGATTATACAAAACTATCGTAATTATTTAGCGCCCTTCCGTAATCAATACGCCGGGCTATTTTAGAAAGGAACCGATGAAATGAGCTACGCAGAACTTAGCCTTGAAGATCTCTATCTGCAAATGCAGGATGACCTCTATGATGGCTTAAAAGAAGAAATTCCCCTACAGGTAAACGAAGCATTAGGTCGCGGCCAAACGCCACAGCAAGTGCTTGACGATGGCCTAGTTGCAGGCATGGATATTGTTGGGGTAGATTTCCGTGACGGCATTCTCTTTGTGCCCGAAGTACTCATGGCCGCAAACGCAATGAAAGCGGGCATGGCTATTTTGCGCCCGCTGTTGACCGAAACCGGCGCACCCCGTGTCGGCACAATGATCGTTGGAACCGTCAAGGGCGATATCCACGACATCGGCAAAAATCTAGTTGCCATGATGATGGAAGGTGCTGGCTTCGAAGTCATCAACATGGGTATCAACTGTGATGCGGACGCATTCTTGGCCGCCATCAAAGAGCACAATCCAGACATCGTTGGGATGAGTGCGCTCTTGACGACAACCATGCCGTATATGAAGGTTGTGGTTGATACTCTGGGTGAAGAAGGTTTACGCGAGGATCTGTTTATTATGGTTGGCGGCGCACCGGTAACGGAAAACTTTGCCAAAGATGTCGGTGCAGATGCCTACGGTCGCGATGCAGCAGTCAGCGTTGATCTCGCCAAAGAGTATATGAGACGTAAACATGCAAGCGAGTTAGAGGCTGCGTAAAAAGAGATAGAGTAGCGAGCGCCAATTGAGTGCGCAGCGTATCGAAATTAAGTGAGCGGGTCGACCCGTTTGGTTTCGATACACCTACAAATAGCCGTTTGCACTCAACCGGCACTAGTCAACAGTCACAAAAATAAACTTGGTTTCACCAAAAGCGTCTATGGATATCCGTAGACGCTTTTTTTGTTTTTGATAGATTTCAGCTATTTGGCCGATTACAGAATTGTAAAGAGAGAGTATAGTAAAGCATATTGTACTGGAGAATTCTCATAGGATCATTCCTAAGAATAAAATATACAGTATGGCCGCAAGCTACTCCAGAAAACCGCTAAAATCCGTATAATTATTTTTCTGGTTTAGCCTAACACCGTAGCACAGCCAAGATCATCTAATCAGTTGCCACCTCTACGCGACGTATGATTGCGACAATTTGGTTTATACTTTTACTATTAGCGTTATCGATCCCCATGTTCATGCCAGAATCCCATCAATTCCCAGTAGCGATCTGCAAGAGCCGCGACTATGCCATCCGTAAGGTTCGTAAGGATCCGCTAAAAGTCGACGAGCTGTTGGCTTTGGAGCCATCACGCCCGAAGTTGCTCGGTTTGCCGAAGCCGCGGTACACGGCGCGTTGAATGTAAGCGTTAGCGGCGGTACGGGCTCAGGTAAAACGACGCTGCTCAATGTCTTGTCTACAGTCATCCCAGATACAGATCGCATCGTTACGATTGAGGATACAGCAGAGCTTCAGCTTCAACAGCGTCACGTGATTCCACTGGAAAAACGGCCCGTTGTTTATGGCGGAGCGACCATGGCCAGCCCAAGTATAATTATATTGACCAACACATCATGAAAAACGGAAAATAAATAATGCTTCGAGTACAAAATGTAACCAAAAATACAACCCTTGTCGATAGTGGTCGCGTTGCAGATAATCGCTGGACCCGCCTCAAAGGATTGATCGGCGTGAAAGAAATGGCAGCTGGAGATGGACTACTGATTAAACCCTGCAAAGGCGTACACTGTATGTTTATGTCGATTCCTATCGACGTGCTTTACCTTGATTCAAACGACCGCATCATCGACGTCGACGAATCCATGATGCCAAATAGCTTTGGCAAAATTAAGAAGGATTGCAAATATGTGATCGAACTGCCAGCCGGTGAAGCACAACGCACGGGAACGAGTGCGGGCGATCAGCTACAAGTCGCGTATTAGGCCATTCCCAAAAAATAAACTATACAGTATGGCCGCAAGCTAAACCAGAAAACCGCTAAAATCCATATACTTGTTTTTCTGGTTTAGCCTCAAACGAAATCAACCACCCTGATTTCGTCGTTTGCTCGAATCGTATTGGAGAGTACAATTCGGTCTTATAATTCGAGCGCGCATTACACACCCAGATGCACCGCTCGATTGTTATGCACCGCAGCACGAAGGATTTCCCTTACGGCGCTGCGCAGTATACACCCTATATGAGAGTGCAATGTTGAATTATGCTCAGGTCTAATCGCGGCCAAGGTTGATGCCCAATCGCGTCAACTTTACTATTTGTGATACAGGCGTTTCTGGCACAAATCTATTTAGTACAGACATTACCATCACGCTAATTGCCCTACCATTAGTGCTTAGCTTAATTGGAGAACAGCGTGGTCGTTTTGGGCACGAGCGATGATTCGAATGCTGCGAATAATGTAGCAGTCCAGCTTGATACAATCAACGCAGACGATATTCCAGCCGACGCGGTACAGGTAACAGATGAGTTGGGCGTGGTGGGTGCAGGCAGCTACACGTTTGTGGATGCGCTCGATAATATTCCCAAATGCAGACGCAAGTTCGCTGGTCTACTGGCTGCAAGAAGTACTAGACGATAATTCTACTGTGGATCATGCGTTTGTACAGGTTGTCAACACAGATGAGGCGAATGGCTTTCCAGTAGAAAATGGGATCTATTTGCCGATTGCGAAAAGGTTAAGGAAAATAGTCGATAGTCATAGTTGGTCAATGCCTACTGCTTTACCACTTTTACCTGCCCGTCACCGTCTTTTGTCGTTGATCCGCATCAGCAGAGACGTATACGTCATTCAGATAATTAGTATGATCAAATGCGTACGCCAGTTAGCCGCATAAATACAACCTAACGCCGATTCACAGTAAATAGATATCCAGTAAAATATAGATACCCATTCATCTGGAGAAATGGAAACGTTCATTTAGAAAAAGCATGCATCCTTAGTTGTCTTAATCAGCATGAACCAAGACAGGCTCACTTTTTAGTAGATGACCAAATAGCAAAAACCTTATAACTATTTACGAACCTATCCTGTTCCAAAAAACAGCGACTGACAGTTGAGCTACTTTCAAAATGGATCGCTCTTTTACAAGTCATTCTATACTAACTGGAGAAAATATTATGGTTTTACTTGCTGTAAAAACAAGTTTACCCAACAGGCTTTACGATCATAGGCGCGAGGAAAACAAGAAAGAAGGCACGCGTACAGGGGAGCTTATATTACTCTTTGGCTTTGTCTTTGTCGCAGTAGTGGTAACGATGGCGGTCATCGGCCCGCAGATAGCACAGCTCGTAGCAACGTCTGCTGGCTTATAAGGGGCGGTCGTATTTAATTTAGCATACACCTATATGGTGACGCACAATGACGTGTGTCACCATTTTTTTATTGGGTGTAATTTGTGAAAACTTCCTTAAAATTACTATAATTTAATGTCTTGCGATTTGGTCTATGATAAAGGCCGTTCATCCTTTATTGCTTCAATATTAGAAGCCATTTCGCTCAGGCTTGAGTTGCCCAACCATTGGCTACGCTCTTTTGTATAATCTCCCCGACCTACATCGTTTTGTTGCAAGAAACGTATCATCCCAACAGCCCCTAAATTCTGGGTCAGCAATTGTACACCTGCTCTGCGGATGTCGAGTGCGACGCACTCTGTCAACTGTCAACCACATGAGATCCGGTTGAACCAAAAAAGCTAACCCGCCGCAATATTCCCGTCAATAGTTGCTTAAGGTTTCACTCGACTAAATCATGCTACAATTCTAAGTACGGCAGGCGCTGATCGATCTGAACGTGCCGTTATCCAGTCGCAATCGACAACGAGAAGACAACGTGGCGCTCGTACAACAATCGGTATTGGCCCGCGATGTACTTTATCGATCGCGTCGTCATATCCGACATTTGAAGATCGGCGAAGGGCGCATGGCCGAGACAGAGAAGGTGCTGCAAGCGCTCTTGGCCGCGCCATTGTAAGCGGGTAGCCGCTGCGGCTTCGGCCATTGACCTGCGGTCAAGCGCTCGACTGAGCATGGTCGAAGTCTCAGCCTCCGACGGCACGCGCCTCTCAATTCGAAAGCACCTCATCATCTTGCAGAGCCGCCTCGATCTGTGTACCGCCAAAGGTCACACCATCCGGCACATATGGCGGCAGCACAATCATCTCCTCAGCGTAGCGCCCCAATAACGTCCGCACAAAGAGCGAATAAAAGCCCTCGTGCTTGATCCCCGCCTCGCACGCATCGGGCAAACAATCAACCGCCAGCCCCTGCGTAAACCCATATTGCGCCAGCGACTCCGTCAGCGCCGGATCGCGGCTAATAATGTGCATCGGCGTCTCCCAGCCATCACTCTTGCGCGACACGCGCGGCGGCTGATGATCACCCACCAGAATATAAATTGCGTCTTCATCCTCTCCCGCCAAAACAAAATCAGTCAACGTGCGCAACTGATACTCAATTGAGTTCAAATAGTTGCGCCGCATCCATTGATGATCGCGAGTGCCCGCAGCGGCTACAGTATCCATCGGTTGGTTGAGCGCCTGCCACGCATCAACCACGGGCGGCATGGGCGTCCACGGGTAGTGCGAATTTTGCGTAATGAAGAAAAAGAGTGTGGGATCCTCTCCGTTGGCCGTCTCGGCGCGCATGTGATCGCGCATAAAATTCAGCGAGTATTGATCGGGTGGAGACGGTCCCCAGCTATAGCGTGTCCCCGTGTACGCAAGGTCCCGATAGCGCAGCCAGTCGTCCACCCCATAAAAGCTCTGGTATTGCGCCCACTCGTAATCCGGCATCTCGACAGACATAGACGAAAGGCGAAAGTAACGGTACCCCTGTGCTTTCAAAAAGTGGCCCAAATCTGGATAATCCTTAAAGCGATATTGATTGCGCAAAAAGAGAAATTGCGGATGCTTGTCAATATGCAAACCAAAGAGCAAACTCGCATAGGACATCCACGATCCGCCCCCCCACGTGGGCGCAGTGCTCATGGTCGACGCCACGTGCCACTCCTCCGCCGCCAGCGTTTGATCCAACTCGCCCAACAACGTCGTGTACGCCTCGCGGAAATCATCCCGCTTATAGAGCACACTTCCATAAGATTCTACCAGAATGACGTAAACGTTTGGTCGGCGACTCAACGGTACATTGGCAAGCGAACCGCCGAATCGCGACGCATCCGTATAGTCATACGTCGCCAGCACCGCAGCCTCATCATACGCAGCCGTATCTGCCTGCACCTCAAACGAATCGTCAATATTCTTCTTAATTTTATAGGCTGCACTATTCACCACCATCAGTGGATTGGCGGTTGCTTCGCGATAGCGCATCCCCACTAGCCCCACCACAATCAGCAGCCCAAAAAGCAACGTGCGGCTGCCCCAATTAATGCGCGGAGCAGCAACAAAAAGCAGTCGCAACAGCCAAATGACCAAGCCATGCAGCAGCAACAGCCCCACAATCGCCAGCACATAGGTAATCCACGTGAGGTTGATGTGCTGGAGCAAAAATTGCAGCCCGTCAATGGCCATGAAATATTGATTGTAAAAGATCGGGTCGACCAAAAAGAAGGAGAGCGTTACCGCTTCGTAAATGTAATAGTACAAAATGAGAAGATAGCCCACGCCCAGCACTGCACGAAAAAACGCACGTCCGATAAGTCCCACCAGTCGTCCGTTTCCGTTCTGCTCTACAGGAATCAACGCAGCAAGCGCAGCAATAATCACCACATCCAAGCAGATGCGAAAAATGTCGAAATTTGCGCGCCACTTAAAGAGCCATTGCCCCAGCTTACTTGGCAACTCACCCGTTGCGCTGATCCACGGTGCAAAATATGTATTCTCTAAGTTGAGTAAATAGAGTGGGAGGAAAAGCAAAAAATTGAGCAGTGCCAGCGTGATCCAAAAAATGAGGCTATTGCGGAATGAGCGGTCGGGTTGGGTGGCTGTCATGAATGGTGTTGCGTAATCCATAAATTTGGGTAATTTCAGAAATTGGGCGGTTGCGCACAATATTAAGCTACAGCGGGAGGATACTTAGTATAATATAGCTTCGTATAGGTCCCCAGAAAAGTTTCGTCCCATCTTTGCTTTTGGAGATGTGGTACAGAACTTTTCTGGATATGTATAGACGAACCAAGCCATCACCTAGCTTACGATACAGTCCAATTTGGGATGAGATATTTTGGACAGCCTGCAACATACGACTCTGTCAGCCCCGTCCGTGCCCGTGCGAGGATAAAAACCATCAGAGGGTCCAAAGATAAAAGCACTCTGCATTCAAGAACTGTAACCGTTCAGTCCCCCCCCGGTTGAGTGAGCCAGAGTTGCATCTGGCTTGTATCGAAACCAAGGAGACTGAATTATTTGTTAACCAAAAATTTGAATAAACAGAGCAAGTTTGATAAATGCGACTAGTTGATCTACTGCCTCAGCCTAAGCCTTTGCCTCTGTTTACTTCGCTGGATAGCAATTCCTCATCCATACTTGTCAGTTTGAGGCGTAGCTTCGCTATACGGTTACCAAGAAATGGTCTCCCAATTTCTATGTTGGTTATGGAACATTCAACAAAAAAATAACGTATACAATGAGGGACAGGTATGCCAATCGACATTTTTTTGTTAAAATAGGGGGGATAACGCAAAAAAAACAGACACCATCAGAGTAGCAAAAGCTTCGGTTCGATGCTGCTTTAAGTTGCCGCTCTTATAACAGTTGGAAAAAGGCCAAAATCACTGTTAGCTTAGGAAGACCATCCATATGAAAAGAATTCTTCTGGCAATACCGAATGAACTGGCAGCAGAAGGCTTAGAGGCAGCGTTGAGTAAGGGTCTTAATGCAACCGTGACCAAGGCAGACGCTCCATCTGACCTGCTAAACCTATCCAAGCGGAAGACACCCCACCTGATTGTGCTTGATGAACATTTCCACCATCATGGCTGCCTGGGCAACGTGGGCGATCTGGGCATTGATTTACATCTATGGATGCGGGTGCAGATGGTGACGTATGGCAACGGCAAGTGGGTGGTACGCGTTTATGACGTTAACGATAATCCGCACGACGTAGCAGATGTCTACAACACCAACCAGACCTTAGCGCGAGCCGAGGTCGATACCGAGGAATCTTGGTTTGGCAATAGCCCGAGTGCAAACCCATGGGTGGATCTGGGCTTTTACAATCTGGATCTGAAGTACAAATCGGGCGGCTCGTGGTTGAGCTGGCCAGCAGGTAATTTGGCTGAATATTCCGCTTCGGGAGCCGATATCTGCCCAAGCCACTATCGGGTGGTGCCAAATGCACAGGGGAATTCAGGGATGTGGTATGCGGGGATTGGGGGCGTGGGTACGGTTTGTAGCGGGAGTTTGTATTGAGGTCATCAGCATTCGTTTTAGTAGTGAAGCAAGTTGTTCTCGTCGTAGTTTTCAATATACACAAAGAGAAAATGATGTTTGTAAGACTTAAAACTGCACTACAGAAAAATGTTCGAATTGTTGTAATGGGGGTGATCGTATCGGTGGTTGTTGTTGGTTCTTTATGGGCAAGCGGAGTCGTTAATGCTCAGGATGGAGGCTTTATTTTTCTACCATTTGTGATGGGGAATAACGAAGTTCCCGGACAGAGCGTACCGCCCGCACTAAGCACGATTAATGATCGTGCTGGATTTCGCCGTCCAACAGTTGAGTCTTTACAGCTTGAAGGCGATCTCCGTGGAGATGTAGAAACCCGTGCGTCGTTTGGGCTTGATTCAAGCGTTGATTTGATAAACAACCTGCGAGGAACGCCACAAGATGTCGGAACCAGCCGTTATGGTTTTCCGTTAACTCAAGAAGAATTAACCGATCTCGAAGCACGTTTTGCATTTGCTTCCGCAACTCGCACAACAGTCATACCTTTTGCCGAAGGACTTTCAACATTTGCCGGGGCTTTTTACAATCATCAGGCAGATGGCGAGCTTGTCATCCTGCTCACAGAGGCACCCGAAGAGATTCGCTCTGAGATTGCTTCGTTGGCTCCCGCTGGCGGGGTAACCCGAATTGAAACAGTTAGCCATACACAAGCCCACTTGCGCCAAGCATTAGCACAAGTACGAGAGAAATGGAATACGCTCAACGGGCCTGAAGCCTACGCAATCGCTGTTGATACACCTGCAAACGCTGTACGGATCGATGTTGACCCAGCAGAAGTTGCGGCGGCGGAACTTCTATTACCGCAACTGAACAACGTACTCGATGTACCTGTCTTTTTTGGTATTAGTAATCGTCCACAAGACACCGCCTGTAATAATAAAGAGGATTGCACAGGTCCCATGCGGGCCGGCATTGTGATAAGACGGGGTAGTACAACTAGTAGCGATGCCTGTACCATGGGATTTCACATCGAGGTAGGATCCGATATTCAGTTTGTAACGGCTGGTCACTGTGGATATTCAGGGTCTAATGACTGGTATCACGCAGGATATTCTGGTAATGGCGGATGCGGTACAGGATGTGTTGGGTCAGAATTAAGCTCGCAATATATTAACGGAGGTCGAGATATTATGAGAGTACAAATGCCGGATGCTGAAGCGTCGAGCGAACTGTATGCTGGTACCGTGGCAGTCAATACAACACTGGACCCATACGTTGGACAAGCGTTATGCTCTTCGCGTGGCTTCTCAGATCCTTCATGGAAGTGCGGCGCAGTAGATGATGACTATTTATCATGGACTTCAAACACGTGCAACTGTACAATGTATGGGGCAGATTCTAGTATGACATTTATTGGAGGTGATAGTGGTTCACCGATTATCGATGGATATGATCAGTATATTGCAATTGGAATACAGAATAATTCAGTTGGTAATTTCGCCATCTTTGATGATACAGGCTATCAGATAAAGGACTAAGTAATGTATCGCTTTGTTATTCTAGTCGCTGTATGTATTACTATAGCTGCCTGTCAGTCAGAGCCATTTATCCTACCACCTACACAGGGCCCTGCTGTCCTAGGTGATGGTACAGAGATTATAGGCTGGGAATATCTTGGTCCCGATATGATTGGGGATCGTCCTCAACTTCTATCCCTCTCTGCGGAGACTCAAAAGTTTGAAAGCGAGAAATTTGACAGGTACAAATATGAAGTTTGGCTGTTGCCAACTGAGAATGGCTTCAAACTTGAGTGGGGCCAATTCATGTGCGCTACACAGCCTGTAGCTGTTGTCCATTCTAATCAAACAATCGAATTTTGGCCCGGAGAGATTGTTGGTGAAAGTTGCGACGCTATGAGCGTATCACATCAGCTAACGGTTACGTTGGCAGATGATATGCCCGCCAAAGGGTGGAAAGTAATCGTACATCCGCCGCCGTTGTCTGAATGATTAACACGCCATCAATTTCTGTTCTGAAAATAGAATACTAACGATACGAAAGAGTGGATGCTGAATTGATTCAGCATCCACTCTTTTCTAGCAGAAAGGATTCATATGAAGAGAAAAGCGAATAAACAAATTATCGCTCTCTCAATGATGCTGTTCATATTTTTTCTGGCAGCCTGTGCACCAGAAACCCCTCAAGATTCGGCAAATACAGAGACAACGCAAACCGACACCGTCACATCTAACATCATAATTTCTAACACCACAACAGCCACTTCCGCATCATCCACTTCTATAACATCTACTTCGGAACCACAACCTCAACCGGAAAATGAGCCAGCCGTGGAATGGTCAGTTTATGAAGAGGAAAGCGGGCTATTCTCCATTGAATATCCGCAAGGGTGGGTGGTTAACGCTCAGCGCGATCTGAATTCGCAAACGCCGGTCCACATTTGGCAATTTCGCGGCGAAGAGATCGCGCCTCAATTTATCCAAGGCGTTACGATAGGCCGCTACATGAATCCCCGGATCTCTCCGAACATGCCACTAAAGACTTGGTTTGAGGGGGTTGACAACAACGAATTTGAGTTCGAGCGGCTTTCCACAGAAGCGACTGAAGTGGACGGGCAAGATGCCTATGCCGTCCACACCCGTTACAGACCACCGGAGCGCGACGCTTATGTAACCTATATCCGTTGTCAGGAGCAGGTCTGGTTTCTACAGACGCTGAATGTTGACTTGGAATCGATGGAGGTGGAAGAAATGTACAACTATATGTTAGACAGTCTATCACTTGCGTGTGGTGATACTGAACCCCTTACAACGGGCTGGACAACGCAAGAGTTCGCTGATGTAGGTCTTCAAATCTCTTCCCCATCCGGCTGGGAAATTGTAAATCAGCCAGGGCTTACCATCTTGCGCTCTATTGTAGAAGGGCAGGTAGGACCGCCCCCCCACTCCAATAACCTTTGGCTTGCAATATAACGGTTCCTCATACCTATCTACACTACAGACAGAAATGAGCAATAACTTCATGGATCAAGGCGAGACTGAACTTTATACGCAGCCCATTCAAATTGGCGGAGAAGAAGGTGTTGCATTCTGGAATTTTCTAAATATTTGCATGAGAGCGTTTATCCCAGTATCCGACAAGGTACACGCGATCACTGCCGATTCTGAGATGTGCGAACCTGCCGACGATGGAAACGGATTGCGTCTTACGGATGTGGGTCAAGCCATTTTTGATTCGATTGTTTTTATTCCTTGATCTAAATATATAGGGTGATTAAGCCATGTGGTATGCGGGGATAGGGGGCGTGGGTACGGTTTGTAGCGGGAGTTTGTATTGAGGTCATCAGCATTCGTTTTAGTAGTGAAGCAAGTTGTTCTCGTCGTAGTTTTCAATATACACAAGAAGAAAATGATGTTTGTAAGACTTAAAACCGCACTACGGAAAAATATTCGAATTGTCGTAATGGGAGTGATTGTATCGGCGATTGTTGTTGGCTCTTTATGGGTCAGTAGCTTATGCTGTTCATACCCCCAGATTAGTAAAGGAAATAAATTGCTCAAATATATAGCTGTCGTTCTAGTTATGTTCTTAACCTCAGCCTGCCTTGACGGCACGCGTATTCATTCAGACTCTCCTATGGAGGTAAATTCTCCAACACCGGAGAATGGCATCTACTTTCTCACAGATATGAAAAGAAGCGACATTCCCAAATCAGAAAGGGCTTACGAAGATGCAGGACTAATCGGCAAGCTAATGCTGGTTAACGGTTGTTTGGGCATCTACGACAGCTCACGTAATAAGCATTGGGTAGTCATCTGGCCACCTGAATATGAGCTGTCGATAGATCAGGAAGTTGTCCAAATCCGCGAGCGGGCTTCGGGGGAGATCCTTGCGGCAGTGGGAGATGAAGTTCGTGGTGGTGGAGGGCCAACACCCGCTACTAACGCGGCAGAGCTTGCTCAGGATTCTTTACCCTCGCAGTGTACAGATAGCGAGTACTATGTTGTTGCGCCATCACTTAAGCTTATTGAGTAATACCTTATATTTGACCGTGCGTGACTCCTATGCCTAAAGATTTAAGTCTTTATGAGGAGAGGAATTTAGCATGAAAAAGTATTTTATATTCATGGCAATTCTTTTGGTAGCCTGTTCAGCATCGTCTACAGAACAAATGGAGCCACCGCCAGATCAAGTAGATATACCCAACAGTCCGTCACCTGGTCAAGATGATGCCTTATTGATCGGAAACCTAAATGCGGCAGAGGTCGACGGAGATCGCTGCTTCTGGATCGAAACAGCCGAGGAAAAAATTACGATTCTTTGGCCGCAGTCGGTTTATGGCACGTGGGATCCACCCCTACTGGTAGATTCTGAAAGCGAGGAGACGTTTGAAGTCGGAGAGACTATTCGTTTAGGGGGAGGGAACACATCGCGAGACGAGTTGACCCCTGAAAAATGTCACGTCGGTGATCGAGTGTGGGTGGCTGGTGAGATGGAAAAAGAGTAGGTTGGACTATGTTTCGAACTCATCATGTTTGATCATGTGGCGTAGGGTTTGGCAGCCAGCCAATGTGCTGGCTGCCAAAAAATATATTTTTGACTATTTTTGTGGCCTCATCTCAATTAATAATCCTCTTACTGATCTGATTATGCCGCTCGATAATCGGCGGCAAATCGACCGTGCGCAACTCCCCATCCTCCACCACAATCCGGCCATTGATCACCGACAGATCCACCGTTTGGGGAGCACAAAAGAGCAACGCCGCCATCGGATCATGTTGCGCACCGGCGAAGGCAAGCTGGTTCAAGTCAAAGGCAATCAAATCAGCCGACATCCCCGCCGCCAACTGACCGATGTCGTCGCGCCCCAAAACAGCGGCCCCGCCGCGCGTCGCCAATCGCAGTGCCTCCTCGCCCGTCATCGCACGTTCGCCACCCAACACACGCTGCAACAACATCGCCTGCCGCGCCTCATTCAACATATGTGATCCATCATTGCTCGCCGATCCATCCACGCCAAGGCCCACACGCACCTGCGCATCCATCATCTGACGGATCGGCGCAATGCCGCTGGCAAGCCGCATATTGCTGCACGGGCAGTGCGCCGCACCCGTGCCCGTACGCGCCATCGTCGCAATCTCGGCCTCGTTCACATGGACCGAATGCGCCCACCACACATCATCGCCCACCCAGCCAAGCTGCTCGGCATAATCTGCCGGGCGATGCCCAAACTCGGCCAAGCAAAACGCCTCTTCGTCGCGCGTCTCGGCCAAATGCGTATGCATCGTCACACCATAGAATCGGGCCAACTCTGCCGACGCCCGCATCAGATCCGGCGTCACCGAAAAGGGCGAACAAGGCGCAACCACAATCCTTGTCATCGCCTGCGGCAGCGGATCATGATACGCCTCGATCACGCGGCGGCTATCATGCAGAATCGCATCCTCATCCTCGACCACGCTATCCGGCGGCAGCCCACCATCACTCTCGCCCAGCGACATCGATCCGCGCGCCGCGTGAAAGCGCAGACCAATCTCCTGCGCAGCCCGAATCTCGTCGTCCAAAGTTGCCCCATTTGGGAAAAGATAAAGATGATCACTGGCAGTGGTGCAGCCCGAGAGGATTAACTCTGCCATGCCAACTAAGCCACTAATGTAGATGGCCTCACCGTCCATACGCGCCCAGATAGGGTAGAGCGTTTTCAGCCAGTTGAACAATCCCTCGTTGGGTGCAAGGCCGCGGGTCAACGTTTGGTAGAGGTGGTGGTGCGTATTGACTAAGCCGGGCAGCACAACTTTGTCGCGTGCGTCGATAGTCCGATCGGCGTCGTGGTATTCCGGCAGCGCGTCGGCACTAGATCCGACCCACTCGATCTTGTTATCGCGCGCAAAAAGCGCGCCGTTGACGATAGTCTCGCCCGCGTCGTTCATAGTGATGAGCAGGCGGCAGTTGTGGATGAATAATGTTGTCATAGGATCCGGTTTGATGGGTTACGAGTTACAAAGGGGTTCGTGCTCTACTATAGCGGTTTTCTCAGCACAACGGAAATGTTGAAAAGAAAACGAGCTCGGCAAAATTTAAATATGAAGCGTGAAAAAATTTGCCCTAACTGGACCTATACTATTAAGTTTTCTACCTTCGCTTAGAATAAAGCGTTGCTTACTGTTCGTTTCGACTACTTCGCGATTTAGCTGCGGGTGAGTGCTTTGCCATCTTTGAAGCGCACAGACGATCAATTCGTCGACGGATGCCAGCCTGCGCTGTTGAGGGTCAGGCCGATGGCGCTGGGGTTGTGGCGCAAAACAAAGCTGAGGAATTTACTAGTTTTTGTGGTGGTGTTGGTCATGATTGCGGGATTCCATGATCGGTTGGGTAGTGGAAGATGGTAGAGAGGTGCGAGAAAAATGGTGCGTGGTGCGTGAACTAACGTTCAATTTGGTTGTGCTACGAAATTCAATGTTGGTAGACAATCTACGGCTATCATTTCCCGTAGCACAGCAACAATCTACTTTAGCTCACGCACCGCGTACCATGCACCACAACTAGTCCCTATCCTACTAACAGACCACGGATCCGGTCGAGCCCTTCTTGCAAGGTGCTGCGTGGACAACCATAATTTACGCGTACAAACCCTTCTCCACCAGCGCCAAAGGTTGGTCCATCGCTAAGCCCCACTTTTGCCTGCTCTAGAATCGCCTTGTGTGGATCTGCGGCGATGGCTGTTTGAGAGAAGTCAAGCCACGCTAGATAAGTCCCCTCGGGACGTGTGGTGGTGACGTCGGGCAGCTGCTCGTTCACGTACTCCACTAAAAAGTTGCGATTGGCCGTTAAATAAGCCAGTAGTTCGTCGTGCCAATCTTGGCATTGGGTAAAGCCAGCGAGCGTGCCGTAGTATCCTAGCACATTTGGGTGCGGAATGATGCCCGCTGCTGCTTTGACAATCAGCGCCATTAGCTCTGGATTTTGCGCGATTACAGCACTGTTGCCCAACCCAGGCACGTTGAATGTTTTGCTCGGTGCGATCAATGTGGCGGTGCGCGCTGCAACGTCGGGCGAAAGCGAAGCTATCGAGACATGGGGCGTACCATCCATCATCAAGTCGCAGTGGATCTCATCGGAGCAGATGATAAGATCGTGCTTGAGGCAAATCTCCGCCATGCGCTCCAGTTCGGCCCGAGTAAAGGCGCGCCCTAGTGGATTATGCGGATTGCAGAGAATAAAGAGACGGGTGCGTTCGGTGATTGCCGCTTCAAAGGCATCGAAGTCGATCTCATAGTGAATGTGGCTCTGACCCTTCTCGGTGACCGTGGTCTTGACCATTTCAGATGATTGAACTTCCCTACCTTGGTTGCCGGGCGCAGACAAAAATGGCATGTAAACCGGTGTTTTGATCAGTACGCCGTCGCCCGGTTCGCCAATCGCGCGACACATAAGATTCAGGCCCGAGACTAATCCAGGCAGAAACTTAATATCTTCGCCTTGGATGGTCATGTTATGACGCTGCTGCATTCGATCCACTATGGTATCGATCAAGGCTTGCGGCGGCATAGAATAGCCAAAAACACCATGATCCACTCGCTTATGAACGGCGTCCAGCAAAGCGGGTGGCGACTGAAAATCCATATCCGCTACCCACATCGGCAATACGTCTTCGCCATATCTTTTCCACTTTACGCTGTCCGAACCGCGACGGTCTACACCTTGATCAAAATTATAGTTCATTGTAATTCCTTCGTTCTTTTGGATATAGCTCCCCAGAAAAGCTCCGTGCCACACTTCAAGAAGCAGAAATAAATCCTCTGCAAGAAGGCCTCTTCTGCCATAGAAACACAAATTTCGCAAAATTTTAAAGATTTTCTTTTCTGTTTTCTGTGTTTTTATGGCGAGTATAGGTTCTTGTAGTAGATTCAGAAGTGGGACAGAAGTTTCTAGGTAAGTACAAGGTTAAATTGTTTGCTAAATTCTGAATAGGATAAAGCAGAAATTGGAGGAAAAAGGAGCGATTATGAGACTCTTCACACTGGTATATAAATGGTGTCAGATTACTTAACCAGACAGAATCATTTACACGCTTTGTGGTACAGTTCTGCGCTTATGGCTAAACCAGAAAAATAATTATACATATTTTAACAGTTTTCTAGAGTAGTTTGTGGCCATACTGTACATTTTATTTTTTGGAATGGCCTACAGACGGCCACGCTCAGCAGATGCGCCGGTAGATGATTCGGCTATCTCGTCCTTTTTGAGGACAAAGTGCTCGTTTGGGATTGAACGATACGCAGCGCGGGCCATGGCGGTGGTAGAGATGGGTGCCGTAATAAAGAAAAGAAGAATTAATACAATCATGCGCATGAGCCAGCCCTCTCCATAGAAGATGCCCGCAGCCAGCAGCAAAAAGCTTACGCCAAGGGTGGCAGCTTTGCCAGCAGCGTGCATACGCGCAAAGATGTCGGGTAAGCGCAGTACGCCAACCGCGCTGATCAGCATAAAGAGTGTGCCGACTGCGGCTAATAAAAAAACAATCGTTTCTTTTAAGTCCATTTGGGTGATAATCCTGAATAAAGCCTACTCGCTATCGTGAAAGCGTTTACTTTTGCGCTCTAAATAGCGAGCCAACATTAATGTGCCTAAAAAGCCTAGCATAGCCGTTACGAGTGCGCCATCCAGCAAAAAGTACGAATCGTTGCGGATGGCAAACAGAGCAAACAGACCAACAGCGTGTGTCGCAATTAGATCAAAGGCAACCGTTCGATCGGGCACATCGGGGCCAAGATATAGGCGTACAAAACAGAGAACAAACGATATGCTCAACAGCGCAAGCAGCGCTTCGATTCCAATTTCAAATGGTGTCATAATCTATTTGCCCGCGTAATATTCAAGATGGGCTCTTCAAAGCTACTCTTTATTGCATGACTAAAATCATCTGGATTTTCGGTCAATAAGCTATGTACATAAAGCACCTGCTCGCCTGTTTCGTTCACGCCCAGATCCATGCTGAGCGTGCCTGGTGTTAGCGTAATGATGGTGGCAAGCAACGTAATTTCCAAATCGGTCGAAGCGGCCAGCGGAACGGCCACAATCGCAGGATGCAAGCGATGTTGAAGCTTTTTTTCTGGCTGAATAACCGTCCAAGCTAAGCTCAGATTGCTCTTTACTATTTGCCACAAAACATAGGGGATGAAGCCTAAAAGACGTGCCATTCTGCGCAAATAGTCACGATAGATAATACCTAATACGCCCATACCGATGAGAAACCCAAGCGGATAATCAATGGGTCGAAAGAGATTGATAAATGAGGCCCAAATTACGGCCAACCCCAAATTGATGAGAAAAAGTAACAGCATATTAGGCGAGCCATCATCATCGATATCATCGACTTGATCGGGTACACGATTCGATTGTTCTAATGACTCACTCATTATATTTCTCGCTCAGATCTAAAATTGTGCTTACAGGATTTACCGCTTGAATATAGCCCTGCCGATCGAGCACCTGCTGTGCCGCAATGTCCGACCAGTGAAAAATTGGCCCGCTAAAGATGCCGATCAAGAGACTGATCCCAACCAGTGCAGCAATCGGTGATAAGACAAACCAGCGCATTCGCGGATTTGTCAACGGTGCAGTTGGGTAGATGGGTGCGGTGACTTTTCCCCAAAAAGCTGTCTGCCAGAGCCGCGCCATACTCATCAACGTTAAGACGCTTACAATCAAGCTAACCGAGGCAACCAGCCAATGTTTAGACAAAAATGCTAGTTGCAGCAAACCTAACTTGCTGACAAACCCACTCATCGGCGGTATTCCTGCTAGCGAAAATGCAGCAAAGAAGAAGATGACGGCTAGAAGAGGTCGCCGCCCCACAAGGCCCGTGAGTCGGTTTGCCAACAAACTGCCGCTGCCCATTTCAAGCTCGGCCGCGCCCCCTGCCATTAACAGCGCCGTTTTCACAATCATATGATGCACCAGATAAAGGATGCCTGCCGCCATACCCATGCCCGCCAGAGTCGGATCGCTGCTAGCGGCTAACCCTAAGCCAAGCACCATATACCCAACCTGACTGATAACGTGAAAGCTGAGAACGCGACGAATGGTGCTGACGGCCATTGCGCCAAAGACGCCGGTCAACATGGTAAAGCCTGCAATAGTCAGAATAAGCGGCTGCCATGCTTGTAAATAGGTTGGAAAAAGTAGCGGAAAGATGCGGAAAAGCGTGTAGATGCCAACTTTTGTTAACAGCCCTCCAAAGAAGGCCGTGATGGCCGGGTGGGGGGTGTGATAGCTGCTGGGCAGCCAAAAGAAGAGTGGAAAAAGACCGGCTTTACTGCTAAAGGCCACAAGCAACAAACCAGCCAGAATCATCTGAACGCTCTCTGGAGCGGATGGCATTCGCTGGGCAAGTTGCGCCATGTTAAGCGTGCCTAATGTGCCATACGCAACGCCAGCCGCGGCCAAGAATAGTATGGACGCAATCAGATTTAGGACCACATAGCGAATGCCGCCGTTAATTTGTCCGGCTTGACCACCTAAAGTTAGCAGCACGAAGCTGGCCATAAGTAATACTTCAAAGAAGACGTAAAGATTGAAAAGATCCCCAGAAAGAAATGCGCCGTTGACGCCCACAATCAAAAAGAGCAGCAGGGGATAGAAATTCATGCGGGCACGCTGATCGAGTGTGCCGATTGCATACGGAACAATTGCCGCGGAAAGAATAGCGGTCAATGTGAGCATAATTGTGCTCAGTCCATCTGCAATAATCGTAATGCCAAAAGGCGCATCCCATTGACCCATCTGTAAGACAAGGCGGTCACCATTTAGGGTGGCAATGAGCAAAACAACTGCCACAAATAGGTTGATTGCAACCACGCCTAGCGCGATATTTTGCTGCCATTTGACTGTTTTACGAAACCCCCAGCGGGTGAACGCAAGGCTCAACGCCCCAGCTAGCAGCGGGATAACGATGGGTGCAGCCAACCAGTTAGGAGAAAGATTCATGAGCGATCTTCTTCTTCGTTTGTATCTTCTTCATGTGTAGATGTGTCGATTGCTGCATTGGGCATTGTTGATTTAAATGGTGCGGAGTCGGATATTTCAGAGTCGGATATTTCAGAGTCGCTTTCTTCAACGATATTCTCTGTTCGTTCTTTCTCTAGTTTTTCTTGCGCACGTCTCCAGCGCTCATCATTGCGCAGAGAGTACTCAAGCCATTCGTAATCGTCGGAATCGTTGGAATCGCCATCCAACCCTTTCCACGCCTGCATTTCATCATGTAAGAATGGATCGGTCGCTTTGCGTGATGGCAAACCGGGCTGCTCAGACTCCATGGAGTCGACTAGCATATTGCGGCGGCTAACTAGCACAACCGTAAATGCGGTAACGGCAAAGCTGATTACAATTGCGGTAAGGATGAGCGCCTGCGGAAGCGGATCGACAAAGCCATCGATAACGCCCTTGAACTCGTCTTTATCGGCAATAATTGGTGGCATCCCGCGCTGCAATCCGCCCGTGCCAAAAAGCAGCAGATTTACGCCGTGACTCAAAAGGCCAAGCCCTAATATTAATTTAATCGGGCTACGTCTCAGAATAAGAAATGTGCCAGCCGCAAAAAGTACGCCAACGACTGCGGCTAAGGTTAAGATACTCAAGGTGATGTTTTCCGTGATTGGTGTGCTGAATTCTAGTATATTCCGTTAATATGGTTATACAGTCCATACAATGACGAGATGATATTGGCCGTGATTGGTCTGCTGAACAATATGGTCTATTTCGTGAGTATGTCTATACAGCCTATATAATGACCAGGTGATTGCTATAATGACCATGTGACTGCGTATCACCTTGTCAGATTTTTCGACTGTACGACATCCGCAAGAACACACAAAGATTCTTCACTGCCCAACTCTCTGTCAACCTCACCCTGTCACCTCGTCGTTAGTCTTCGCGGCTTAGCCCGACCAAATAGGAAGTGACTACGCCAAAAACAACCAAAAAGACACCGATATCAAAGGACATTGGCGTACTGAGATCTAATTTAACTGGCCCTAATTTAAGCTCCCACCAGAGACCTGTGAAAAAACCGCCACCGAAGACCCCTAACACGGCAGAAAGTGTTGCAATGAGCAACCCGATGCCAATAATGGGTTGTAGGTATGGACCTAGGTTATGGCGAACGGTAGCATCGCCACGGCTTAAAATCTGTAGCTGAAAGGCAGCCGCCACAATGAGGCCAGCAATAAAACCACCCCCCGGCTGATTGTGGCCGCGAAAGAGCAGCACTAATGCAAAAAGTAGCAAAATCGGCGTCATAATCCGATCTAACAGACGTAAATATAGCTCAGGCATTATCTATTTCATCCCGATCCCAAACAGGTTCAATATCTGAAATCTTGCGTAATCTTACGGACCGCAGCAATGCATAGCCACCTAGCGCAGCAATTGCTAGCACCGTAATTTCGGCTAACGTATCAATGCCGCGAAAGTCTACAAGAATCACATTGACAATATTAGCTCCATGGGCAGCCGGAACAGAATTCAATGTAAAGAACTCCGAAATACGCGGCTCGAATGGTTCGCCTGCGCTAATGAGCACCAGCATAAAGCCAAGCAGACCTACTGAAGCAGAGACAACTAGATTGCGTGTTTGAGTTATGGCAGGCAGCGGTGGGTTGTTATCTTCTGGCACTTTGTGGAAGACTAAAACAAGTAGCACAACAGTCAGCGTTTCGATTAAAAGCTGAGTTAGCGCTAAGTCAGGTGCGCTAAAGTAAACAAAGAAAAGAGTCACCGTTACGCCCACAACGCCAATGCTAATAATGGCGTTGAGACGAGATTTGGATTGCACAGTTACAACCGCAGCCACAATCGCGAGGATGGCGATGACTAATTCGTGAAAGTGCGGAATAACGCTCCAATCGATAGCCAGATCTGTGGCCCAGTTGATGCGCGTTAGGGCAAACAGCAACATTGCCACCGCGCACATTAGCACAATGGATGCCTGCGCGGCGAGCGAGCCACCTTGCACATGGCGCGTGGACCAGCGTGCCAAATCGTAGCTGCCATAATAGACGCGATTATAGATGCGCACGCCGTCGAGCGCTTCGGGGGCGATTGCCCAGATTTTACGAATCGGGTTGCGCAGAAAGAAGATGAGCAAGCCAGCAGCAATTGCGAGCAGGCTCGTGATGAGGACGGAATTAAATCCGTGCCACAATTTGAGATAGAGTTTCACCTCTTCGCCCGCTATCGAGGTGGCCGCAGCAGAGAGCAGCGTGTCGCCAAGCGGGCCTATCCCAAACGGAATCAGCGTGCCGATAATTGCCAGCGCAAGGGGCGCAAACACAAATCCGATCGATGGCGCGTGGTGGATCTGCGCGGAATTTTCTTCATCCTCTGCTTTGGGCCGTAAAAATGTTTCGTAGAGCAGCGTAAAGCTATAGCCCACAAAAAATGCGCCAGTGACTGCGGCAGCCCCAACTAAGATCCAGCCGAGGATGCCCCCACTACCATATTCACCACCGTGTTCGGCGTAATGAAAGAGTGCTTCGAGTAGCGTCTCTTTTGCCAAAAAGCCAAAGAGCGGCGGAATGCCAGCCATAGAAAGTATTGAGAGCAAAGCCACAACGAATGTCCACGGCATGGTGCGCCAAAAGCCAGCCAAGCGCCGAATGTCGCGTGTGCCAGTGGCATGTTCGATAATGCCAGCCAGCATGAAGAGTGGCCCTTTATAGAGGGCGTGCGCCAGAATGCCAACGACCACCGCGCCATACGCGGCCTCGCCTTCAAAGGCCAACAAAAAGACTAAGATACCCAGTTGACTGATGGTGGCGTAGGCTAGAATTTTCTTTAGATCGTAGTAGCGGAGTGCGCTGATTGCGCCGAGCAGCATCGTGATTCCGCCGACGGTTAAGAGCATCCAGAACCAGAGTGCGCTGTGGCTAAATGCGGGGTGGAGGCGGGCCAGCAGATAGATGCCTGCTTTGACCATAGTTGCGGAGTGCAGGTAGGCGCTTGCGGGCGTTGGCGCGGACATGGCTCCCGGCAGCCAAAATTGGAAAGGGAACTGGGCCGATTTGGTGAACGCGCCGATCAGAATCAAAATCAATGCGACGGGGAAGATGGGCAGATCAATGAGGTTTTGTTGGGTCAACAGTTCGCTGATGGTGTAGGTGCCAGCGGCTTGGGCCAGAATAATGAATCCAGCCAGCATTGCCAGCCCACCCGATCCGGTAACGATTAGCGCCTGGCGCGCGCCTTCTTGCGCCGCATCGGACTTGTGCTTGTACCCCACCATGAGATAGCTCGTAATGCTTGTCCCTTCCCAGAAGACAAAGAGCGTCATTAAATTGTCGGACCAAACTAGCCCCAACATAGAGGCCATAAATGCGTACAGCAGCGCATAGAAGAAGCCTTGATGCTCGTCTTTTTCTAAATAATGAGCGGTGTACAGCGCAACCGCAGCACCAATCCCGCTGATAATTAAGCCAAAGAAGAGAGCGAGCCCATCAAGGCGAAGACGCAGGATCAAGTTGAGCGCATCGGCCCATGCATAGCTTTCAATCAGTTCTTGACCATTTTGAATTGCGCTCAATTGGGTGAGCAGCCAAACAAAGATAGCCAGCGGCGGCAATGCCGCAAACCAACCGGCTTTAGTTGTTCGATGAGGTCGCAAGAGCCAAGCTATCGGGCTAGCAATAAATAGGAGTAACAGACAAAGTAACAGCATTGGCGTTAGGTTGTGCAAATGGGTATAAGCAGAAGGAATAATTGGTAAATTCTTCGGCCAGCGTGTGGACAGAATACGTAATTTATGTTCTCATTCATATGATAGTTTAGAATACAATACACTATTAAAAATCCAAAATCAGGCGCTATATTATATTAGCATAATATTATTCAACAATATGTATAATATTAATTAAAATAAGATAAATTTTTCCTACAAGGTTTTTTCATGCAGCGATATAAAGCACTTGGTTTTGTGCTTCTCCTCGGTTTTCTTTATGGTTCTACGCTTGTTGTTTCCCGCTTTAGCGTTGGTCAATATGCTCCATTAACTTACATCAGCTTACGGCTCGCTTTGGCTACGTGTGGATATGTTTTTCTTTTCGCATTAAACAAAGAGAAACGTTGGCCCACCGATTGGCGGCTGTGGGTCAAAGCGTCAATTTTGGGTCTGATCGGGACGGCGATTCCCATGGTGGGTATGGTCAGTTCGCTACAATATCTGTCTAGTGGTGTGGCGTCGCTCTTGATTACATTGGCACCGGGTGTCACCGTAATTTTGGCACAATTCTTTCTGGCCGATGAGCAATTAACGTTTCTAAAAGCATCGGGTGTGCTCATCGCCTTTATGGGTGCGGGGTTCCTGCTCTTGCGCGGGGAAAGTGGCTTAGCCGAGTTTGCCAGCGCAGATTGGCGCGGCTATGCGTGGAACAGTCTGGGTTTGCTCTTCGGCGGCGGGTCGGTCGTCTATTCGCGGCGTTTCTTGCGTCATGAGGATATGTGGGATGTGTCGAGCGTGCGCATGTTGAGCGCAGCCGTTGCGGTGATAGTTGCAACCACTTTCACGGTTGGCTTTGACATGCAGAAGGTTACAGCGATTGGCTATGGTGCGCTTGTTTACGCCGCCATTGCGGGTACCTTTTGTGGCATGTGGCTCAACTTTTATATTGTGAAAAATTTTGGCGCGACCAGTGCTACCCAAGTTTCATACGTTCTCCCCATAATTAGTACAATTCTTGGGGCTGTAGTTTTGGGCGAACGCATTACAAGTGCCATGTTGGTGGGCATGACGATCATTTTCGCGGGGCTCACGTTGCTCAACTGGCGCGGGGCAGGAGCAGTCGTGAGCAAAAAGGTGTCCGCTGTCCGTGGGTAGTTCGCCGTGAATGGATCACGCAGGAGGCGCAGACCTGTCAGAGACGATCACGGGATGGAGTAGATGTTGCTAAATCATCACTCTTGGTCAACGCCGCATCTGACAGGTCGAGAGGGTGGCGACTAACGTTTTAAGCACCCGAGAACTCCCGCCGAACGACTTGTCAAGTTTGGCGAACATCTCAAAATAATATTCTGCCTGCCGATTTATTCTACCCAAAAACCAAACCTAACAAGTCTCGATCTCAATAAAGCCGCTACGCTGCCAAGCCTCAAAACCGATATTTTGAATCTTAGCCGAAACGTACGCCATTGAAGAACAATTTTCAATCAATCATAAGGATACCCTCATGACACCATCCATCGATTTTTCAGCCATACGCGCCGACTTCCCACGCGCGGAACAGAAGACGTGGCTAGCCGCCGCGGAAAACCACCCATACAGCACCCACACAGTGGACGCGCTAAATCGCTATATCCGGTATCGGGCGTACGGTCCAGCCGAACAAAACGGTCCCTTTACGCCCGATATGCAGCAAAAAACAAAGGATCACTTTGCCGCGCTGATTAACGCCAAGCCAACTGAAATTGCATTTGTCCAAACCACAACCGACGGTGAAAATATTGTGATAGCCGGTCTTGGCCTGAGCCAACCGGGTGTGCAGCAAAAAGGAAACATTGTCATCGATGATCTGCACTACGAGGCGTCGAAGTATATGTACACGGCTCTTGCCAAGGCAGGCAATATTGAATTGCGCGTGGTCCAGCACAAAAACTGGCAGATCGATCTAGCTGACATCGAAGCCGTTATCGACGAAGAGACGATATTGGTGTCGGTTGCGCTCGTCTCTCAAGTCAATGGATATGTAGCGGATATAAAAGCAATCAGTCGGCTTGCCCACGCCCACGGTGCCTATGTGTATGCCGATCTGATTCAGGGTGCAGGCTGCACGCCAATCGATGTGGCCGCAATGGGGATCGACTTTGCAGCGTGCAATACATATAAGTGGCTTATGGGTGATTTTGGCATGGGCTTCCTCTACGTGCGCGAAGGTCTGCACGATGTAGTCAAGCAGAGTCGCTATAGTCTGCGCCAAGTTTCGGGTGTCGACGATTTTGCGTACGAGCCAAAAGCGGGGGCGGCGCGTTACGAAGGCAGCGGCATCTCAAACTTGTCGGGCCTCTGCGCGTACGAAGGCGTGAAGTATCTTTCTGCCATCGGTGTCGACCAGATACGCGCCCACGTCAAGCCGCTGACGGATCGGCTTCAGCAGGAGATGCCTCAACTTGGCTATTGTCCAATTTCACCGCCGGATTCGCCCACGCCAATTGTTAGCTTTATCCCAACCGATGCGGAAGAGACTAGAACTCGGCTAGACAATGCGTTTGGCCATCAGGTTGTGTCGTTCCGCACGTGGTATTGGACAAATGATAAGGGAGAGCGCGAAATGGTAAAAGGGGTCCGGCTCGGTGTTTCGGTCTATAATAACGATGATGATATCGATAAATTTTTAAATGCGTTAACATAGAATCATCCACAAAATACACGAATTCTGTGCAAATATGAAATTACCGCTTGACATGGCCGTGCAACTGTGTTATTATCTGTGTAATGAAGTAACAGATTAAACGGATTCAACAGAATTGACGAACTTCTTCGGTGCGACTTGGTCGCGACCAAAAGACAAACATTTATTCTGGCACTAGTACAGATAGCGTTTTTGTAGACTTAGTTCTCAAGAAAAATTCAGTTTAATCTATGCTCGTTGAGAGATCATGTGGCTCCTCTTCAAATGATGCTCGACCGTTTCGTCTAGCCGCTTGTTGGTCTGCACGAAACGCGATAATAGAAAACTGACAATCCGCACAACCAGTGGGGGATAGCAGGTAGCGACCGCTATGCCAGCCATTTTTTTTGTGCGGACTCAATAGAGTCTGCACTTTTTACTTAACGAAATAATAGAGCAAATTACGCTATGACAAACTTACAGTCAGCCAACTCATATATAGAGCAGAATAGCGAGCTGTCGCGCCAGGATTTAGATTCCAGTTATGAATCTTCAACGCTTGTGAACAGAAACTATGATCACGCTCGAAATTTGGACCTCGGTTTGGGTTGGATAAAATTTGTATCTGAAGCAAATAGAATTAGTTGTCCGATAAATTGTCAACCGATCTGGACACCCGTACCGTTTCTTACTAATCTAAATAGGCTCACCTGTCGATGGGAAGAACCATCGATTTACTACTAGCGAACAATCAGTCCGCAGCATAGTAAAGGCGAGCCAAATGGCTCGCCTTTTTTAGTTCCAAAAAATCCGATTATGTTAATGATCCGCACTTCAGGGGAGAGGGCAATCTGCAACATTGCCAAGCAGGGTTCGATTCTCCGGCGGATCTCTTTTTACCAACTAATGCGAGGTGGCTGATCTGGCAAAGCAGCGGACTGTTGATCCGTGACATGGGGGTATCGCAAGTGACCACTCCGTGAACAAACCCCTCTCTCGCAGCCTTATGAGCGCAGCTCAATTGCTGGATGGTTTCCCCCAATCATCCAGCAATGCTCCTTATATATTCCTGTGTATCCCTGTAGCTCAATGGAACAGAGTAACTCTCTTCTAACGAGCCGGTTGCAGGTTGTCGCGAACGATCATTTCGTGAGCTGATTTCTTCCACCTCAACCTGTTTTATCATTAATTTATGAGTTGGTCGTCCAATAGGAGGACGCTGCTCTTGCAAAGCAGAAATGCGGGTGCAATTCCTGTCCAATCCACCTTGATGAAGTAGTATGGTAGTATATTCTTGTGGCTCAACGGATAGAGCAGCTCCGTTCAAAGGAGACGGTTGTAGGTTGTTGCGAACGACCATTTCGTGAACGATCCCCGTCGTTCACCCTTGAAGCATCAATCTCTTTGCCATCGTGGTGGAACAGGTATACGCGCCACGCTCAAACCGTGGTGGGCGCAAGCTCATGGGGGTTCAACTCCCTCCGATGGCACCTCGCATTTCTGGCCTAACCCTCAATGAAGGGCTGGCTGGATCAGCGAAAAAGCAAGAGACAAGACACATGCTCTGTCTCTTGCGTCAACTCAATAATCACGCACCACATATATTCGATTATCTCTACAATAAACGAACTTATCTCCAACACAGAGGTCTATCATGAAACTAGCCGAAGCGCTCATTCTACGTGCCGATGCACAGAAACGGATCGAGCAACTGCGCCAACGCCTAAACAGCAACGCGCAGATCCAAGAAGGTGATACGCCTGCAGAAGATCCACAGGCGCTACTCGCTGAATTCGAGCAGGTCACCGGCACGCTGCTCCGACTGATCCAGCAGATCAACGTAACCAATGTAACCACCAAACTTGAGAGCGGCATGACCATCGCCGATGCGCTAGCCGAACGAGATGTGCTTAAACTCAAGCACGGTATCTATAATGGATTAGCGCAATCTGCAATGACGACGCAAACACGCTATAGCCTATCCGAGATTCGCCTGCGCAGCACCGTTGATGTAGCAACCATTCGAACTCAGGCAGATCAACTAGCACGCACCCATCGTCAGCTAGATACTCAAATTCAAGCAGCCAACTGGCTCACCGATTTGATAGAATAAGTTTTGGCGACACAAAAAATCGCCTACTTCCTAGTCTAGCCACAAAATATAGAACATTACTCGAAGGCCAGTTCGCCAAACCCGAATTTGGATACCTAAAAGATACCATGTGGACATTCATAGAAAAGGTAGATGGCACCAATATTCGTGTTCAGTGGGATGGCGAAAAGGTCACTTTCAACGGTCGTACGGATCGCGCCACCACACCCCCTGTCTTGCTCAAAAAGTTGGGTGAGCTTTTCCCACACGAAGCTTTTATCGCCAATGGATTGCCGATAAATTGCCACCGCTTTGCCTATACGGCGAGAGCTATGGTGCCAAAATTCAGAAAGATGGTAAAAACTATATCCCCGATGGTGTCAGTTTCATCCTATTTGATGTAAATATCGACGGCACCTGGCTTGAGCAATATAATGTTGAGGACATCGGCAACAAGCTAAGCATCAAAACCGTACCCATAATTGGTAGGACCACGCTGAGCGAAGGAGTCGAGATAGCTCGTCAGGGCTACGATTCACAGTTGTGCAAAGTAGCGCCAGAAGGGCTTGTTTGCGACCTGTAGTAGCGCTTTATAATCATAAAGCTAAACGGATTATCGCCAAAAGCAAGGTTAAAGATTTTCAGCAGTAGAATAAAATACAAACGCGCAGTAGGTAGCTTTTTTGCAAAGGCGAGCACAAAATTTTTCAGTTTTTAGAACTGACCTGCTGGATGTGCAAGGGGCAAGCATAATGG
>Ga0209187_1001423_pt1 | contig 27890 bp, 4 predicted proteins | sample BantaG_FD_187430 | JGI IMG/M metagenome (GOLD analysis project Ga0209187, IMG submission 187430) | Marine algal microbial communities from Bantry Bay, Ireland - BantryBay_4 metaG (SPAdes) (version 2) | ecosystem: Host-associated > Algae > Red algae > Unclassified | place: Bantry Bay, Ireland...
TTGAAACCGTTTTTATGTCCAACATTAATGATTGGAAAAAGAAGAATAAATCTGATAATCAGGCAATTAAACGAAAAGAGTTCTTTAAAAGGTAGGAATACTTTTTCAAGTTTTGAGACACCTACCTACGAGGTTTTAAAAACCTCGTAGGTCTATCACACACACGCATAAATGCATTGCAACGGGCAGCGGGGAGACAACTTGATTAGAGATGATACTCGCCGTCCAAATAATCAATAATCAATTATGAATTACGAATTGAATTAAACCACGATGTTTACGGGCAACCGCAAGGGTTGCCCCTACATATTTCAACCACGTGGGTTATCATTCGACAATTTTGGGCATAAAAAAACCAGGTCCAAATTAATGGACCTGGCATTCGCGAATGAAGTTATTTTCCACAAAATATTTCGCTATTTTTCTAGCTAACTAAGAACTAGGACAAAAATAATCTAATAATTCAAAATAAATATTTTTTTGATTTGCTAGTGGTCCGACATTTCGGAAAAAAAGTCAAGCATAGCAGGGCTACGGTTTACTTTTTTGACCGGTCCGCCGGTGCGGACGGAAATCAGAAAAAGATAATTTTTGAATGTTAGATTATTTTCGTCCAAGTACTTATATACATTATATACCACATTGTTGTGTCAGAAAAATTATCTTCTTAATTCAATTGCGCCTTCTTTTGAGGTACTGCCGTTTGGTGACTTTACTTCTAATCTGAAGAAATATGCTCCTTCGGGAAGGTCTGTTCCGTTGCTTGTTTTACCGTCCCAACCTGTGTTGTTTTTGTAATCTGATGATTCGTAAACGATTTCACCGTAGATTGTAAAGACTGTAAAATTGACTTCTGTATCTGTATCGGGTGCTATGAACATTTCTGTTTCACTAAGGTTGATGTAGTCATTTATTCCATCTTGATTTGGAGAGAAGGATGTTGGAACTCTAAACCCGTCTACTGAACAATTTGCGTGAGGAACTACTTCAATTGTAATCGTTCCGTTGTCGCATACATTGTCGCAACAAATTTGGTATTCTACGACCTCTACTCCTGAGAATCCTAATTGAGGAATGTAAACCAGTTGACCGTCTGTCGTAACCAACATTTCACCAACACAAAGGTAATCTGATGTCAATATATCAATGACTGGTAGGCAGCCCGCAGGATAAACATCATTTGATAATGGAGAAATGAAAAGAACGTGATTGTCTGGCGTTAGACCACTATCGTCATTTGCAATAATTGTTTGTGTATCCTCGCAATTTACTGTAATTAAAACGTGTCCATCTGCACTGTTTCCTGCTGCATCACAAATAGTGTAAGTAATCAAATCAGAACCGCTGAAACCTTCCGCAGCCCAATACTGAATTTCTGTTCCGAATTGTTGCATGTAACCGTGAACTGGTCCTTCTATGTCACAGATATAAATGTAACTTCCATCTGAATGATAATCATTTTGCATTACATCAATAGCAGTATAGCCTCCACAAGCAATGATGATTTCATCGTCTCCGCAAACTATGTTTCCAGTGTCGCCACCTGTATCACCGCCAGTGTCGCCGCCTGTATCGCCACCTGTATCGCCGCCTGTATTTCCTTCTGCTGCAATTGTTAAATAAACGGTTGCTGTATCAGAACCTCCATTTCCATCACAGATTGTGTAGGTAAAACTGTCTTGACCAGAGAAGCCTAAGTTTGGAATGTATTGTAATTCATTTCCGATGTGAGTTATTGTTCCGTTTGCAGGATTTGTAAATTCACAAATTGTCAAAACATCTCCGTCAAAGTCTCCATCATTTCCAATAACATTGATGATGATTGCAGAGTAATATGGCACTTCAATGTAATCATCCACCGCGATTGGATTTGTATTGTTTGTTTGACCGCCAACTACTGTTATGTAAACCGTTGCGCTTGCCGTTCCACCATTTCCGTCACACACTGTGTATGTAAATGAATCTGTACCAGTGAAGCCATTGTTTGGTGTATAAGTAAATACGCCATTTGCAAAAGTAACCGTTCCGTTGCTAGCAGTTGATGTATTGTTTGCACAAACAGAAACAGTATCTCCGTCTGGATCTGAATCATTAGCCGTTATCATAATAAATGTAGCTGTATTTATATCTATCGTTTGATAATCATCATTTGCAATAGGATTTGAATTTGTGTTTCCACCTGTACCGTTACAGTTGTTGGTAACATTTACAGAAACGATTGCTGTTTCACATTCGCCAGTACTGTTGCAAGCTGAAACCGTAATGGTGTTTGCTCCTTCCTGTCCAGGAAGTGGCGTGTAAGTAAAGCAGTTATTTCCTTGTTGTAAAATGCCACAATCAAATACAGAATTAATGTCCGTGATAACCATTCCCGCACCACAGAAATCAATACAAATTGAATTTGCTGTTTGGTTGGTATTAAATGGTTGGACGCAAATGCTTTGATCTGCTGAACAGTTGTCATTTGGAACCGTTATGTAAACTGTTGTTGAACTTGTTCCGCCATTGCCATCACAAATAGTATAAGTAAAGCTGTCTGAACCATAGAAGCCTGCATTTGGTGTATAGTTAAAACCTGTACCACTTAATGTAACCGTTCCGTTTTGAGCAACTGCATCTCCTGCAACGTTGCATATGTAAAGATTGTCGCCATCTGGATCTGAATCATTTCCTAATACTGAAATAAATATTGTAGTATTTAGCTCTGTAGTTACATAATCTGGCGAAGCAGTTGGTTGTGTATTTGTGTTTCCACCTGTTCCATCACAGTTATTCGTAACGTTTACATTTACCGTTGCTGTTTCGCACTGACCGTTGTTATTACAAGCTGAAACTGTTATTGTATTTGCTCCTTCTTGACCAGGAAGTGGTGTGAAGTTAAAGCAAGTATTTCCTTGTTGTAAAATGCCACAAGAGTAAGCTGAAGCAATATCGTGAATGATCATTCCCGCACCACAGAAATCAATACAAATTAAATTAGGAGATTGATTGGTGTTGAATGGTTGTACACAAATGCTTTGATCGGCAGAGCAGTTGTCGTTTGGAACTGTTATGTAAACTGTTGCTGTGCTTGTACCACCATTGCCATCACAAATTGTGTAAGTAAAACTGTCTTGGCCGTAGAAGCCAATGTTTGGAATGTAGGTAAATACTGAACCATTTAGCGTAACCGTTCCATTGGCTGCAATTGCATCTCCTGCTGTATTGCAAATGTAAATATTGTCGCCATCTGGATCTGAATCATTTCCTAAAACACTTATTGTAACAGGCGTGTTAGGTTGAGTTGTTACATTGTCATCGTTGGCAACTGGTGGATTGTTTGTTGGCGTGACTCCTCCACAATTTCCAACTGTTATGTCTATTGCTATTTCGTGGCAAGTTCCCTGAGGATCACAAGCGATGATTGTCATATTAGTAAGCCCTTCATACAAAGGTAGAGGTGTGTAGTTGTAACAAGCATCAGAAATGTATTCAATTCCACAAGAGTAGTTTGATGTGTGATCCGTTATTGTTAAATTTTGACCACAGAAATCAATACAAATTGTAGTTGCTTCTTGGTTGGTTAAATATGGTAACACACATAAAGTTTGATCCCAATTGCAAGGAACATTTGGTTGAGGAACTGTTATGTAAACTGTTGCAGTATCCGTTCCGCCATTGCCATCACAAATTGTGTAAGTAAAACTGTCTTGACCGTAGAAACCAGCATTTGGTGTGTAAATGAATCCATTAGCATTTAAAGATACTGTTCCGTTTGATGCAATGGCATCTCCTGCATTGTTACAAATATAAAGATTGTCGCCATCTGGATCTGAATCATTTCCTAAAACAGTTATTGTTACAGGAGTGCCAGGTTGTGTTGAGAAATTATCATCATTTGCAACTGGTGGATTGTTTTCAACATTTGGCTGAGGAACTGTTATGAAAACTGTTGCTTCATCCGTTCCGCCATTTCCATCACAAATTGTGTAAGTGAAACTATCTAGGCCGTGGAAGCCAATGTTTGGAATGTAGGTAAATACTGAACCATTTAGCGTAACCGTTCCATTGGCTGCAATTGCATCTCCTGCTGTATTGCAAATGTAAATATTGTCGCCATCTGGATCTGAATCATTTCCTAAAACACTTATTGTAACAGGCGTGTTAGGTTGAGTTGTTACATTGTCATCGTTGGCAACTGGTGGATTGTTTGTTGGCGTGACTCCTCCACAATTTCCAACTGTTATGTCTATTGCTATTTCGTGGCAAGTTCCCTGAGGATCACAAGCGATGATTGTCATATTAGTAAGCCCTTCATACAAAGGTAGAGGTGTGTAGTTGTAACAAGCATCAGAAATGTATTCAATTCCACAAGAGTAGTTTGATGTGTGATCCGTTATTGTTAAATTTTGACCACAGAAATCAATACAAATTGTAGTTGCTTCTTGGTTGGTTAAATATGGTAACACACATAAAGTTTGATCCCAATTGCAAGGAACATTTGGTTGAGGAACTGTTATGTAAACTGTTGCAGTATCCGTTCCGCCATTGCCATCACAAATTGTGTAAGTAAAACTGTCTTGACCGTAGAAACCAGCATTTGGTGTGTAAATGAATCCATTAGCATTTAAAGATACTGTTCCGTTTGATGCAATGGCATCTCCTGCATTGTTACAAATATAAAGATTGTCGCCATCTGGATCTGAATCATTTCCTAAAACAGTTATTGTTACAGGAGTGCCAGGTTGTGTTGAGAAATTATCATCATTTGCAACTGGTGGATTGTTTTCAACATTTGGCTGAGGAACTGTTATGAAAACTGTTGCTTCATCCGTTCCGCCATTTCCATCACAAATTGTGTAAGTGAAACTATCTAGGCCGTGGAAACCTGCGTTTGGTGTGTAAATAAATCCATTGCCAGATAACACAACTGTTCCGTTTGATGCGATTGCATCTGTTGCTGTATTACAAATGTAAATATTATCGCCATCTGGATCTGAATCATTTCCTAAAACAGATATTGTTACAGGCGCACCTGGTTGTGTTGTAAAATTGTCATCATAGGCAATAGGTGGATTGTTTGTTGGAGTGACTCCTCCACAATTTCCAACTGTTATGTCTATTGCTATTTCGTGGCAAGCTCCTTGCGGATCACAAGCGATGATTGTCATATTAGTAAGCCCTTCATACAAAGGTAAAGGCGTGTAATTGAAACAAGCATCAGAGAGGTATTCAATTCCACAAGAGTAGTTTGATGTGTGATCCGTTATTGTTAAATTTTGACCACAAAAATCGATACAGATTGTAGTTGGTTCTGGGCTTGTTAAATAAGGCAGAACGCAAATCGTTTGATCCCAATCACAAGGAACATTTGTATGAGGAATGGTAATGTTTACAGTCGTTTGAGAAATTCCTCCATTTCCATCGCAGATAGTGTATGTAAAAGAATCTGTACCGTAATATCCAGCATCAGGAGTGTAAATAATTTGACCACCTGAGATGGTTACCGTTCCATGACTTGGTTGTGCATCTCCTGCAACATTACAGATATAAATATTGTCACCATCGAGATCGAAGTCGTTGTTAAGGACATCAATAATGATAGGTGTATTTTGATTGGTTGTTACATTGTCTTCTACTGCAACTGGTGGATTGTTTGGTGGAGTTACTCCACAGTTTCCAACAGTTATGTAAGCCGTAATTGTTTCACAAATGCCAGCATCACTACAAGCTGTAATTTGAATGGTTTCTGTACCACTAAAGTTTGGTAAAGGTGTGTAACGAATGCAATCACCAACGATGCTAATAGAGCATTCATGCTCTGTTGTATATTCTGTTATTTGATAAGGTTCATTGGGACCAAATGAGCAATAGTCTGGACAAATTAATAAAGGCGTCATTGGATTTATACAATCAACAATATCCTCTCCCGTGCAAGGTTCTGTACAATCTTCTACTGTAAAGTTAGCACCAATTTGAAGAATCGCACCACAAATATCTCCGCCACCTTGTTGTAATAATCCGATCAATTGCAATAAGTTTGCTGCACCATCAAAATCAGCTAAAGTTCCTGTTTCATAAACAAAAGTATGAATAGCAAATAAACCTGCATCTTGTGTAAATTCAGGAGAGTTGCTAATCTCAACTATGCTCAAACTAGGACGACTGATTAAAATATAACCAATGGTGTATCCTTGAGGAGCTGTTGGAGGATCAGTGATGTAAACGCTAAATGGATAACCTTCACAAACAGTGTGAACATCACATCCAAGACCACCTGCAGTTACCAAGCATTCAGGGTCAACTGGCTCACACTCTTTTACAGTGAAAGGCGCACCTGTTAACTCTAATGAACCACAAGCATTGCCACCATCAAAGTCTATTAAGTCTACTAAATCTGAAACCGTGTTGACAGATAAAATGTCAATCTCTGATGAATTGTAAACCAAAGTATGCATTGAATAATTTCCTAAAGGAATATTTGGAAAATTTGGTGTTGCACTAGAAGCTATGATTGAATTTCCATTTACTAAAACAAAAAGAACTTCTTGTCCATCAGGAACGGTAGAAGGACTTGTTAGGTTTGCATACAACACACCGCCTTCACAAACTTCCTCTTCAACAGGATCTAATGTACCAGCATTTGCCAAACAAACTTCACCACATTCACCGATAGCAATTAAGAAAGTTACCAAGTGACAAACATCGTTATTGTCTTTTATTGTTACATAAGCGTAATCATATCCTACAACACCCATTCCTTCTTTTGGTGTATAAACTATGCAGCCATTTGCATTTGCTTCTAAAGGACATTGGTACAGCGTGTACATATTATGTATTGTAAAATCACCATCATAACAATCAGATGGACACAATGTAACTGGTTCTAAAGGAGCAGTACAGGTTGTTATTTCACCACAGTAATCAGGGTCATCACAATTGTCAACTGGCTCACAAACTTTTACTTCAAAAGCTGCGCCTGTCGTTTCCAATGAACCACAATAGCCGCCATTGTCAAAATCTATTAAGTCTAATAAATCAGAAACTGTATTTACATCTAAAATATCAAAATCTGAGGAGTTATAAACCAAAGTATGCATTGAGTAGTTGCCTACTGGAATGCTTGGGAAGTAAGGCGTTCCAGTTCTTGCTATAATTGAATTTCCATTTACTAAAATGAAAAGCACTTCAGAACCTGCTGGAACAGTAGATGGAGCAGTAACATTTGCTACTAAAACACCACCTTCACAAACTTCCTCTTCAACTGCTGTCAAACCACCTGCATTTGCCAAACAAACTTCGCCGCATTCACCAATGGTAACTAAGAAAGTTACCAAGTGACATACATCGTTGTTGTCTTTTATTGTTACATAAACATAATCATAGCCAATTGCGCCCATTCCTTCTTTTGGTGTATAAGTCAAACAACCATCTGTGTCTTCTACTAAATCACATTGGTACAAAGTATACATTTCATAATAAGTAAATCCGCCATCATAGCATTCAGAAGGACATAGTGTTACTGGTTCCAATGGAGCAGTACAAGCCAATATTTCACCACAATTAATTGGATCATCACAATTATCAACTGGCTCACAAACTTTTACTTCAAAAGCTGCGCCTGTCGTTTCCAATGAACCACAATAGCCGCCATTGTCAAAATCTATTAAGTCTAATAAATCAGAAACTGTATTTACATCTAAAATATCAAAATCTGAGGAGTTATAAACCAAAGTATGCATTGAGTAGTTGCCTACTGGAATGCTTGGGAAGTAAGGCGTTCCAGTTCTTGCTATAATTGAATTTCCATTTACTAAAATGAAAAGCACTTCAGAACCTGCTGGAACAGTAGATGGAGCAGTAACATTTGCTACTAAAACACCACCTTCACAAACTTCCTCTTCAACTGCTGTCAAACCACCTGCATTTGCCAAACAAACTTCGCCGCATTCACCAATGGTAACTAAGAAAGTTACCAAGTGACATACATCGTTGTTGTCTTTTATTGTTACATAAACATAATCATAGCCAATTGCGCCCATTCCTTCTTTTGGTGTATAAGTCAAACAACCATCTGTGTCTTCTACTAAATCACATTGGTACAAAGTATACATTTCATAATAAGTAAACCCGCCATCATAGCATTCAGAAGGACATAGTGTTACTGGTTCCAATGGAGCAGTACAAGCCAATATTTCACCACAATTAATTGGGTCATCACAATTGTCAATAGGATCGCAAGTTTTCACTTCAAAAGCTGTACCTATTGTTTCCAATGAACCACAATAGCCGCCATTGTCAAAATCTATTAAGTCTAATAAATCAGAAACTGTATTTACATCTAAAATATCAAAATCTGACGAGTTATAAACCAAAGTATGCATTGAGTAGTTGCCTACTGGAATGCTTGGGAAGTAAGGCGTTTCGGTTCTTGCTATAATTGAATTTCCATTTACTAAAATGAAAAGCACTTCAGTACCAGCAGGAACGGTAGATGGAGCAGTAACATTTGCTACTAAAACACCACCATTGCAAACTTCAGACTCGACTGCTGCCAAACTACCAGCACTTGCTAAACAATCATCAATTGGCTCACAAACTTTTACTTCGAATGCAGCACCTGGTATTTCTAATGATCCGCAGTATCCATCATTCTCAAAATCTATTAAGTCTACTAAATCTGAAACTGTATTTACATCTAAAATATCAATCTCTGACGAATTGTAAACTAAGGTATGCATTGAGTAAATTCCTACTGGAATGGTTGAGAAGGATGGCGTTGTATTTGTTGCTTCGATAGAATTACCATCTACCAAAATATAAATCACTTCAAAACCTGTAGGAACGGTAGATGGAGCAGTAACATTTGCTATTAAAACTCCACCATCGCAAACTTCAAATTCAACTGCGGTTAAACTACCAGCACTTGCAAAACAATTGTCAACAGGATCGCAAGTTATTACTTCAAAAGCTGCACCTGCAATATCCAATGATCCACAATAACCACCATTGTCAAAATCTATTAAGTCTACTAAATCCGAAACAGTATCTACAGATAAAATGTCAAAATCTGAAGGATTGTAAACCAAAGTATGTATTGAGTAGTTACCTACTGGAATGCTTGGAAAGTAAGGCATTGCACTTGTTGCTATGATTGAATTACCATTTACTAAAATATAAATCAAATCAAATCCTGTTGGAACTGTAGATGGTGTTGTAGCATTTGCCACTAGAAGGCCACCAAAACAAACTTCTGACTCAACTGCTACTAAGTTTCCTGCATTTGCGACACAAACATCACCACATTCACCAATAGTAATTAAGAAAGTTACCAAGTGACAAACATCGTTTTCATCTTTTATTGTTATATAAACATAATCATAGCCAATTGTAGCCAGTCCTGCTGCTGGTGTATAAGTAATACATCCTTTTGATTCCTGTAACAAGTCAGATTCATACAAAGTGTACATATCATAAATATAATAAAAACCAACAAAGCATTCAGACGGGCAAATAATTATTGATTCGTCGGGAGCAGTACAAGCAGCTATTTCACCACAAACTTCTGGATCATCGCAATTGTCTGTAGGAGGAGGCATAAAGCCAAAGTCTGCATCTGGATAATTTTCACCAGCTCCTAAAGTTACATCGTAAGAACCAACTGTTGTAATCGTGTATCCATTAGGACCGTCGCCTACAACTACTGTATAATTACCCGCTGGTAAATCTGTAAACAAATAATATCCGAATTCATCCGTAGTTGCTATATCAATAACGTCTCCAAATTCATCATATAAATAAACAAGAACACCCTCAATTGGAGCTTCATCTAAATCTTGAATACCATCACCGTTGTCATCATACCAAACATAGTCACCGATGGTTCCTAAAACCTCAAAAGTAAAACAGAAATCGTGTCCGCCTGAAACTTCCCCTTCGTCAAGTAACACATTTATAGCACTCAATCCATTTAATACATAACCATCGGGACCAATACCAACAACAATCGTGTAGGTACCAGGAGGTAAATCAACAAAAGTGTATTCACCATTTTCGTTTGTTTCTGTAATTATTTTTGTACCGTCCACAGATAATAAAATAACTTCAATACCAGAAAGGTCTTCATCGCCAGCACCGTGAACGCAACCACCGTCAACATCAGCAAAGACAGTTCCAGAAATTACTCCAGTGTCTCCATTGCCTGATGGTGGACAAAAGCAATAGCTTAGTTTTCCTGTATAATTATCATCAAGCAAAACATCAAAGCTTTCAGCACTACAAGCCACATAACCATCTAATCCGCCTGTTATTAAAACAGCATACTCTCCATAAATGATGTTTTCAAAAGTGAAATTTCCATTATCATCTGTGCTGGTTGTTTGTAAAATGTTTCCAAATTCATCAGACAAGTAAACATTATTTCCTATTATGCCTGGTTCTCCCTCTTCATTTACACCATTACAATTTGTATCAGAGAAAATACAACCAGTAATATCCCCAAATTGATCTTCTGTTGTAAGACAAAAGTTTGCATTGGTATGTTGGTCACCTTCCTCTAAAAAGACAGTAATAAATCCATCATTTACTAAAATATAACCACCTGGAATTTGACCAATAGAGACTGTATAAACACCAGGCTCTAAGTCTGTAAAAATATAATTTCCAAATTCATCTGTTTCTAATATAATTTTATATCCATCGGCACCAAACAAAGTAATTTCTACTCCTTCTATACCAGCCTCATTCGTGCCCTGAATACAATCTCCATCTAAGTCAACGAATACTGTTCCACTGATTGTTCCAGGTTGTACAGGAGGACAAAAGCAAAATTCTAAATTAGAGACATCACTTTGTAAATCTATAACGTGATCGGCATTGTTACAAGCTGTATAACCATCAGGACCATTTCCAACAGAAATAGTATAATCACCTGCTACTACATCTAGGAAACTAAATGCACCGTCAGCATCCGTATTTGTCATCAAAATAATATTTCCAAATTCATCACTTAAATAAACAGGAATGCCTTCTAGACCAGCTTCACCATTGTTATAACTTCCATTACAATTTCCATCTTCATAAACTGTACCGTAGATATTGTGTTGGCTATCATTTCCAACATAGCAAAAATGGATAATATCTTGTTCACCTGAATCTAAGTCAACAGTTACCACTCCAATACCAACTAGCTCATAACCTTCACCTGCATTTCCAACTAATACGGTATATAACCCAGGTCCTAAATCGGTAAAAGAATAGTCGCCAAATTCATCCGTTTCTGCAGCTACTTTGTATCCATCAGGACCAACTAAAATTACTTCAATTGAAGGCAATACAGATTCACCATTATCCAATACACAGTCTCCATCTTCATCGACAAAAACATGACCAGAAATACTTCCAGTAGTTGTGTTGGCATTTTCATAACAAAAATTAACCCCACCTACATAATCACCAGAACCTAAAAAAACAGGAACAAATGCTGTTCCATTGAAATCATATCCTGCAACATAGTTTCCAATTTGCACGGTATATGTGCCAGGTTCAAGGTCAAAAAAATCGTAGTGACCAGTGTCATCAGTCGTAACAAATGTTTTTATACCATCAGCACCTATAAGAATAATTTCAACATCAGGTAAGCCAACTTCATTGTCATCAAAGAAACAATCATCGTCAAGGTCAACAAATACATTACCACCAATTCCCCCATTTTCAATTGGAGGACAAAAACACGAGGATAAACCATTAACATTATTACCAGAAACAGAGATTTGATATTCACCATTGTCACAACTTGTGTAACCAGTTGGTCCGCTTCCAACTGTCACATTATAACTGCCATCAGGAACATTGACAAAGGTGTAGGAACCATCCGCTGAACTATTGACCGTTTGAATAATGTTTCCAAATTCATCACTTAAATAAACGAGTGTATTGAGAATACCATTTTCAGCTAGATCAAATGATCCATTACAATTTGTATCATTAAAAACAACGCCACTAATTTCATATAAGTTTGCTGTTTCTGAAACACAAAAACTAACAATATCATCCTCATCAAGACCTAAAGTGATTGGAATGATTCCGTTAGCATACGTATATCCTGTTGGCAATTCACCTAATACAATAGAGTAAGCTCCTTCAGGCAATAACTGAAAAATATAATTTCCATTCACATCAGTCTGATCCTCATATTTAAAACCATCTGGTCCAATGAGTGTTATGCTAACAGATGAGATAATTGATTCATTGGCATCTAATAAACAGTCACCATCCAAATCAATAAAAACTGATCCTGAAATTGACCCATATTCATCACCACCTACAGAATTAAAAAAATTTCCAGCAAAAATATTTGTTGAAAAAATAAAAAACAAGATTAAAACTGTAATTCTAATACTAAAACTTTTCATCATACGGTTGTTTGTAATGTAGCTTGTTTACATCTTAATATAGTTTTCCACTCAATCGCATATACAATAATAAAATGTATTATGGATTGACAAAAAACGTTTTGTCGTAAATGAAGTTATTTGCAGATTAGTTTTAGGAAGAACTTAAAATGTAAATCTGTTTAAATGATATTTCCCTAATTGGGATTATACGACAGCAGCTATTTATAGTTACAAACACAAAATGCAAAAGGGCATTCAGATTGCTCCGAATGCCCCTTTAAATTCAACGCATTATATATTATTTATCTATAATAAGTTAGATGAAATATTTATTAAAATGTTTAAATTTATCTTCTCAATTCAATATAGCCATTTAACAAAATAGGCTTTGATTCATTTGGAGATTTAATTTCAACTTGATAGTAATAAGTTCCTTCTGACAAATAAGTATTGTTGTTTTCACCAGACCAAATGATTGACTGAACCGGTCCTTCTTGTGTATGGACAACTTGTCCCAAAGAATTGAAAATCACAATCGACGCATCCACATCAACTCGTGAATATTCATTAGCCGAAATAATTCTAATCTCTTCATTTATACCATCACCATTCGGAGTGAAAACATTTGCAATTCTATAAGCATCTTCAGGTATTCTTGCCAAATCATCTTGACTAGTTTCACTAATACCATCAGTGGATTCACCAGTACGACCCTGACAAGATTCAGTTACATCAACATAAATAAAGGCTGTTTCACAGAATCCGAATTCGTTGCATCCAATTACTTCAATCACATCATTTCCTAAGAATCCAGGAAGTGGTGAATAAGTAAAGCAAGCACCTTCGATATTTCCAAGACCGCAATCAAATGTTGTAGATAAGAAGGAAACATTCATTCCATCATTACAAAAATCTACACAAACATCTAAGTGAGATATGCCATTATTTGAAGGCAAGACACAATAAGATGCTTCCGCCACACAATCTATTCCCGTTACTGTAACATATGCCGTTGCAGTAGATTGTAAACCGTCAGGATCGCACACTGTATAAGTAAAACTATCTGTTCCTACAAATCCTGGCATTGGTGTGTATACAAATGAAGTAGATGTTGAAGCAATTGCACCAGAAGTGGGTTGAGAAAATGCACATATTTCTATTTCATCGTTATCAGGATCATTGTCATTGATTAAAATTTCTGTTATAATTGGTGTATTGCCTGGCGTTTCATAATTATCATCACTTGCTACTGGTGGCGCATTTTGTGTAATAACACCATCACATAAATCAGATACATCAATCACAACATTAGCAGTTTCACATTGTTCAAACTCGTTACATGCGGTAACAGTTATTGGGTGCAAACCTTCAAATCCTGGCAATGGCACATATTCTATACAGAAATCATTCATAATCTCAATACTACAACCAAAGTCTGAATCGTAACCAGTTATCGCCGCATCAGGTGTGCAGAAATCAATGCAAATTATAGCTCCGTTGTTATTCTCCATTGAGCTAAATGGCTCAATACAAGTATTAACATTAGGGTTGCATTCACCTGGTCCAAGAACTGTAATATTTACGGTTCCCGTTGTTACTCCACCATCACCATCACAAACTGTGTAAGTAAAACTATCTGTTCCAAAAAAACCATCATTTGGTGTGTAAATAATTCCACCATTTGTAATCGCTATGGTTCCGTTTTGTGCAATGAAATCATTTGCTGTATTACACAAATACAATTCATTTCCTTCTGCATCTATATCATTTGCAAGTACATTAATATGAGTTGGTGTGTTATAAGTTGTAGAAAGATTGTCATCATTAACAATAGGTGCCGTATTTGTTGTACTTGTACATTCGCCTACCGTTACAATCGCCAATGCAGTTTCGCATTGTTCCTGAGCATTACAAGCCGTCATTACCACTTCTTCGTCGCCAATAAAGCCTGGCAATGGAGTATATCTTACACATCCATCATCCAACACAGTAATAGAGCAAGTGAAAAGCGTATGCGTTGCTGTAATTGTATAATCACTTCCGATGTCACAAAAAGTAGGACAAAGTATTACTGGAGTAACAGGTCCAACACATTCATAAACCACATTATTTAAGCAAGGTGGTCCAGTTTCCGCGCAATCTTTCACCATTATCATAAATGGAATTTCTTGTACTGATCCGCAAACATTCGTTGCATTTGCATATGATTGCAAATCAAAAATTGTATTGTAGCTATTTACATCAACTGTATTTACATCTAAAACCGCATTGTAAACATAGTATACTCCTCCAAAAGTAGGTGCAAATACAGGTTCATAACTCCAGTCAATCAAATCACCAACTAAGTTGGTTATTAAATAAACTTCATACAAGCCAGTTGGTATTTGTGAATCTGTTGTATGGAAAATCGAAAATGATTCTCCAAGACAAATAGAACTGTTTGCACTAGATATATATCCAGCCTGAACAGCAGTACAAGTTGTAACTGGTGGCTCTGTCGTACAATCCGTTACTTGAATTTGAACAGGGCTTTGTTGAACCGCAACACAAACATCAACTGCATTTGCATAGTTGATAATTTCAGAAATATTTCCATAATTATTGATATTAAACTGATTCATATCAGCTACCAAATTGTATACAAAGTAGTTTCCAGTTGCTGTTGCTGGGAAATTTGGTTCATAAGCATAAGTTACAATATGCCCAGTTAATTCTGCTAAAATATAAATTTCATTATAGCCTACTGGAACAACAGAGACAACCGTATGATAAGCTGAAATTGTTGAGTTCAAACATACAACAGCATTACTTGTTGCCAACAAACAAGGTTGCGCCTCAGGGCATCCTGTTGGTGGTGGTGTGCAATCTGTTACTTGAATTTGAACAGGGCTTTGTTGAACCGCAACACAAACATCAACTGCATTTGCATAATTAATAATTTCAGATATATTTCCGTAATTATTGATATTAAATTGATTCATATCAGCTACTAAATTATAAACAAAATAGTTACCTGGTATTGTTGCTGGGAAATTTGGTTCATAAGCATAAGTAACAATATTACCTGTTAATTCTGCTAAAATATACATTTCATTGTAGCCTGCTGGAACGACAGAAACAACCGTATGATAAGCTGAAATCGTTGAGTTTAAGCATACAACAGCATTACTTGTTGCCAATAAACAAGGTTGCGCCTCTGGGCATCCTGTTGGTGGTGGTGTGCAATCTGTTATTTGAACTTGTAGTGGATTGCTTTGTATAGTAATGCATACATTTACTGCATTTGCATAAATAAGAATATCCGAAATATTTCCATAACCAATGATATTTGTATTGGTAATGATATTGTAGATATAATAACTTCCAATTGCATTTGTAGTAAAGCTTGGTGTTGAACGTGTTTCTAATACATTACCAGCATTATCTGTCAACACATAAACTTCTTCGTAACCAACTGGTACTGTAGAAGCTGTTGCTTGGTAAGCCGTTAATTGTGTATTAGAACAAACCGTTGGATTCGTTATTCCCAAAGTACCAACTTGTGCTGTTAAACATCCAGCAGGAGGTGGTGTACAATCAGTTATTTGAACTTGTAATGGATTGCTTTGTACAGTAACACAAACATTACTTGCATTGGCATAACTTAAAATACCAGAAATATTTCCATAACTATTTACATCAAAATTATTTGTATTTGCTATAATATTGTAGATATAATAATTTCCTATTGTATTGATTATAAAGCTTGGACTAAAGTTTAGTTCCAATAAATTACCAGCATTATCCGTCAGTACAAACATTTCAGAATAACCAGTTGGAATTACAGCAGCAGACGTTTTATATGTTGTTAATTGTGTACCTGGACAAACTGATGGATTGTCTATACCCAAAGCACCTGCTTGCGCTGGTGGACATCCCGCAGGAGGTGGTGTACAATCTGTTATTTGAACTTGTAATGGATTGCTCTGAACAGTAATGCAAACATTTACTGCATTTGCATAATTAAGAATATCTGAAATATTTCCATAACCAATAATATTTGTATTGGTAATGATATTGTAGATGTAATAATTTCCTATTGCAGTAGTTGTAAAGCTTGGTGCAGAACGAGTTTCTAATACATTCCCGGCATTGTCTGTCAACACATATACTTCCTCGTAATCAACAGGAACTATAGAAGCTATTGATTGGAAAGCCGATAATTGTGCGCCAGAACAAAGTACTGGATTTGCAATTCCCAAAGCACCAGCTTGTACTGTTGCGCAAGTTGGTTCTGGTACACAATCTGTTACTGTAAATTGAACAGGACTGCTTTGAATCGTCAAACATATATTTGGGTCGTTGCTTAAATTTGATAATGCTCCAATAGAAGAAACAGCATTTATATCTAAAACATTTGCATTAAAAATAACATTATAAACTAAGTAACTACCTAGGTTTGTTGCGTTAAATATTGGCGTTGAATTTAATTGCAAAAGATTTCCATTTAAATCTGTCATTAAGTACATTTGAGTATATTCATTAGGAATAACAGAATTCGTTGTATGATACCCTATCATTTGCGCTCCTTGACAAACGGTATTTGAGGTTGTACTTATTTCACCTACCAAAGCGTTGTCGCAAGTAGGTTGCGGTTGTGTACAATCTGACACTAAAACTTGTGCAGGACTGTTTTGAACACTAACACAAACATCTGTTCCATTTATGTAATCAACTAAACTTGCAATAGTTGAGAAGCTATTCAGATTAAACTCATTTGTATTTGCAATAATGTTATAAATTAAATAACTACCAGCTAAATCTCCATTAAATGATGGAAGAGTATTTAACTGTAATAAGTTTCCATTTAAATCTGCCAATACATACAATTCAGAATAACCCGTAGGAACTTCAGAATTGGTTGTATGATTTGCCGAAATCTGTCCGCCAACACATACATTAAAATTGGTCGCACTTAGGTTTCCTACAACTGCATTTGCACAAGTTGGAATCGGTGTGCAATCCGTCACAGTAAATGCAACAGGATTCGCTTGGACTACCAAACAGAAATCAGCAGTTTGAGTAATATTGATAAGCTCGTAAATTGACGTGTATTGATTCAAGTCAAACTGATCCAAGTTAGCAATGATGTTGTAAATATAATAGTCGCCCAATGAGTAAGCTGTAAAGCTAGGACTGAAATTTAATTCTTGTAAATTTCCATTTCCATCTACCAAAACAAAAGCCTCGGTAAAACCAACAGGAACAACAGGTGCAGTTATATGCATCGCAGATATTTCACCACCTAAACAAATTGTATTAGCTGAAGTTCCTAGCTCACCTGTATTTGCAGTGCAACAAGCAGCCACATTAAAAGAAACAGGATTTGACGAAATTGAACCACAAAGCGTTCCACCATTTTCAATAAACATTGCATTTATTGCTGATATATTTCCTATTTGATTCAAGTTAATATCATTTGTATTGATAACCACATTGTAAACTTTGTAGCTTCCAATTGCAAGATTTGCAAATTGTGGTGATGAGTTTTCCAACTGAAGTAGTTGTCCATTCGCATCTGTCAATATATATACAGAAGTGAATCCTGTAGGAATTGATGGCAATGTCGTTATTGAAGCAAATGCTGTTTGCCCTTCACAAATACTATTTGTAGTTGATTGAAGTTCGGCAGCAGATGCTACACAATTTATACCGATACAGTTTCCAATTGAGATATAATAATTGTAAACATAACAAATTCCGTTTGCATCAAAACCTTGAATAGAAACTTCATCATACCCAACAACATCAAGACCATCGATTGGTGTATAAGTAAAACAACCATTTCCACTATCTTCTAATGAGCAGTTGAAAGTTGAGTGTCCCACTAGTGAAACAAGCTCTACTCCTGAGCAAAAAGTTGGACATAATTGCAAAGAATTGACAGATTCTGTACAGACATTTTCCGCACCACAAACCGTTTCATTTGTACAAGGGTCACCACAACTGTGAACAATATATGGCAAACCTTCTTCTAATACATCTCCACAATTATTATTAAAAAATGCTCTTATAGTGGCAATGCTATTGTAGTCATTTAAATTTATACTAGCACCGTCATACACAACCGTGTAAACAAAATACAAGCCAATTGGCAATGATGTAAATGCGCTAGTATTATTTATTTCGATTATCTCTTGTGTTAAGCCATTTTCTAAAACATAAGATTTTGAGAATCCAAGTGGTATTACTCCAGAGTTCACATTTTGAACAAAAATACTTCCACCTTCACAAATTGGCAAACCATCATTTGCAATGGTTCCTACATCAGCAAAACATCCGTTTCCAGTGTTTTCAGGACCAAACCCAAATACAACTTCTACTATATTTTCACCAGGACCTACTGTAACTGGGAATACGTCATCTGTGGTAAGCAAAGTACCATCTGGACCCGTTGCCACACCCACTTGGTAATTACCAGGTGCTAAATCGTGGAAACAATAATTTCCATTTGCATCTGTATTGGTAGCAGTAATAAATTCACTAAATTCATCGTATAAATAAACAGTGATTCCACTTAACCCAATTTCTATATTATTTAATGATCCATTAGAATCTGAATCATAATAAACCACTCCACAAATACTTCCCAATTCAGGCTCAACTTCGTCAACAATTTCACAGAAGCCTAAAGGATTCACTTCAAAACAACCATCTGCGCTTATATCAAAGCTTTGTTGATTGCTTGTAGAAGATGTGTAGCCTGATGGATGATTGCCAACAGATATTGCATAAAAATCAACAGCCAAGTTTGCAAAAGAATAGTTTCCATTTTCATCTGTAATCGTTGAGTTTATAACTTCACCATATTTATTGAAAAGCAAAATTGTCGCACCTTGCATTCCATTAGTAGCATCGTCATTTGATCCATCACAATTAGGATCAATAAATGCAATACCACAAATACTTCCATACTCCAATACTTGTTCATAGCAGAAATTGATGTTGTCAATATGTTCACCACTTCCAATAATTACTGTTGTTGTGAAAGAACCGTCTAAGACGTATCCATCTGGTGCAGTTCCTACTGTAACAGTATAGACTCCTGGTTCATAATTTTCAAAATGATAATCGCCTGTGCTACTTGAAGTAGTCGTTGCTAAAATATCTCCATTAGCATCTGACAAAGTTATTGTAACATTGTGCAAACCAGTTTCATCACCATCTACTAAACAATTGTCGTTTTGATCGTGGAATACAAATCCCCAAATACTTCCTGGTTCTGTGACAGGAGGTTCGTCATCTTCACAAAAACCAAATGCTGGAACATCGTTACAATCTCCTGTTGTTAAATCCACAGAAACATCTGCATTTGTACTTATTTGATACCCTGCTGGTCCTGTTGCAATAGATACTTCATAAGTTCCTACTGGAATATTACTGAATGTAAATTCTCCTGTAGCATTTGTGCTTACAACTTCTATAATAGTATTGTTTTCGTCATGCAAGTAAATCAACACCTCAGCAAATGCCTGATCAGAACCGCCTTGCAATCCATTACAATCATCATCTATAAATGCATAACCACAGATATTAGCCATTTGTGATTCTTGCACAAAGCAATAATCTACATTGTCTTGATGCTCTCCTGGTTCTAACATAACAGTAATACTTGCAACTCCAACCAATACATAACCATCTGGTGCAGCTCCAATAAATACTGTATAAAGCCCTGGTTGAATATTTTCAAAATGATAGCTACCATCTGCTGCTGAGAAAGTACTTGTTTTAAAACCTTGATCTCCAAATAATGTAATTTCTACACTACCAATTCCTGATTCATTTGTTTGATGGATACAGTCATCATTTAAGTCGTGGAAAATATTTCCCCAAATACTTGATAATTCACCTGGCTCACCTGAACCTCCTTGACAATATACAAATGCACCTACATCTGTACATTCATCTGCAACTACTGTTACAGCATATTCCTCTATTGAATTTAATGCATATCCAGCAGGATTAGAACCTACATACACTGTATAATTTCCTAATGGAAGATTTGCAAAACTATATTCACCATTGGCTCCTGAAGTTTGAATTGACAATACATCACCAGAACCATCAGTCAGATAAACTGGTACGCCAAATAATCCACCATCGTTGTTGCCATCACATCCAGCATCTTCTAAAACAGATCCACAGATTCCTCCTAAGGCATCAGCATAATGCAAACAGAAATTAAGATGATCTTGGTGTTGACCTGCTACTAATGTAACGGTAATTGTACCAGTCTCAATTAAGGAGTAACCATCTGGTATTTGACCAATGTAAACGGTATATTCTTCTGGAATTAAATCTTCAAAATGATAAGCTCCAAATTCGTCAGTAAACACTGTAACCTCACCGCCATCAGGACTAATGAGTGTCACTGCAATACCTGCAAGACCCATTTCACCTGTTTGAACGTAACAGTCATCATTTAAATCGTGGAAAACATTTCCCCAAATACTTGCCGTTTCTTCTTCTGTAGAACCTGGATCAACTGGCACCTCTTCTTCATCACAATAAATAAATGGTGCTGCTTGATAACAATCTCCAGTAGAAATTGAAAAGCTTTGTTGCGTTCCATTTAATAAAGCAGTATTTTCATCTGGGCTGTCTACAGAAACTGAGTAGTAACCAGCTGGTAAGTCTATAAATTCATATTCACCGTTTGCATTTGTAGGTTGAATACTAATAATACTATTTGTGAAATTGTGTAAATAAACGGTAACACCCTCTAAATAGTTGTCTATAGTTTCATTGCAATTTTCAGAGAAGCCTAAAGCTCCACAAATTCCTCCAAAATTTTCAATTGATTCATAACAGAAATTCACATTATCTGCGTGATCACCAACATCTAAAACTACAGTAATCATTAATTGTCCAGTAAGGTAGTAACCATTAGGATCAGATAAAATGGTAACGGTATAAATGCCAGGTTGTATATTTTCAAAATGGAATTCACCATTTACATCCGTTGTTGTAAAAATCGTTGTACCATCTGGTGTAAGCAAAGAAATTTCAATTCCTAAAAATCCTGTTTCATTTGCATCTACCAAACAATCGCCTGTATGATCGTGAAATACATTCCCCCAAATAGAAGCCAATTCATCTGGCTCTGGCTCTGGACCTGGGTCTGTCTCAAGAATACAAAGACCATAATTGTCTAAGTTCTGGCATTGCTCATCATCAACTGTTATCTCATAAATATCTGGAGAGAAACCTTGATAATAAACTTGGTAGTTTCCATATTCAACATTATCAAAAGTAAACTGACCGTTGTCATTTGCAAAAGTTACGTAAACAGGTTCGTTATTTTCATCCAATAAAGACACTTGCCATCCTACCCAAGTAGAATCAGCTAATGTTATATTTGGGTTACAAGATTCATTTAAATAAATATATCCACAGACAGCACCAAGTGAGTCCTCTTCAATTGGATCTACTGGTTCATCATCATAGAATCCTTCATCACTTGTACAAGCATTGAAGTTTTGTGGAGCATCACAACCCGCAGCATTTACATCTACAATATACTCGCCATCATAATTAAAAAATCCTTCTACTCCATCATCGTAGTAACCACTGATGACAAGAATAAAACTACTAGTTGAATTATAAGCAATGCTATCAAAAACAAAGTATCCATTATCGTCTGAAGTGACCGTTGCGATTATTGATCCATTTGATATTAAATTAATAGCAATATTACTCGCAATTGCATTTGTACTTATTCCTGCATTACAACTTCCACTGTAAAAAGCATATCCACAAAAAGAGCCAATTAAATCCTCCTCCTCTTCTGGTCCCCAAACAGAATCAAAGCAAGCTCCAAAATAATCAGATTTACTGCAAGGCCCTTCTGAAAGAACTACCTCATAATTTGCATAATAAATCGTTCCATCATCTTCTGTTGTATTTTCATCTGGCACACTTATATATGAAGTAATAGAGTATTGAGTTTCTGCATTTACATCAATATCTTCAAAAGCAAAATGGCCATCAAGACCAGCCGTTATTGTTTCTACTAAAGTCGTCCCATCAAACAAAGAAACTATATAAGATTCAGTTACATAATCTTCTCCCTCAAAAATTTCATCACAATTGGTATCTACAAATATGTAACCACATAATGAACCTAAAACTGGATTTACTGGCACGACTGGTTCATAGTATGCCTCAAAGCAAGCTCCAAAATAATCTGATTTACTACATGGTCCTTCAGGGATTGTAACCGCATAATTTGCATAATAAGTCGCTCCAGTCAATCCAGCTTCATCATTAGGCACATCTAAATATGAGACAATAGAATAATTATTGTTTGCATTTACATCTATGTCTTCAAAAGCAAAACTACCATCAAGACCTGATGTTGTTGTTTGAACTACAGTAGTGCCATTAAGTAATGCAACTTGATAAGATTGTGTAACATAATCTTCTCCTTCAAAAACTGTATCGCAGTTTTCATCCACAAATACATAACCGCATAATGAACCCAAAATTGGATTTATTTCTGGATCATCTGGATCATTTGCACCAGCTTCTGTAATACAGGCATTATAATCTTGAGGATTATCGCATCCATTTGCATTTACCTCTACCACATACTCGCCTTCAGAAGTATGAAAATCGTAACCATCATCAAAATAACCACCTACCTCAATCGTAAAAAAGCTAGTAATATCGTATGGAATATTTTCAAAAACAAAATAACCATCATTATCAGTTACAGAAGTTGCTATTAATATTCCATCTAAATATAATTTTATTTCGCTATCATCTAATATCCAATTTGTGCTTACACCTTCATTACAAAGTCCACCTTCATAAGCGTAGCCACAAAAAGAGCCTGCTCCTTCTATAATATGATAGCAGAAGTTTTGATCAACTATCTGTTCGTTTTGATCCAAAAAGACATTGATATTTGGCAATGAAGCCAATTCATAACCTTCTGGTGTTTGACCAATAATAATTGAATATTGACCTGGTTCTAAATTTTCAAAATAGTAAGATCCATCTTCTTGTGTTGTTGTTATTGTTTTTGTTCCATTTGGTGAAATAAGAGAAACTTCTAATCCAGCAAAACCTGATTCTGTTGAATGTAATAAACAGTCATCATCTAAATCAACAAATGCATTTCCCCAAATCCCAGAAGGAACATCAATGCTTATTACTTCTTCTTCCTCTTCTACACCCGCAGCATATTCACCAATAAAACAAGCACCAAAATAGTCTGACTCAGAGCAATCACCTTCTGACAATACAATAGTTTGATTGATATAATAGGTAGAGCCAGAATAAGAATCATTTGGTTTTGGCACATCAACATATGACATAATACTGTATTCAGCTACTCCGTCAAATGGAATGTCTGTAAAAGTAAAGTAACTATTGGCATCTGTGGTTGTAGATGCAAGCAAAGTTGTACCATTAACCAATAAAGACACGGAATAAGAAGAAGTAATAAAATCTTCTCCTTCAAAAACTGCATCACAATTAATATCTACAAAAACATAACCACAAAGAGCCGCTGTTGCAATATCTGCTACTTGATGGTAACAAAAATTTTGATCTGTCACAACTTCACCATCTGCAATATAAACAGCTATATTTGGCAAACTATTCAACTCATAAAGCTGAGGCGTCTCTCCTACTATTACGGTATAAAGACCATCTGATAAATTTCCAAAATAATATTCACCAACGTTATTAGAATAAGCAATTTGCTTGGTTCCATCAGAAGCAATTAACAATATTTCTACTCCTTCAAGTCCAATTTCTTCATCGTACTGATGAATGCAATCTCCATTTAGATCATATAGGATTGAACCGTGAATTCCGCCCATATCTAGTCCTGCGCCATCTTCTGGGTCAGGACCTGGTCCTGGTACTGGAATTGGGCATGTGACAGACTCAACTATACTAAAACATTCTGTAGATTCAATATAAACTGGTGAATCAGAAGCTGGAAGAGACTGGTAAGAAACCACATAACTTCCAAAGCTCAAATCTTCAAAAGTAAAATAGCCATCAGCGTCTGTCTCTGTAATACCAATCACATTTCCAAAATCATCATGAAGATAAACTGTTACTCCAGCAATCGTTATATCAAAATTTTCTACACAATAATACTCGTCAATTATTTGACCACAAATTGCACTCAATCCTGAATCATCAAGGAAACAAAAATCTACATTGTCTTGATGTTCGTCAGGAGTTAATTCAAATGTATATTCAGCAGAACCAGATAAATAATACCCAGCAGGAATTTCACCAATTAAAACAGTATAAGAACCTGGTTCTAAATTTTCAAAATGATATTCTCCATTAGGGTCAGAAAAAGTACTGCTCTTGGCACCTTCTGGTGAAACGACAAAAACCTCCAATCCTTCTAAAGTAAGATCGTCGGGATCAGGAATGCAATTTCCATTTAAATCATGGAAAATATTTCCCCAAATAGAAGAAGTTATTATTGTTGGCAATACATCTCCGTCATCTTCAACTTCAGTTGGAGCACCAAAAGTATATCCAAATCTATAAGCATCGTAACACTCCGTAGAATTGATGTCTGCGGAAACAGAATATAAATTGGTTACAAAATAACCAGATTCGTTGGTTACAGAAACAGAATAATTTCCAAATGGTATATTTGGAAATTGACACAATCCGTTGGCATCTGTTAGCCCAACACTGATAACATTATTACTGGCATCCCGCAGGAAGCAATTGACTCCTTCAAGTGGATTTTCATCAGGATCCCAAATTCCATTTTCATTTACATCATTAAAAGCATAAGCATTTATGCATCCAATTTGGTTTTCACCAATAAAACAGAAATCTATAGTTCCTGTTTCACCATCTACAATATCAATGGTTTGGCAGCCAAAACCGTTTAATAACCAACCTTCAGGTAAGCTTTCAACACAAACTGTGTAATTCCCAGACGGTAATTCAGTAAACGAGAAAGAGCCATTATCGTCTGTAGTAACAATTGATTTCACTCCATCAGGACTAAATATCCCAATTTCTATTCCTCCAAGTGGCTCATCATCAGGGGTGTAGAGACAATCATTGCCCGAGTCTCCAAACGTAATTCCCATTACGCTTCCGGCTTGTGCATTTACTGAAATACAAAGTATCATCAGCATCACACACAAAATTACACAATTTTTAATAGTGGTAACTATGTGTTTCATAGCATTAATTTGAGGTTGTTATAAAGTTTGTCTTTGCTTATGATGCGGACATAAACTATTTATATTTCAAATTAAAATCAATAAATTGAATCTAACAGAGGGGGAATATTTTATATTAAGGAGGTAGATTTCAACAAAAAAACTTGCGTTTGTACATACAAACGAAGCCTGGTGGGATGGCTAATAAATAATTGTCCGTTTTGATACTTATCTTTTGATTTTATTCTTTGTTATTTTTATTCACCGTAGCTTGGCTATGCATCATAAAAATGCCTTGAATAAAACCAAAATATAAAATCAAATTCGAACACTTATTTATGAGCCATCCCTAAAGTCTTGATAAATCACGACTTTAAAAGATTCCAGGAAAATTATTTAGAGGGTTTGGCGCACTCCTAAAATATTGGGTTGCTGACAATGTTCACTGGACCCATAGGACTCTTATACTCTTTATTTTGTGAAATGTTGCAATGGAAACACCCAGTATATAAGGGTATTAGTAAAAGGTATTGGCTAAAATATGTGTAAAGACAGTGGTAATAATAGCTTAAACGAATTAGCATTTTATTTAAAATGTTAAAAAGCATAATTTTCCACTCTTTATGTTTTACATTTGATTATTGTCGGAGTGTTGCCTTTGGGGTGTTGCCTTCGAGTATTCGCTATATTCAAAGCGTACACGAATTTATTTGTAATCGGGATAACAGCAAAGAGCAGGGCATTCAATGAAAGCCTCAGGCAACGGAATTAACGACGGAGGCTAGGTAATCAAGTTAAAGACTGGCATAATTATCAAAAAATAAATTTTAGACATACGAAACATGAGTAGTTTAACCTACTCACAAACGAGTTAGAAAATCATACATTAATCATTAAAATTAAAACTTATGAAATTTATTTACACTTTTATCGTGGCATTGTGTTTAATGCCTTTATGTATTTTTGGGCAGCCTGGTAATTCAGGATGTTCTGTGAACATTACTGATTTTCCTGCAAATATACCTTGTGGTACACCCTGGACACAGAATGGGTTGACATTGAATATCTCACCAAACTGCTATACAGAAAGTTATGGTGATTCTTTTTTTTTAGGTGGACTATTAGAAATTGATCTATCTCCATTAAATGGAGTGTCGCAAATAGTAATTGAGCTTTCTGTATGTTGTCATGATGGTGAAGCATTGGAGTTACATGCAGGAAATACAATCGTTGATTCTGAATATTTAGAGTTCCCCTACTCAGACTCAACCCAAATATATATATTGGATAATCCACAGAATCTTGCTATTGACAAACTTTCTATTTTAGGTATTGAGCTTAATATCGCTTCAATAACCATTTATTATGATTGCGCCCCAGCATGCGACCCAAAAATCCAAGTAGAATCCGAGCAAGGAGATGTCTATATTGATGATCCGTGTTATGGGGCAATTTTGACTTCGCCTAACGGATCATGTTTTCGTGTGAAAGTAAATGACAATGGTTTTTTGGTTACGGAGGCGGTTACTTGTCCGTAAAGCGGATACAATAATAATAACTTTACTTTTTGATTGAAAAAGGTTATATTGGAGCGTATTTAAACTTATTTTTAATGAAAAGTGCCATCCAGCGTATTCCAGACAGCTTAATTTACGAAATGATTAACGGAAACCCGATTTATTACAAAGGGTATCAGGAATATTTGAACGGAACCAAGCAAATTGAGGAGCTAATGGGAAGTAGTATCGTTCAATCATTGATTATTTCTAGGTTGTTATTCCTTTTGCAAGTCGAACTAGGTGTAGAATATGAGATTTTAACAAATGAAATAGGAATACAATTTGAAAAGAAATCTTGGCGTGCTGCTGATATTGCTATTGTAAAAACCGAAGAAATTGAGCAGGTCAAATCTAGCAATAAATATTTGAGTTTTGCGCCAGAAGTCGTTATAGAAATTGACACCAAAGCGGAATTGAAGGATATTAAAAATCCGTTGAGCTACTATCATGAAAAAACGGACGAACTGCTAAAATTTGGAGTCAAAAAAGTAATCTGGATTTTTACAGAAACTCAAAAAGTATTGGTTGCACAAAAAGACCAAAAATGGGAAACAGGTAATTGGAGTGAAGAAGTTAATATAATAGGTAACTACAATATAATTATTGAAGATATTTTGAAAAAAAGAAAATAAATCGAGTAGGAGAAACAAGCAAAGTTTTTAAGCTTTGGTTGTTTCGTCCTCTCACACCACCAAGCGTACTCTCGTACTTGGCGGTTTTCCTAAAATTGGAACTAATAGTTAGTTAGTAGACTAAAG
>Ga0209187_1001424_pt1 | contig 27875 bp, 14 predicted proteins | sample BantaG_FD_187430 | JGI IMG/M metagenome (GOLD analysis project Ga0209187, IMG submission 187430) | Marine algal microbial communities from Bantry Bay, Ireland - BantryBay_4 metaG (SPAdes) (version 2) | ecosystem: Host-associated > Algae > Red algae > Unclassified | place: Bantry Bay, Ireland...
TTTTTAATGCCCGGTCGGATTCTTAGACTTGTCCAGAACTCTCCTATTGCAGACCCTCCTTCAAAACTATCAGATCTTGGAGTCTTTGATGATTTGGCGACATTAGACATTAATAGTGAATTTGTTCCCTATACAGTAAATAGTCCACTATGGTCTGATCGCGCAGTCAAGAAAAGATGGATGATGGTGCCTAGTGATGGAAACAGAAATTCGATTGAAGAAAAAATATCCTTTTCTAGAAGTAATGGTTGGAAATTTCCAGAAGGGACTGTATTTGTTAAGCATTTTGCACTACCTCTTTCCCTTGACAATATCGAAGATGTGCACAATCTAGAAACTCGGTTTTTTGTAATTGGCGAAGGTGGACAAGGTTATGGTATTACGTATAAATGGGACGAAGATCAGAAAGATGCTACGTTATTAAAATGGTCAGATACTGAGTTTTTTGATATTTTGGTAGATGGAGAAATTGCTTATACACAAGAATGGAATTATCCAAGTAGGTCACAATGTCTTACCTGCCACAATGCTTCTGCTGGGTATGTATTAGGTGTAAATACGCATCAAATAAACTATGGGGTAGGCAACGATAATATGATTACATTTTTAGCCGACAATGATTTTTTTATCGAGGAAATAGACGAACCGCAGAAATTGCCTAAATCTTTTGGATTATTTTCTGACGCGTCACTTGATGTCAAAATTAAATCTTACCTAGATAGTAATTGTTCATCTTGCCACAGACCAGAAGGTGTCCCCAATGTATCGATGGATTTGAGATTATCGAATACACATCCTACATTATTTCTTGATCAACCGACAGAAAGCATCGCTTCAGATGGAGATCGTATGATCGTATGGCCTGGAGATCATCATATGAGTGAACTATGGGTACGCGACGCTTCTTTGGATGAAAATCGTATGCCACCTTTAGGTAGCAATTTAATAGATCAACCCTATATAGATTCACTGGCTTTATGGATTAATGGACTAGAACCTTTAGAAATAGAATCAACAACTTTTACACTATATCCTAATCCAGTTGTCGATAGAGTATTCATTAATGTGAACCCTAATTGGGAAGCACCTTTTACATTAAATATATACGACATGCAAGGTAAAATGATCTTGGAAAAATATTTAAGGTATCAAAACGAACAATTAAACCTTTCTACTTTCAGCGCAGGACAATATCACATAAGAATTACATCTGGCGAAAAATCTGATGTGAAACAAATTCTTATTTTTTAGTGTACTTATTTTCACAAGAACAGTGGAAAGTCAATTATCATTTTCGTCAAGCAATGTGCATGTAAAATACGGTCTTAGCATTCGCAGGTATTATCACAACTACAATCTCTATAATTATCGCGATGCATGAGTTTCATTCAAACCTATACTAACAAATACGCCATTGTTATTGGCATACACTTCGCATATCACTCATTTAGACGACACCAAAATACTATATAAAACCAGTGCCAACAAACAAAAGGCTGTCTCACACAATTGAGACAGCCTTAAACGAATCTAATAATATCCTACAAGCTTATTTCAGCTTTATCATTTTGTATTGAGCACTTTGCTTATTTGTGCTTATTTCATAGAAATATACTCCCGATCCGCTAACTTTATCATTATCCATTTGTATAGTATTTACACCAATGTTTAGTGATTCTGTATTCGTATAAACTAATCTACCATTCACATCGAACACTTTTATTGTCACATCATTCGCTTCAGTCATTACTACTTCCACTTGCGTAAATAATGACCATGGATTCGGTCTATTCTGTACTACAGAGAATGAAGGTAGATCTACGTCAGCATCTCTCTTTTCTATCTTCAGTTCTACTACTTCTAGATTATCATTCATGTATAATTCTGAAGCTAATCCTTTTTCCGTAGGCATAACATCTGATAGATCACAAGAAATACAATCAAAATCAATAGAGAATAATTCATCTCCTTCATCAAAAGAATGAGGGATAGAGTTTGCTATTGATATATTATATACACCCGGTGATACCATATGGTACCCAATGCTATTTTCATTATAAACGTCAGACACTATTGATTGAATCACATTTTCTCCTGTCAATAAGGTAAACTGCAATCCAGCTATATTTAAATTATCATTAGCTTCAATAGTTACACCATCAGTATCAACTTCTGATACCAAAGTTACTTTCTTGTCAGATCTTGTACTTATGTTCTCTGAGGTGAAATTAACAATTGCATTTCCATCAATATCTCCAATTTTGACTCCCAAGAAATCAACGTACATATGCGTAGTTAATGATAGAATATCATACGTTTCAGGTATAGGAGAAGACCATGGATCCGTTGGATCTTCAAATGTATGAGATGCATCAATTGTTCTCCAACTTAAGTTATTTGAAAACTCAGCATTGATTCCAAGAATTACTTTTCTCAGAGCCAACATATCTGAACTATTGATCTTTTCATTATTATTGATGTCTGCAGCTATATACTTATATGGCGAATCAAATTCCGTTAAGCCTAAGATATGCCTCTGGATTAAAATAAGATCTAGTGTTGTTACACCATTTGTCACATCATCATTTTTGTATGTACCAATCGTATAGTTTCCACCTTCTGGCATCATTGGGAAAGCATATTCACCTTCTTCATTACTCATTACTGCATCAGCATTACTTCCATGAAGTTTCATACTAAAGTTTTGAATTCCATCGCCACCTACTGTAATAATATCTCCTTGTATTTCGAAAATCGTATTTCCACATACATTTGTGGTATCCCTTATTTCGGTTTCTACTTTACAATCGTTAGTAATACCAGGTACGTTTGGTGAGATATCAAATGGAATTGTATCCATTCCTCCCATCCCATCATCTACTACTTCGAAAACATACATTGTTTGTATAATCGGTTGAACTTCCAAACTATCACAATCATATACTGAAATAGTATCATTTATATCAATAGGATCCCAAGAAGCTAGTATAGTCTGTCCATTATCACAATTTCCAGAAATTATCAATGCATCATAAGGTGAAACATCAACCAAACCAGTAATTGAATCAAGATAAACTATTAATTTTGCACACGAAACTACTAAATCTGAAGTATCAATAACCATAAGATCAAATGAATCTATTGCAATGTTATCACATGCATCAGTTGCAGTTACGGTGACTGTATACGTACCTGCATTTAACGTATCTATCGTATTTACATCCATTTCAGGACTACTATCATATGCATAAGTAACATCAATATCACCGACAGCAGAACAATTGTCCATTGCATTGATATATGCACTTAAGTCAACAGATGCCATACAGTTAGATGGATTCACAATTACTGTAGTATCCGCCAGTATTGCAAATGTTGGATCCTCAGTATCATTAAGTATTATCTGCTGTAAAAAGTTAAATGTCGCATCTTGACAAATAGCCTCAATCGTATATGTTCTATTTATAGTATCTGGGCAACCTTCACTGATTAGCGTATCTTGAAAATCAACAGTAAACAGTCCACAATCAACTAGAGGTGTCAAACTATCAATAGTTATTACAGGAACATCAGGAATACCTCCGTCGCAACCATCAGTTTCTATTGATGCTGGTAAGATTCCATCAACATCCGCTTGTGTAAGCGGATTTGCTGGTCCATTGATTGTTATCATTTGAAAACATGTGTCGGTTGCACCACTTAATGGGTCTTCAACTACTACAGTTCTTATTATAGTACCATAATTACATTCATTCACTGCAGATGAATCTACAGATGATGAAAAATCAAGAAATGATAAACAATTATCACTTACATCATCAGTATTTGGAATATTTACAGTTTCCAAATACTCGGCAATACTGTTGAAATTTGCGTCAAACTCTGTACACGAAATTTCAGCTCCCATACATGAAATAAATCTTGGCGGAATTGAATCTAATACTATTATAGAATCTATTCCACACTCTTCTCCGTTGACAGAAATAGTAATTACAAACGGATCTAGTTGGAAATCATTACACGGAACAGATTGGAGATCAAGAGTAATTACGGGATCTGCACCACCACAAGTTCCTCCAGTCACATCTACTATTGTGTTTGGATCTAAAATAAATTCACCATCTGCATTTAGAAAAGCTGTATCAATATTGATTGAACATATTAGATCTTCATTGACAATTACGTTGAATACTATTGGACAATCATCTGACTCATTACCTGATTCATCAATTGCCGTAGCTGTCACATTGAACGAGCCTTCATTTTCACAAGTAATTATTGCTGGATCAAATATTACAGTATCCACTCCACAAGCATCAGTAAAAGGAGATGCTAGTAGTGCTTCAGTAATGATAATTGTGTCCCCTGGTGGTACGATGATATCAATTGTTCCTTGATCTACACATTCTGGTGCAGTATTATCTATTACAAGAATAGATATATCACATGTATTAGTATTCCCAGCGGCATCTTGAACCGTCCATATTACTATATACGGGCCACCTACAGGAAACATGGCACCTTCTAAGGTTGTATTAGATGGTGCAGAACTATAGTCATGTGTAATTGTAAGTCCAGTTATTCCACAGTTATCACTTATATCAATAGGGTCTATTTCAGTTCCTGAAACAATATATTGACAATCTTCTAAATCATCTACTCCATTACCGTCAAATACTGTAATGTCTGATGCACATATAATTGATGGATTAATATCATCAACTACAATGATTTCTACTTCACAGGTAGATTCATTTCCAGAATTATCAATTGCAGTAAATATCACTGCTGTGGTTCCTACTGGGAATCGAGCGCCTGCAAGAGTTGTGTTGCTTGGTGCAGCTCCATAATCATGTGTAATTGAAGCTACTGTGCCACACTCATCACTAACAGTAGGCTCTAATATATTCCCCATGACGGTATGCCCACAATCAGAATCAGAATCTTCAGAATCACTAAATGTCATATCATCAACACACTCTATTATTGGACCTTCATTGTCATTAACAGTTACAACAATTTCACATGTCGCTGTATTATTATTAGCATCCGTAACTGTGAAAACAACAGTAGTCATCCCTAGTGGAAAAATAGCTCCGTCCAGTGTTATACTACTTGGTGCAGGTGCATAATCGTGTGATAATGTTGCAACCATGCAATTATCTTCAAATTCAGGATCCAATCCTATTGCTGTATAGGTACATCCAGTAAGTGTTGAAGTATTAACAGTTTCATTATTACATTCTACTATTATTGGATCTATTTCATCTTTTACTAAGATCGTCAATTGACATGTCTCTACCATTGCTCCGTTGGTAATCGACCAAGTTACTACTGTCGTCCCTAGTGGGAATGAAGCACCTGATAGAGTTGTATTATCTGGAGCTGGTGTATAGTCATGTGTTATTGTTAAATCTCCACAGGCATCAATAGCTTGAACTAAATCGAAAGTGCTATCACTCACTTGGAATTCACAATTAGCTATAAGTGTAACCATAGTATCTTGAACAAACGCAGTACAGTCTTTAAGATCCATACAGATTTCCGTATCGTTATTATCTTGTACATCAACCATACTGATACACGAGGAGATATTTCCATTAATATCAATTGCAAAAATCTCTATTTGTTGTAGACCAATGTCATTACAATCAAAGCATAGTTCTTTCACTATTGTAGAATCCGAGAAACTCAATTCAAAATCTACCATACATTGGTGAAATGTAGCAGATGCTAATGCGAGTGAATCTACAAAGATGCATGCTGCTTCGGTTTCTGGACCAGGTATACCATCTAAATCCCATGGTTCTAGACCAATCGCAACGTTTTTACATCCAATATTTGGAGGAATATTATTAATAATATTTATTGGGAATGACGTTGTTGTCATCTGATTACATGGATTTATAAAAGTAACTACAGCTGTATGGTTACCCATAGGTAACATTTGATCAAATGTGATACTTGCTCCTACTCCTCCTATTGTCAAATCATAAGCATTTGTAGTGTTAAAGTCAGAATCAAAATCAATCTGAATCATTGACTGTAAACTATTATCTACACAATCTCCAGAAGTTGCTGTGAATGTTACCATTGCACTGTCACAAGTAGTTGAAATAATAGGGTCATCTAGACCTGTAACCATAATTTCGTCTGGTGCTAGCGTATTTGTTATGCTTATAGTTTGGACACCTGACCTTTCAAAAGGTGCTCCATTTACATCTAGTTGACACCAATCGATTACTGTCCATGTTCTTACAATTTTGAAACAAACACTATTTGGATCTCCAATCAACGTGAATATTTCGTCATGTGGACTTGCACTTACCATATCACACGGCGAATCCGCATCATATTGTGGTACATTATATCCATCAGGAAGATTTGCTGGATCAGTTATTCCATCGACATCACAGGTATTAATCGTAAGCATAGTATCCCTTGGAAATACAATCGAGTTGAAATCGAAAGGATTGTTATTAACTACAGTTATTGTCTGAGAAGTACTAGCTGAACCGTCACTATCAGTAGCTGTAAATGTTCTAGTGATAGTACCAAGTCCACATGAGTTGAGTGATATAACTGAAGTTGTCATTGTATCTACTTCACATGCATCGGTGAAACTAAAATCTCCAAATTGAGAAAGCGGCAAAAAGTCGTCTCCGCATTCTATTTCAAGATTTGGAGGACCACTCACTGTAGGTGCATGCTTATCTTGAACAATGACATTAGCCATACAAGTATTCATAAGACCTGCATTATCAGTTACCTTTAGCTCTACAATTACAGGTGCGAGTAAATCTGCACAATCAAATACTACTCTATCTGAGAAAGGTCCACCTTGATCCATTCTTCTAATTTCAATAGATTGAACACCACAAGCATCATAACTTCCATCATCGATATTAAGTGCATATGCATATCCAATGCCATTAGAGTTCAACCCTACAACTGTATTTTGATCACATATAGCCACTGGAGCTATGTCATCATTTACTGTAACTTGTATCGTACAAGTTGATTCCAATCCTGCACCATCAATAGCTGTATATATTACATCATAAGGAGTTGCAGAATAAGGGAAAGTGACTACTCTAGAGTCTCCTTCTTTTATTAAAGCTCCAAATGGTGGCTTAATCGTATATGTCAATCCATCAGGAGAACAAGAATCAGAAATTTGAGGAACTGGCAATGTTACCGTCCCAGAACAGTTACTAGTTGCAGCTGATAACGTAATATTATTAGGGCATGTGATAGTAGGAGGTTCCGTATCTCTTATTTCGATCAGTTGTTCTACTATTTTAGTTTCTGTTCCATTACAATCCCATCTCCATGCTGTCCATGTTCGAGTTATTTTAATTACCCCATTGATGATTCTCTGATCATCTTCGAATGTAAGTGCAGTGTTACATAAAAGACCAAAATCTGGAAATACATTTTCATTATTATATGTAGGTACGCCAGTTATGTCTAAATCAGCTACACCATCCATATCTAAATCATACTCATTACAATTTAGTGCTGTATTGTTCATCATTAAGAAAGTGTCAGGGAATACAATATCCTCCAAATCAACTTTCTCAACGAATAGCTTCATTTTACAAATTTTTGATTTATTACCTTGAGCATCAGTAGCTTGATATTCTCTATCTATAATAGCTACAAATTCATCAGCACCAGGGTCTGTGCAATTTAATTTGGTTAGTGAATCTTTTAGGAGTGTTACGCTAGCAATTGTACCACAATTATCTTCTGCGAAAGGCCCTCCAAATTCATCAATTTTATTACAAGAAATAGTAACATCCTCACAGATAATAGTAGGAGCTACTTTGTCTTCTACTAAGATATTACTCCAACAAGAATTACCATTACAAGCATCAATAATCTTAGCGGTAACAGTAGTTCCTACATGTGAAGCAGTTAAAGTAGCATTTGGGATGACCTCTCCTGATTGTGTTGTTAACATCACATTATAAGCTTGTCCTGTTGTTATAGGACTTGTAAGTATAAGATTTGGCCTTATTTGGACTTCACAATCTCCATCAAGGGATAAATTTATATCTCCAAAACATGCCATTGCTCCAGAGCTAGATCCAATACCTACTGTAAATCTTCCTGGTGCAAAACATCCATCATCAGGAACTACATTTAATTCGTAATTTGCATCAGGTGCCGCTGCACTCCAATCTATTGAAACACAACTAAAGTTTCCTTCTACACTTATATCAGTAACTGCAACTCCAGCATTATTACTCCAGTTATAAGTGATATCAGGATCAGCATTTATGACACAGTATTCTTCTGTTTCGCCTACACATAGTGCAAGACTTCCAGAAATAAATACATCTGGATAAGTTTCTGCCATTATATTAAAAGACTCAATGTCGTCATTGTTATTTCTTAGAACAAGTTGAGCAGCATCACCATCTTGTCTTATTACTGTGATCCTATACATACTCATGCCATCATCTGGCATATTTACCATTTCTGTAAGCAAAACTGAAGTTCCAGTTGGCTGAGGAATTAATGCCCCCATTCCAGGATCTGGACTTGTTTCATCATAGTAATTATTTTGACTTGCTACGTACCATTCTTCGCCAGAAGGTGCAGTTACTTTAAATACATCTTCATATTGTCCATCAGAAGAATTAGTTGCATTTTCAAGACATTCTGAGCTTTCCAAATTCGAATTTATAACCGCAATACGAGCAGGATCATGATCATCTTCATCAACATCTTTGGTTGAATTTATCGAATTATCCGAATCGGTATCTGGTACTCCACCATTATCATTCGTATTTGAATCATCAGGAGTTGAGTCAATATCTATCGAACCTAACGCTCTATTATTAGCATCTGATACATCTCCTATCTCTGCATAGTTAACTAAGAAACGCGGAGTAGCGTCATCGTCAACTTTTAATGTGATAGTAGAAACAACCTTATTACCTTGTGTCAATGGCTCATCAAGAACTATTGTTCTCGTCACAGTTCCATTTCCCATTTCGTTCCAATTATCATCTACTAAAGTTAAAAACTCTGGTAAATAGTCAAAAATATCAATCTTAGAAACAGGTATTGTACCTTGATTAATAACTTCGATATCGAAAGTCACTTCTTCTCCAGCTTTTACTCTAGTTTTCTGAGCAGTCTTCATCAGTGCTAGATCTAAGAATCTAGTTTTAACCATTACAGGATCTTGATCATCTTCATCCTCTGATCCGTGATCATTTACTGTATTATCAGACGGTTTAAATACTTCGCCTCCTGTATCATTACCAAATATATCATCAGGTGTACTATCAAAATCAAACGATCCTGGATGATCAACTGGACTTGACTCCGCAATTTCTATATAATTTATAAGGTCTTCTGCTGTATTTATCGAAGCAACATTGAAATAAATGCAATATCCTCTTGTCTCTCCAGCTGCAAGAATATTTTCATCTTGCATTACAACATTTTCTCCTACTATATCCCATTCAGGATTTAGGTCTTGATTAAATTCTAAACCTTTTGGAAAATAGTCAACTAGCCTGACAAGGTCAGCATCTACATTTCCTTGATTATACAAAGTAATGTCAAATTTTACTAAATCACCTCCATAGTAATAGCCATTGTCTTCTAATGTTATTATTACCGCTAGATCAAAAATTAAGGGTGACGCTGGATCATGATCATCTTCATCAATATCTCCATTATCATCAATCTCATCATCGGTACTTGTGAATGGCACTCCTCCGTTGTCATTATCTTTAATAGTATCTGGTGTACTATCTATATCAAGGGCTTCATCTCCTGCGAGATTTAGAGCTTCACTGATTTCGGCGAAATTGTCATAGTTAGCGAATTGGGTTTCGTTAACTAAAAGTTTAAGAGTTCTTGAGATATTTGTTCCTGGGAGAATTTTTTCTACGATCTTCATTGACAAAAAGTCTCCATCAATTTCCCAATCAGGGTTAGAAGCTTCCACAAAAGAAAATCCACTAGGCACGTAATCAGTGATCGTAATTGAGGAAGCAGACACACCACCTTGGTTATATACCGTAATCATATAAGTAGTTTCTTCGCCTACTTTTGCATATTTATTACCTACGATTTCTTTTTTCAATGCAAAATCAAATCCCGAAGGTGTAGTTAATGCGATATCAAAACTATGATTTGTTTCAGCCGTATTCACCTCTATAAATGCAGTCTCTAAACAAGATGATGCATTATATTGAGCATCACAATCAATCAAGTCATCAACATTACTGCCAACATCAGACGTACATATAGTGAATTCATTATTGTCAACTGTATATAATCCGGTGTTTTCGTCATAGATATTGTTATCTAATTCAACATAATAAGTTGTATTAATGTAAGCTCCGTCAAACGTTCCATTTTGATCATTATCAACATTATTATCGTTAAATGCATAGATCCCGTTTTCGTTTGTTACTGTTGTACCTACAAGGTTACATTCACTGTCATATAGATTTAGAGTGACTCCTTCAATCCCTTCTTCACCAGCATCTTGGAGTCCATTACCATTTGCATCATTCCAAACATAGTTTCCAATTTCTATAGTCTTTGCAGCACATTTAGCAATAATATCACCAAATCCTGTTGCTTTTCCGAATACTGGATAGATTGTATGAGAATATAATTCTATAGCTCCAGTTTTCGATCCATCTTCAGTACTATATCTATGTAAACCTCCAGAATATGAATTTGTAAGCGGATCATATACTGCAGCGATAACCTCAGAAGCACCTGGCAAAACATATACAGATCCTAGTGCTGTTTCATTGTGATAAGTTGGGTTTGTAGGCCAATTATCAAAACCAAAAAACTCTCCACCTCCTGGTCCATCTCCATTATCTTTTCCAGTACCCACTCTACCAGCAATACTTCCATTATTTTCTAGCTCCCATATTTGGGTAGTAGGATTAAAAGCTACCATCAAGATATCTGGATACTGCTGATCCAATCTATTATTAGATGCTTTACAATATCTATGACCGATTCTATCCGTAAATGAAATAATCATTTCACCTCTTGAATTAAAATCTATATCTGTAAACCAATGACTAGTAGAAATACTTTCAGGCTTAGCATCTTGCCAAAATCCTTTAAGATAACTAGTTCTAAATATTTCAGTTATTGTTCCAGTATTGGGGTCTAAAGTCATAACAACTGCAAGACTGTTTAATTTACTTTTTGATACAGATCCAGTAACAGTACCGCCTACATAAAGTAGACCTTCGTGCCACTCCAATGCAAAAATTCTGTATTCTTCAGCAGCATCAATTCCTGCAGGTCTTGGCATATTGAATACTTTTGTCGTTGAAAGACTTGGATCATTTATATCTATTGCTACGACTAAGTTTTCATCCAGCACTGGTGTATAAAGTGTTCTCGAGTCGTCAGAAATAACAAGATTACCCAACCCTACTCTACCTACTTGATTACCATATGCACAATTTTGTACATCAGTTGTTGAAAGTCCTGTGAGGGCTTGAGGTATTATATCGTTTACATCTACAAACTTGGTAGTGTTTTTTGCTCCTTCTAATTCTGTCTTTAGTATAGCATAAGGACCATACTTAAGACCTGCATATTGCTTTACAAAAGCTGCAGTATAAAGATCTTGGTTAATAGGATCTTGAGCCAAACCCCAAACTGATCCTGTCTCACTAGCTGTAGTAATAACAGAAACTGAAGATGCCGCTTGAAAATTGTGCTCAGTTGATACAATAGTCGCATTATCAGGATGCTCATCAACTTCTCCTTGAACAAAACAAGTTAATAATAGATCCGGATTAGTACCACATGAAGAAATATTCCTTGTCAGTCCGAAATTAACATTACATGCCGGTGCTTTTACAAATTGTACAGAAGAATTATTGTCTTCTCCTTGATAACTGGGAAAATAATCACTACTACTTTGAAATTCAAGCCTGTACGGTGTATCGTCAGAAAGAATAGAAATATAATATTCTCCATTCGCATCAGATATTGTTGATGCCACTGAATTTCCATCGGAGTTATAGACGGTAATAAGTACATTACTCAATCCACTTTCGGAACTTGCAAAAGTTCCATCATTGATTGCGTCTTCAAATACTGTTCCACTTATAGTGTTGGGTTCTGGTGTACATTGACTCCAAGATTGTACGTAAGTGGCCATTAGCATCAACCATACTAATAGGAAGTTGCGGCTGAATGATAAGGGGGCACAATGTTGTGCGAATATGAATTTTCTCATTATGACACTAGTTAACTTAGCAAATATTAATTAGATTAATTTTTGTTCTGCTATCAATTTTCGGTTGGCTGTCATAGTATTGAGAGATAAAGCTCTCATTTGTAATAGATTACAGTAGTTTAGGTTATTAAATTTACCGTAAATACATATTACGCATTATGCAAATATATAAATAGTTTATTAACTTATCGATACATATTACATATTATTTTAATATGTTGAGCGTCATATTCTCCTAATTCCCCATATACAAAGAGTCTTATACCTTTTCATTTTGAAATTTTAACATATGTAAATTTTTCTCTTTAATCGTAAAATTGTAAGAGTTCAATTAATCGTGTAAATCATCAATAAGATTGATATAACTACAAAAAGAACTTCGATAGCGTGACAGGAACAGTTCACGGTGCAGTATGTTTACGTTAGCGTCTGGACCTCATTTTTGGCCGCCCTAAAAACAAAGCAATGAGTAAAAAATAATATTTAGAATATACAGGTGAGACTTCTTCTTGTACTAATAAACTGAAATTGTGTATGTCTGTGAGAATAGCGAACAGTGGAATAAAAAGAAAAAATAATTGGTAACAAGATAAGAACCAAACCTTCAATATGTTCCAATAGATATTGAGACTTTCATTCTAAAAAGTCAATTATTGAGGTATAAACAACATAGCAATTCCAACTAGTGCATACCAACTTTGGCATACGCTGCCTTTAATTGACTGATATTTGCAACACTATAGAATTGATCTTCATCCAATTCTATTGATAGCTCTTCTAGTACAATGGGACGAAATTCTTCGTTACTTGCAAAAATCTGAGGATCATGATCTTTTAGGTACATGCTAAAAACTGCAGTAACTGATAAAATAGAAATCATTATTGCCGCAATTGAAATATTACGATAATTGATCATTCTTACTCTCGTCTTTTTAGACTTAAGTTTGCTATCCAACTTTGCCCATGCCTCGCTTCTTGGTTGGATCGTATGATTTTCAGCTACTTCTCTTATTTTATCGAAATCTTTATCACTCATGATTTTGGATTTTCTATTCATTTGTAGAATTTTTTGGTTTAGCTTATATATGCTTTACCTAACTCTTTTTTTTTCAACAACTCTCTCATCTTCTTTTTTGCGAGGATCAGTTGTGATTTTGATGTGTTGATACTTATACCTAGTTCTTCCGCTATTTCTCTATGTTTATATCCTTCTATAACATACATATTAAATATAGTACGATATCCAGGTGGAAGTTCACTTAATATAGCCACTAACTCCTCATAAGCAATATCATCTATAACAGATGAGTCATCAGGTTTATCTATATCAGTCAACTCTACTGTCATACGAAGATTATTACGCTTACGAATTTGCATCAGCGCTTCATTGACCAGAATCCTTTTCATCCAACCTTCAAAACTTCCTTCTCCTTTATATTTATTTATATTATCGAAGATCTTGAAAAAACCCATTACCATCACATCTTCGGCAGACTGAAAACTTTTCATATATCTCATCGCTATACTCATAAAAAGGGGAGCATACATATCATAGAGTTTTTTCTGCGCCTTAGCGTCACCTTTACGGCATGAATCCACGATATGTACGAGATGTTCTTTCAAAGTGGTAGAATTTGCTTTCGATGAACTAGATGAAAGATATGTATATTTTGGCGTGTAAGTATTAGAAATTATTGAATTGGCAGAAAAACAAAATCAAAAAACTGCAAAAAAAGGTGCATTGTTCTATATCGGGTTCAAAAATAAAAAGTGTTATGAAACTTCAATAAACCGACTAACTATTCGAAAATAAGCTTTTATTTCCTTGTAGCTAACTTTGTGATATTGCCTTTAACTACATCATCAATCTTCACATTAATTTCTGTGCCAAGTGGCAAGTAAATATCCATCCGCGATCCTAATTTGATAAAGCCTAGTTCTTCACCTTGTTTGATGGTTGTCTTTTGCTTGGCATAACATACGATTCTACGAGCTAGTGCCCCAGCTATCTGCCTTACGAGGACTTTCCCCGAACCATAATTATAGACTGTAGTTGATCTTTCATTTTCAGTACTTGATTTTGGATTCCAAGCAGCAAGGTATTTTCCTGAATGATACTTATAGTACTCGATTGTCCCAGAGATTGTATGCCAATTGATATGTACATTGAGAGGAGACATAAAAATAGATACTTGTATCCTTCTGTCTTTAAAGTATTCTGGTTCTTCTACTTCCTCTATTACAACTACCTTTCCATCACAAGGACAGAGAAATATATTGTCGTCTATTACCTTCACTGTTCTATCAGGATATCTAAAAAAGCTGACAAGAAACAGGTATAATACTACACTTACAGCTAGAAGAAATGGGAATAATGATGGAAAATATATAAATACTACACCACAAAGAACAGCCAATAAAACAGCTGAAATTACTAGTGTATATGTACCTTCTCGGTGGATTGACATCTTTGATTAATTAACATTGGGAATAAAATATTCAATTCTACTTAAGACAAATGTATGAAAATGAAAGTATATAAGTGAGCTTTTAGCGACTCTAAAGTTGCTTGTAATTTATATAACTCATACAATTCAGAAATCTATTATGGTAGATATATAATTCAAATGAGGAAATATACACTTGCTTCAATGAATTCAAAAATTCAGATTTACTTAACCATAGACAATGAATTGTTAAATCTAGTTTTAGGCAACTTTAAGAAAAAAACTAGAAAAAATAATCGAATACTAGAAGAAATGGAATGACCATTACTAGACTATCAAATCGATCAAGAAAACCACCATGTCCAGGTAATATACTACCACTATCTTTAACGTTTTGTACTCTTTTAATTCTTGACTCTACAAGATCACCCAATGTACCTATGATCCAAACGATAATTGCGATCACTATCCATTTCGGAATGTTATCATTTATTGCGTAAGCAAATCCAATACCTACTAAAACACTAAAAAATCCTGCTCCTAGGCTGCCTTCTCGAGTTTTACCTGGTGAGACAGATGGAAATAGCTTATTTTTACCTATTGCCTTACCCGTTAAATAGGCCATAGTATCGCTGGTCCATAAAAGTATAATGATTCCAAAAAACATCATTTGAATATCATTATTTGTGTGGAATAGTAGGTACGTCGCTAGCCCAAATGGAAGCCCCCAGTAAAGAAAAGTAAAGAAATACTTGAACTTCTCGTAGGCAATGGGGTTCATCCAAAGATTAATAATCAGATAAACCATCAAAGCACAGGAAATGAATATCCCTATCGTATATACATTCTCAGTAGCATATCCAGATCTAAAAAAAAGCATTGGTGCAGAGGCTAATACAATATGAATATAAGAACCAATATTTGTCTTAGGCCTATCAAGTATTTTACTCAATTCATAGCCACCAAATATAACGATTATTGCGAATAATATAGAAAGACCAAATGCCCCATGATAAATAGACAAAAGTATCGCTACGACAATAATTATAGCCGTCAATACTCTTGGCATATTCACCTTCCTTTTTGATGCAAACTTTTTATTTTCAGATACTTCTTCGCTCATGTATACTTGATGTTCTTTTCGTCAAATTGTTCTTTGATGTGCTTCGCTAAGAAGTAACAAAGAAAACAAGAAATACTGACTACAAAAACTAAAAAGAAAATATTTGGCGTTTCGGCAGTTTCTTGAGTTGCTTCTAGCTTATCTCCTGCAAAGAATAACACAACAGTTTGCAATCCATTATTCACAAAATGAATGACCATTGGATACCATATAGATTTTGTCCAGTAGTAAGAATAACCAAGCACTAGACCAATAATCAACTTAGGTAAAAATCCTTGTATCTGAAGATGAAAACCACTGAAAATAGCGGATGCTAAAAATATTGCTAAATGAGGATTATTTATTTTGTTGACCAACTCTCTTTGAATGACACCACGAAAAAGCAATTCTTCTCCTATAGCGGGCAATAATGCTATAATAACAAGATTAATAATTAAGTCTCCTACCCCATCCATTTGTAACATTTTCATCAAAGAGTCGATGCTTTCTTCATCCATAGAATCCATCCACTGAGGCAGATCAATTTGTTCTAAAGCAAGTGTAGAAATACCTATTAGCGGATACGCCAAAAACAAGACAATTACAAACTTAAAAAGTAAATCTATGTCTAAATCTAAAGTATAAAAATATGACTTCCATTCGCCTCGTCTAAGCCAATATGCGAACAAAACTGCACTGAGTGAAAACAAAGTCAAGTGATTCAACCCAATCCCCGCTTTAATATATGGTCTTAGTTCCAAATCTGCCACTGCATTAAAAACATCCATACCAGCATTCATATCCATGCCTCCTAAGAATGCTAAACCAATTAATAACACAGATCCGAATAAACCGCACCCTACCATTATCACAATAAGAACTAGAATTTTTATTCCAAGTGATGGTTCTTTAGTGCTGAGTTTCTCCATAGTTTACTATTAACTTTATCTGATTCCTATCTAAAAATATGAAAACTTATTTCTCCTCTACTGTTTAATTCCAAGGCTGGCGAAGGTGCTTTGAAAATATTAAAGATAGAAAATAGTCCTTTAAGGAAGTGATTTTTTGTTTTGATCTTAGTTAAATCTAAATCAAAACCTAAGTAATACTGATGGACTCTTGGATATTTTTCTTCTGAAAGTATAAATTGTTCACCCTCTCTCTCCCATTCATTTTCGAAGCCTCCAAACATGTTAGCCGCTCCATAGCCAAGAGCGATATTTAGCCAATCCGGCCACTTATTATTTTGTGGTAAAAAACTGTTCACATTGATACTTGCCCAATAGGTTTGACTATTGTAATCTTTGAGGTACTTTTCGGCAAATGAAGAACCAAACAGATGATCTGCCCGATCTTGAAGTGTCATCGATGTTCCATTACTCCCGACGACAGAGAAATCGTCGTACGCTTTGGGAACTGATGATATCTTGAACATAATTCTTTGTTCTCCCCAGTACTTTTGTTGCAATGCAAATAAGCCTATCCCCGAGACATTGGCCCCCATATCAGAAATAGAAAATCCCCATTCAGTAGAAAACGCATCCATCATCTCAATGGTCGTTTGAAAAAGTCCTCCACAAATTACACCAACTAAAATAGACTTATTGTCTGAAAGCCCAGTCCATTTTGCTCCTTTATAGCATAGTACTCCTTGAAAATATGCCGTATAAATATGTCCAACTTTATCCATGTTTTCCCACTCTCCCCAATCATTGAAGGTATGAAATCCTTCTTGCGGATACTGTTTGTACCACGCACTATACAAACCAATCGAAAAACCAGTATATACTGTAGATGAAAAACCAAGTGCATAGTTAAATCTCTTTTGACTAAAAGTATCTGCGGGTGCAAAAAAAGAGGCCTTTTTGGGCGTAATTAGATTTTGACTAAAACCAGAAACTGACATCAAAACCGATGATAATATTGGAAATAATATTCTTTTTAAATGAGTATTCCGCATGTGCAAATTTAATAAAAGCTACGAGAGTAAAACGTAGTTTAGATTGTCTTCTCTAAAATCATTCTTATGTTTCCAATTTTATTGATCATAACGTTCTAAAGGATCAGAACTATTGGTGTTTAAAATAATTCAGTATTATTTAACATTTTGTCGTTACAATAGATGCAGATATTTCACCGAATTAAAAAATAGCATTATCTTGCTTTTTGTATTGAAGTGTGCAACGAAATGCCACTAAATTCAATCTTTTAAACATATAAAAGCAGTTTATGCATTTTAAGAATTTTATTCTTCTTGGTTTTTTATCATTGATTTTTTCTGTTGGGGCTTTTGCTCAGGATTTTCATTATACACAGTATTTCCATTCTCCACTTGGAGTTAATCCAGCGTTAGCGGGAGCATTTAATGGATCTTATCGAATCAATGGAGTCGTTAGAGATCAGAATAGACCTGTAGGAGGGAATTCATATTTCGGCTACAGCCTGAATGTAGATGCGCCTATCATAAGAGGAATCCGTAAGCAAGACTGGGTTGGAATTGGCCTTAGATTAGAATCATCAACAGCTGGTAGCGCGAATCAAAAAATTAATATTTATGGTCTGGGGGCGTCATATCACTTATCATTAGATAAAAAACAAACACAAATATTGTCACTGGGTGTTCAGTATGGAACCGGTGGTTATAGTTATAGTGGTATTGATCTTGCTGGAGACGACAATGCATTTGGTTCAACTATTATTGGTGGCGCTGCTGGAATTTCATTACAAGCAGAAGAATTCCAATCTTCAGGCACTCCGACATCGGGTGGAGGAAACAACAATACTGATATTGGCGGTAGTCTAAATGATCTCACCGTAGGATTACTTTACAATACTAGAGATGTAAAAAATGGTACTGATTTCAAACTAGGTTTAGGAATAGAAGGTATACTCAATCCAAATCGTTCAGCTGGCATCAGAGTTGAAGGAGCTGGAGGTGTTCGCGACAACAAGGGAATAGGAATCAATGCATTCACAGCTTACGAATTTGAATTAACGAAACGTGCATCATTAACTTCTGGTGCTTATTACTATACAAACAAGAAGGCTAGCGCATTAAATGTAAACTCTATCATGAACTATAAAATGAAGCCAGACAATGCACTAACGCTTCATGCTGGATTAGGATTAAGAAACATTAGAGCTGGATTGATTTATTTAGGTACCTCAATCAAAGATATAAGAGTTGGACTTGCATATGATCTTGATATTAGTTCTGCAACGACTGCCAGCGGTGGTCATGGAGGCGTAGAACTTGCCGTTTCCTATATTGGTAAAATATACAAAAAACCAAAGCCGAAACCAATTATCTATTGTCCTCGTTTGTAATAACTGAAGGATTCAAGAGTTTATTATTAGAGAAGACCAATTCACTAAACAATAAGAACAAAAGATATATGACATATACTAAATCAATACTCACAACCTTATTATTCTTCGTAGGAATTATTTGCATGGAGGCACAACCTGTGACTGCAACAAGCTACGAAACAATGATAGAAGTCGCAGAAGAGTCCGCTGATAAGAAAGACTATGCCAATGCGATCGAATGGTTCGAAAAAGCCTACAAAGAAAGTAAGGACAAGGACCTTAAAGTTGTTGTTGGAGATCTATACATGAGGCTTAGGGACTATAAAAAAGCCGAAAGAGCTTATGATAGAGTGCTAAAAAGAGACAAAGATGGTGTTTACGAATTCTTAAGAATAGATTATGCAAAAGCACTAAAATATCAAGGAAAATATAAAGAAGCATTGGGCGAATTTCGTGTAGTGGCTTCAACAGCCGAAAATGATACTGTTAAGAATGATGCCTTATTCGAGTTAAAAGGAATCGAAAACATGGATACTTATGCTCAGAATATGGAAGCAGTTATTGAATTCGCTGGTAAGGATATTAATTCTGGCAGTGGAGAGAATAGTCCATCGAGATATAATGACGGCACACTATATTTCTCATCATTCAATAGAAAAAATGTAATTATCCCAGAAGAAGAGGAAGATGGTTATGAAGCTAAGATTTTCACCTCTGAAAGAGACAAGGAAGGTAAGTATGGAAAACCGAAAGCCTTAAATAAGAAAATAAATAGAGAAGGATATAACAGTGCAGGTGTAGCGTTTTCTGGAGATGGAAGAGTCATGTATTTCACTCGTGCTAAATTGGATGTAAATGAATTAGAAGAATCAACAATATACACTTCATTCAAAACAGACAGTGGGTGGGCTGGACCAAATGAGCTAGAAGCTATCAATGGCGATTACTTAGCAATGCATCCCAATGAAGGAGAACTGTTTGGAAACAAAGTATTGTTTTTTGTATCAGATATGGATGGTGGATATGGAGGATTAGATCTTTACTACTCTACTATCAATGGTGACACTTATTCATCGCCTGTAAACTTGGGTCCATCTATCAATACAGCTAAAGATGACATTACACCTTTCTACCAGAATGGTACACTCTACTTCAGTACGGATGGAAGACCTGGATTTGGAGGTCATGATATATGGTATGCGTCGTGGAATGGTGCATCATTCGAAGATATCACCAATATGGGGTATAATTATAACTCCGCACAAGATGACATGTATCTTAGATTCACACCAGATGGTGCAGCGGGATTCATGGTATCTAATAGACCAAACAAAGATAAAAGAAAACTGAAAGGAAGTGATACTTGCTGTGATGATATATATCAATTGCAATTGAGAGAAATTGTTATTGATCTTGCTATGCTCGTAAATGATCCTGCAGGACCTCTGAAAGAAGCAACTGTAGAAGTTATTGATCTGTCTGTAGATGATGATAGCGCATTGCAAAGCAAAACCAATGTCATAGGAAACGATTTTAGTTTCTTATTAGACGCAGATCACAAATACAGAGTAGTCGTATCAAAAGAAGGTTATTATCCTGACACTACAGTTTCGTTCAATACAATTGGTCTTCTTGATTCATATACAGTAAAGAAGAATGTAACATTACAACCAATGCCTGTTGTGGAAGATCCTAATGCAGGAGAAGAAATGGAAACAATATCTGCTAATGAGCCTATTAGATTGAATAAGATCTACTTTGACCTTGATGAAGCAGAAATATTACCTGATGCCGAGGAGGACCTAGCATATCTAAAGTCATTAATGGATAAATATCCTGATATGGTAATTGAGTTGTCTTCACATACAGATGCTCAAGGCGGAGACCAATACAATAGAAGGTTGTCTCAAAAAAGAGCCACTTCAACTAAGTCTTGGTTAGTGCAACAAGGAGTCGCATCAGCAAGAATCAAAGCAGTAGGATATGGTGAGACACAGATTACAAACCATTGTGTAGAGGGTGTAAGATGCAGTGATACGGAGCACAGAGTAAATCGTCGATCAGAATTCAAAATCATTGCGGGTCCTAAAACGATTGAGGTCAAAAAGCAAGTGATTAAAAGAACAACGACGGGTTCATCTACTGGTGGTGGAGCACAATCTTTCAATGAAGACTACCCAATATTTTCTTTCGTAAGAGATAGCATATCTATCGGCACGCTAGCAAAAGGTGAGACAAAAGATATGGAATTTCACTTTACCAATATAGGAGATGCTGATTTGATTATCGAAGTGGTAACAGCCTGTAAGTGTACAAATATTGAGTGGCCAAAAGAGGCGATCAAACCTGGTGAAATGGGAGTAATCAAAGCAACATACGACACCAGTACTCAGAAGCTAGGAGAATCTATTAAAACAATAGATATCATAGCTAACACTGAAAGCTTAGTTACAGAAATTAAATTTTCTTCTAATCTTGTTGAAGCTTTAAAAAAGACAAAATAAATGGGATACGCAGAATGGGGAGCGACTATATTCTCTCTCATATACCTGTATTACGCCATTAAAAATAAGCCTATATGTTTTATCTATGGTATCATAGGTAGCGGCATATGGGCTTTTGTTTCTTATAATGGCCACTACATTTTTGATGCTGCACTGCAAGTTTTTTATATAATCATGTCTATCATAGGCATCTATAGATGGAAATTTGGTGGTGCCGACAAATCAGAACTACCCATTTCTGAAGATCCAATTAATTCTCACTTACTTATCATATCTGCTGGTAGTATTTTAGCCTATATTCTTTATTGGTCATCACAATTTATAGATTTAATTGATCAGCCTCTTCTGGATGCTTTTACAACCGTATTTCTGATTATTGGTACTATATTATTAATAGAACGTAAGCTGAGTAGCTGGATTTATTTGGTAGTCGCTGACATAGGTTGTATTTACATGTATAGTCTTAAAGGTTGGTGGTTATTTGTCGGGGTCATGGTAGTTTATATTATTTTTGGAATTGTGGGATATATGAGATGGAGTGATGAGATGAAGGCAGCTAATCTACATTTTCCTAAATCGTAATTGGAAGAAAATAAGTAAGCATAAAACCACGAATTGCAATCAAGGAAATAGCGATAGGTATTAAAAATGATAGGTTCTCAAAGTTTGGAATCGCCCGTAAGATCGATATCTCATTTTGGGATATTCGCAAATATCGAAGGAATATTCTATGGTACTGAATATCATTTATTTATATAGCTTATTGGTCTTTTACTTATAGACAATTATACCTTTTTTGATGATTATATGTACATACTAGATAATATTTTTCAATTGAACTTACCGCACGCCCAAATGTGGCTTGTTTGAGTAATACTAAAAGTCATTAAAAATTTTCAAATAGAGTTGAATCTAAGGAGCTATAAATTTGCTCTAAACACGAATTAATTAGAACGTATAGCAAAAAATCTGAGTGATTGATAATAACAATCACTCAGAATAAAAACAATACCTATAAGCCGGATTCTGTATCTATCAATGATAGACCTCTATCATTTATCTATTCTGCCTACCCCTTTTGACATGCTTAGCATAAGTGCGAACGACACCCTCCCTCCTAAGAAGGGTCAAAATATACGTGACATTGCAACCCACAAGGTTTATCCACTCCCAATATTACTACTGAGAATCGTGAGCTCTTACCTCACGTTTTCACCTTTTCCAAATTTCACAAAAGTGAGATCTGGTAGTTATTTTCTGCGACACTTTCTATCTTCGATCCAAGGATCAAAGTCCATCCGTTAGATGGTGTGGTGTTCTACGCTGTCCGGACTTTCCTCTACTTCTGTAAGTAGCGATAGAGCGGTATTGAGATGCAAAAATAGTCTATTTTTTCGGGTCATTCTCAATATAATTGTGAGATTAATTTATTAAGAAAAATAACTTTTAGACATTTTTACGATACTGAAGCTATGGTCTTAATAGCGAAAAATGAAAAAATAAAAGACTACAACATTTTACAACTTTCGTTTTTTATAACACCTGAATGAAATTAAATATACATTAAACTAATATTTAATACGTAATTCACTATTTTTGAGCTACAAACATAAAATTTTGACAAAATATTATCCTAAAGGAATCTTTAGAAGCATTGTATTTTATATTCTTGCCGCTCTATTTGTTGCCGTTGCTTTCGGAGCGCTAGAGCATTTTAGAAAACAGGGTGAACTTAAAAACAATTCTCTACAGACATATTTAGATGAGGAATTAAGTAAAATAACGAAATCAATTAAGGAATCTCATCCGAAAGAATTAGACTATAACAAGCTTTCTCTTTCTCCTTACGACGTCTTGATTCGTCATAGAGATAGTACTATTTTTTGGAATAACTTCATTACTCAACAAGAACAAAGATATAAGAGTACAAAAGATTATGTTATCCTATTTAAGGACATTAAAAACAAACACAATATTACAGTCGGCCTTGATCTAAGGAATAATGGCAAATTCTCTGAGCACATTGAAGAAAAACTTCGCCTTTCTTTTCACCCTAACCATAATGCTTCCCCATCTGCCACCATAATAGATATGCAAAAGAGGGAATACAATATTTCAACAACCAAAATCAAACAATTTTCAATACTAAATCAACTTTCATATTTATTCTATTTTTTATTTATCCTTTTATTTTTAAAATTCATTTATCAAAAAATATATGAGGATAATAAAATTCCTGTTTGGGCAGGAGTTGTTATTGGTTTCTTAGTTTATGCTATTGACTACTTCTTTATTTCCAAAATATTTCATGATACATATTTAGCAAGTATAACGAATGCTCATTGTGGAGTATGTCCAAACCTCCAGACATTTATTATTGGATTAGTAATTTCTTCATTTCTCTTTTCGATAGTAAAAAGATCAAAAATCATCACTCAATTAAATGACAACGTTAAAAATGTCCTATTTCCATTTTTAGTTACAAATTCATTTATCTATCTATGCTATTCGGCAAAGGGATTACTGTATTCTAATCCATTGAGTGATCTACATACTGAAGTGCTACAGTACACTAAATCGGGTGTTATCTATATTATCAGCTTCATCTTAGCACTATCAATACTATTTTATGGATCGGTTATACTCCTTAAAAACATAGAGGTAACTCAAGGGCAAACTAAGAAATATCTTAGCTATATGGCAGGTATATTATTGACCTATCCTATTTCATATTACTTAGATATACAGTTACCTATATGGACGCTCTATACATTTGTGTTGGCCTACATTCTTTTATTAGAACTATATATAGAAACTATTGAAAAAAATATAATCTATACAATATGGTGGATCATTATATTTTCAGCTTTTCTAGCTAGCATTACATTTTACTACAGGCTCAATGACAATATAAAAGTACAGTCAAATATTATTTCTGAACTTTATACATATCCTAAAGATAGTAGCAATGAGAAGATTTCATCTATCGACTCTATACTTAAGGAATCTGATATATTCTTTAAACTTTCTTCACTACCCTATCCATCAGGATTAGACAAAAATGATTTCGAATCGTTTGTAAAATCAATAATCACAAAAAGTGGCTTGGACATTCAATCATTTGACATTTCATTAGAGGTTATTGATCAGCAAGGAATCACCTTGTTTAACAATCATTTTAGCAAGGCATATACATTCCAACAAGCAATTACTAAATCAGATAGACAATCTGAATACGTCTATTTTAATCCTTTCGAAAACACATATTATCTTCAATATACAATTGAAAACACTGAATACAATGACGCCCCACTCAATCTGTCTATTAAAATTGATATCGAACCAGATCAAAAAAATGTAGCACCAGAAATAAACTATATAGTATTTAAAAATAAAGGGGTAATTGAAAGTAACCTTGTTGACAATACTCAGTTCAATGTTGGTCATCTCTTAAAATTAGATAAGACTAAGATAGAGAATGACATCACTTATACAGTTTTCAAACCAGATACTGGAATCCAAATAGTTGCCTTTGATAAGATCGGTGGATTAATAAAACCTATATCCTTATTTTCTTTTATTGTGAGTATATCTGGAATATTACTTTTCCTTATTTCTTTAATAAATACAAAATTTAGGCTATTACCTTCAGAACTAAATATTCAGTTTTATAGTTCATCATCTCTTAGGACGAAGATTCAATTAGCCATTATCATGTTGATCATCTTTTCTTTTCTTGTAATTGGTATCATGACAGCTTTCTACTTTAATACTGTCTTAGAAAACTATAATAATAACAATCAAAAAGAAGATGTTACTTCCATAAGAAATGACATTAGAAACAGCATAGAAGGAGTAGAAAACAATCTGCTTGCTAGTTCTACAGTACAGGCCAAAATTGATGAAATGGCGCTTGTACATGATAAGAATCTAGCTTTCTTTGATAGCCAAGGTAAGGTATTAGAATCGAGCTTTACAGATCCACAAATCACAAGAGTACCTTTCGATATAGTACGTGGTTTTACGAATCCTAGCAGCACAACTCCCAATAATAGAATCAAACTCAAAGAAAATAAATATACGATTGAGTTTTTACCTATTTACTATAAAAATCAGAGTCAGAAGAATCCATATGGCTATTTAGGTATATCGTATAAACCAATAAATAATTCAAGTCGGAGTATTAGAGATTTCCTAAGTACAATTCTAAATGTGTATGTATTCCTTTTCTTGATTGCAGGTGCCTTGGCTATAGCTATAGGCAACTCTATCACAAAACCATTAGCAATTCTATCCAAAAAACTTAAAGAGTTCAAATTAGGGAAAACAAACAAAGTATTAGATTGGGATACGAAAGATGAGATCGGCAACTTGATCAATGAGTATAATGCACTTACCGAAAAACTGGATGAAAGCATAAGTATCCTATCCAGAACAGAAAGAGATAATGCATGGAGAGAGATGGCAAAACAAGTTGCACATGAAATAAAAAATCCACTTACTCCAATGAAACTCAGTATTCAGTATTTGGAAAAAGCAGTAAAAACGAATCCTGAAGCAGCAACTGAAATGATTGAAAGAGTTTCAGCTACCCTTATAGAACAAATTAATAATCTCAATCAAATTGCAGACGAATTTTCGAACTTTGCCACTATGCCTAAGGCAACTAATGAAAAAATAATAATTAATGAAATTGTAGAGGCTATCCATGATCTATTCAGAAAAAGAGAAGATATAGACATACAAATGACCGAACCGATTGATGACCTATTTGTGTTTGCTGATAGAAATCATTTGGTACGAATACTCAACAACATCGTCAAAAATGCAATCCAAGCTATACCTACAGATAAAAAAGGAGTGATTAAAATGTCTCTTTTAAAAATAGGTGATATGGCTGTAGTCTCCGTAAGAGATAATGGTTCAGGAATTCCTGATGACATGAAAGATAAAGTATTTACACCAAATTTTACTACCAAAAGCTCAGGCACTGGATTAGGCCTAGCCATATCAGCCAATATGATTGAATCATTTAATGGTACAATATATTTTGAAACCGAAGTTGGTGTCGGTACAGAATTCTTCGTAGAGATTCCATTGATGCGATTGACAGATAACTATCCAGAGCAGCAAAATAGGGTTTCACTAGACTAGAACATACTATAATAAGCTAAATCATTTTTCATAATCATAAAATAAAACCCAAAGCTGCCTTTCATTGTTAATCAGATATTCTAACTTTGTATAACAAATAGATATAAACAATGTCAACAACCTTAATATATACATTGACGGTCATCATAACTGCAATAGCCATGGAGTTTGTAGCATACCTAAGCCACAAATACCTTATGCATGGATGGTTATGGTCTTGGCATGAAGATCATCATAATCCAAAAATGGTAGAAGGTTTTTTTGAGAAAAATGATTTGTTCTTTCTCGTTTTTGCTATTCCAAGTATGGCATGCTATTTCTTAGGTTCTTTTGTTCCAGACCTGAGAATCCTATTTTTCATTGGCATCGGTATCAGTATATATGGCTTGGTTTATTTCCTAATTCACGATGTATATATCCACCAAAGATTCAAGTGGTTTAGGCAATTGGATTCTAAATATAGTCGTGCTATTCTTCGAGCTCATGGTGACCATCATTCTGTGGTTAAGAAGTATGGGACGACGTCATTTGGACTGTTAGTTGTTAACAATAAATACTTCAAGAAGAGATCAGAATGGAAGAAATGAATTCTCTTTTTTTATTTAAAATTCAGTTGATTAGTAGATAAAATGTATTTTGGTTGTTAACTAGATAGATTGTGGAATGATATTCCACAGTACTGAATATCTATTATTTATATAGGTAATTGATCTTTTACTTCTGAACAATTACACCGTTTGTCTATGATTATACGTAAATACGATGTAATATTTTCAATTGAACTTCGCTCGCCCAAGTGTGGTTTGTTTCGAAGAGACAAACGCACAGAGGCAAATGCGCTGGGCGTTCATTTTTGGCTTGGCCTTCAGCGCTTAATAGCGCTAACCTTCGGCAGAAGCGATTCATAGAACTTAGTCGTTTTGCTTTGCAAAGCCACCCACAACCAAAAAATCGGGTGTTTTCTTCGAATCGGGTGTTTTCTTCGAATCGGGTGTTTTCTTCGAATCGGGTGTTTTCTTCGAATCGGGTGTTTTCTTCGAATCGGGTGTTTTCTTCGAAAGCCATCCCTTTTGCCATCCCTTTTGCCATCCCTTTTGCCATCCCTT
>Ga0209187_1001425_pt1 | contig 27858 bp, 25 predicted proteins | sample BantaG_FD_187430 | JGI IMG/M metagenome (GOLD analysis project Ga0209187, IMG submission 187430) | Marine algal microbial communities from Bantry Bay, Ireland - BantryBay_4 metaG (SPAdes) (version 2) | ecosystem: Host-associated > Algae > Red algae > Unclassified | place: Bantry Bay, Ireland...
TTAGAATTGTTCAAAATGGATCAAGGCAAAAAACGTAGGCGAACCCATAGGTTCGGCGAGGCTTTTTAACGAAGGAACATGAAGAACAAAATAAATAATTACCGTCATTCTAAACTAGAATTGGTATAAATCCTAATAATGCTCAGAATGCTAAGTACCAATACTTAAAGGTATATTTAGCAGGCATTATAAAGCATAGCTTACTACTTCCAATAAATAGAAATTATTAAACTATTCATAATAAAATAATATATTGCTTAAATTTGTAATATGTTAAAAATACAGAACCCGACTAAGACAAACGCTTGGAAAGAGCTAGAGGCACATTACACAAAAATGAAATTTTCACATCTGAAAGATCTATTTCAGACAGATCCTAAAAGATTTGAAAAGTTTTCTATAAAAGAGGAGCAGTTTTTATTAGATTTTTCTAAGAATTTGATAACGCAAGAAACATTAGATCTACTTGTCAATTTAGCGAATCAAGTAGACCTAAGGGATGGTATAAGTCAGTTATTTTCTGGGTCAAAAATAAATGCAACAGAGGACAGGGCTGTTTTACACACTGCGTTACGTACTAAATCTTCAGAAGCTATAAATGTAGATGGAGAAAATATACTTCCTAAAATAAAAGCGGTAAAAACACAGATGAGAAAATACTGTGATAAGTTCCACAGTGGGGCAGTGAAAGGTTTTCGTGGCAGTAAGATAAATACGATAGTGAATATCGGAATAGGTGGATCAGACTTAGGACCTTATATGGTTACGGAGGCGCTGAAGCCATTTTGGAAAGAAGATATACAAGTAAAATTTGTTTCTAATGTAGACGGAACGCACATCACTGAGACATTGAAATTATTAGATGCAGATACCACCTTATTTATCATAGCATCGAAAACGTTTACGACTCAAGAAACGATGACCAATGCTCGTACTGCAAGAGATTGGTTTCTGCAACAGGGTGCATCTGAGGAGCATGTCAAGGATCATTTTATTGCCCTGTCCACAAATCAGGCTGGCGTAGAGGCTTTCGGAATAGACATAGAAAATATGTTTGGATTCTGGGATTGGGTAGGAGGTAGGTATTCTCTTTCCAGTGCTATAGGGATGTCCATTGCGCTGACAATAGGGTATGATAAGTTCGAAGAACTATTAGACGGTTTGGCTTCCATGGATGAGCATTTTAGAACTGCGGAACTAGATAGAAATGCCCCAGTAATATTAGCCTTGATAGGCATATGGTACAATAATTTTTATGGAGCTAGCTCTGAAGCTATCCTGCCGTATGATCAATACCTGCATCGATTTTCTGCTTATATGCAACAGGCCAATATGGAAAGCAATGGAAAATGCGTAGATAGAAATGGAGACCTAGTGGATTATGAGACGGGACCCATCATATGGGGAGAGCCTGGAACAAATGGGCAGCATGCATTCTATCAGCTCATTCATCAGGGGACAAAGTTTATACCCTGCGATTTTATTGCAACAGCGCAATCACAAAATCCTTCTGGCGATCATCACCATAAGTTGTTGTCTAACTTTTTTGCACAGACAGAAGCATTGATGAACGGGAAAACGAAAGAACAAGTTATTACGGAGTTTGACAATAATGGTGTAGACCCTTCTGTATATAATAAGATTGTTCCGTATAAAGTTTTCTCAGGGAATAGACCCAGTAATTCGATTCTTTTACAAAAGCTTGATCCATTTTCTCTAGGTCAGCTAATCGCTATGTATGAGCATAAAATTTTTGTTCAGGGCTATATATGGAATATCTATAGTTTTGATCAGTGGGGTGTAGAGATAGGTAAACAGTTAGCTAAGAGTATTTTGCCAGAGTTAGCTGGAGATGAGAATATAACAACTCATGATAGCTCCACTAACGGACTGATCAATGCTTACAAAGAAATGAGATAGCGTTTGCATAGGATAGTACATCTTTCTTTTATTTGTCAATCTTCTAAGTATTCTACCGAAATTGATTTCTATACTTTCTACATGCTGAAAAATGCCATCTTCAAGATTTGTACATTTATTTCGATCTCATTTTTTGAGATTGACTTTTTCTTGTGTATCTAACTAAGTTATGTTTGTTAGTCTTCTAAAAATTCAACAGCAATGTTATTTAAGGTTATTAAAAACCATTGCTTTTATTATTACTATGACGTATAAAATCAAGTCTCGTTTGTATTTTATAGACTACTTTATGAGGGACAAGACACCCAAATTTGTCTTATAGAGGTGACTACACTTTACACTTAGTTGATTTCTGAAATCAAAATACAGCCTCTTAAAATATTGTAAAGCAAAATTTACATATTACTTAAATTCGCTATATTTAAAATACAAATTTATACTATGGATATCTACACCGAGTTTTTAATTATTCCTCTATTTCTAATCGGTACAGGACTGGCTTACTAGGACTTGCATCCATTTCCAGGGAACATATTTGTAAATTAAGTAGGTACCTACCATCATCTACCTGAGAAGGTACATAGATCAGTTCTGTAATCGTACACGATTGTCGCTCTGCATTACAGTTTTTCCAAAACGCTTTATGTGCTAAAAGTTTTCCTTCATCTTGCTCCCGATCCACAGATGGTAGATCCAATAATAGATGTTGTACACCTAGGTCTACAAGCTGCTCTACGAGTCTATAATCTAGATAGCTAGGATTAGTGCCAGAATAATCATGGACTAGTTTATCTTCTTTGTTGGGTAGGCTTCTTATAATAAGCGCTTCGGAATTCAGTCCTTTTAGCTCTAAACAAGTCTCATCTATAATAGAGTCTCCATTATCTAGGCTTCTAGGCCTAACTGTTTTGAGTTCAGCAATAAAATGAAACTGTTTTAGCGACTGATTTATAGTGCGGAAATCTGAAGAGATATGTCCATTACATTCTGTATGCGTTCCATTCCCATGCGGATTGATTTTGAGATTATAAAAGTTGACTGGACTACCTTTTTCTATCGATCCTATAAAATCTCCCGCTACTAATGGAGACATGTCCACATCGGGTGCATAGAAACATTTCACTTGCGGTGATCTATTGTTTATTGGGATAGAAATATCTAGTGGCCGCGATAGATCTACCTGAAAAGTTTCTGCCTGATGATGGACTGTTATTTTCAATTGTTAGCAATTTTAGAACTCGTAATGACACAATAATATCTATAGAAACATCGATTCCACTTACTAGAAGTACAGAAAAACAGTCTATTTTGACATATTTCCCTAATAATCACAATTTCTAAGACCAAAATAGGGAAAATCATGATCTAAGAAATAACTTAGCGCAAATTGTATTAAACATAACAGCGATACTACAAAAATAAACCCTATGCCTAAGATATATATAAAGAGTGAGGATGGAACGACGCATGAACTTAATGCGGAAGCGGGTCAGACCATAATGCAGATAGCTACCATTAACAATATAGATGGTATCGTAGCGGAATGCGGGGGTAACTGCGTTTGTGCAACTTGTCATTGTTTTATCGGTGAAGAATGGACAGAAAAAGTGGGAGGGCCTTCTGATAATGAGGATATGATGTTAAGTATGGTAGATCTAAGAAAAGATAATTCTAGACTCAGTTGCCAGGTAAAGTTTACGGAAGAATTAGATGGACTAGTCATAGAACTTCCGGAAACGCAGTACTAATAAAAGACAAACAAATCTTGAGCCTGAGTGAGACAGCTATACCACAATAGTATATGCAGTCGATGATCTAACTGTAGCAATTATAAATATCGAAAAGTCCTTAGGTCTAAAGCCTATTATGGGTGGCAACATCTTGATAATGGTACACACAATGCACTTATCCATCTAGGGGGAAAAAGTTATTTGGAAATAATTGCCATAGATCCTGATAGCGAAAATAGGCCCGATGAAATATGGATGGGTTTAAGTAAGCTAAGGCATGCTCAATTTACTAGATGGGCATTACATTCCTACGATCTTTCAAATGACATAATTATCCTAGAAAAATACACAAACTCCTCGATAGAAATTCACAATGGTGCTCGCCAAACTACTGCAGGATCCATACTTACTTGGTCTATGATAATGCCAGATCTAGAGCCTGAGATAGACCTTATCCCATTTATGGTAGATTGGTCAGCATCTGAAACGCATCCTACTGATCATTTAGATCCAGTATGCTCCCTAGTAAAGTTATATTTAGAACATCCTGATCCAGAACAACAGCAAGATCTCCTTCAGCCTTTAGGTGTAGACCTCACAATTAAAAGGGGCGATACAATCCAAATTAAAGCAGAGATAAAATGCCCTAATGGAATAGTTATTTTGTAAACAAAATTTTGTAAGTGTTATTACTATTCTAGGCTAAATGCAATATTAAATACGTAGCTTTTCTTTCCTTCAAAACCTATTGGAATATATGATGCAATGTCTATTTTCTGGATAGCATTTTCAACCAGCTTCCCTAGATAAGCTTTATCTCCTTTGATGATATGGATACTGTAATTTTTATAAGCTGGATCGAAGAGTACCTGTGCTAGAACATTCCCCATGATACGATTATCTATAAAGTCTTCAGGATATACAAGATGTTTAGAAATTTCATTTTCTATAGACAAGTGGAAAGCTTCCTCTTGCTTTTTTATCATTTCTGATTTGATAGGTTTATAGCTTTTGACCTCCGTATGGTTTTCTATAGCAAGGTAATCCTGAGCACTAGATGTGAACGTAGTTAGAAGAAATAGATAGATGATAGGAATGATAATATTTTTCATTTTAAGGGTTTTATTTATGTCAATGTTATGTATTTGTTTCTGACGCTACTTGTCAGAAACTACATTTGATGACATAATAGACAGGGAGGTCGCCCATCTTTAGAGATTATATTTTACGTAATTATTATTGGTATTCATACAATGAGTAAGGGGCACCTTTCAACTATTATTTATAAGAGGCTTATATTAAGTATCTATCAAGTTTTTTCTTAACAATGTCAATTTGTATTTTGTATCTAAGTATTTATTTGACATAAGAATAAACCTCTAAAACCGATTGAATAATCAAATGCTACAATAGGTTAATTTGATTTAAGTTATGGAGTAATTTAAGGTTCAAATGGTATAAAGAAACAGTAACGTATAACAGATATGGATATAAAAGCTAAGTATATAGATATAGAAAATAGAAGAATCTACCCTGTATCGATAAGGGTAGAAAATGGAAGAATAGTAAGCATCGTAGAGATTGCAGAAGAGCAAGATATGGATTATGTCCTACCAGGATTTGTAGATGCACATGTACATATAGAGAGTTCTATGTTAGTTCCTTCAGAATTTGCTAGAATGGCGGTTCTGCACGGAACAATAGCTACAGTTTCTGATCCACATGAGATCGCTAATGTAGTAGGCATGGAAGGGGTAGAATTTATGATAGAGAATGGAAATACGGTTCCATTTAAGTTCTATTTCGGTGCTCCATCTTGCGTGCCAGCAACCATATTCGAAACGGCGGGTGGAGAAATAACAGCATCAGATATTGACAAACTTCTGGCAAGGCAGGAGGTGAAATACTTAGCAGAAATGATGAATTGGCCAGGCGTATTAAGTGGTGATTCTGAAGTGCTAAAAAAAATCGCAATAGCAAAGAAACATAATAAGCCTGTAGATGGTCATGCACCCGGTCTGATGGGGGAAGATGCTAAGAGATATATCGCTGCAGGTATAACAACAGATCATGAATGTTATACCTTAGAAGAAGGTAAATGTAAATTGGAAAATGGGATGAAGGTCCTGATTCGTGAGGGGAGTGCTGCTAAAAATTTTAATGCTTTAGAGCCGCTGATAGATCGATATTATAAGGACATGATGTTTTGCTCTGATGATATGCATCCTGATAGTTTAGAGATCGGTCATATAAACTTAGTAGTGAACAGAGCATTAGCTGCAGGACATGACTTGTATAAAGTATTACAGATGGCTTGTATAAATCCTGTACAACATTATAAGTTGGATGTAGGCCTGCTTAAGGTAGGCGATCCAGCAGATTTTATCCTCTGCGAGGGTATAGAAAATTTACTAATAAAAGAAACGTATATAGAAGGAAGGTTAGTCGCTAGAAATGGTGTGTCAAAAATAGAAAGGCAAGTTATAGCACCCTTAAACAACTTCGAAATGAAACCTATAACAGAGAAGCTATTACAACAGAAAAATGACTCTTCTTTGATTTCAGTTATCACCGTTGTAGATGGAGAACTTATAACGAAAAGATTAGATATAGAACCAAGTGTAATTAACGGATTTAATACTTCAGATACAGAACGAGATCTGCTTAAAATAGTAGTTGTGAACCGTTACAAAAATGCTCCACCAGCCATAGGGTTTGTCAAAAACTTTAATCTTAAGTCTGGTGCTATTGCATCTTCTGTAGCGCATGACTCCCATAATATTATAGCCGTCGGAGTAGATGATAAATCTATATCTAAAGCCATAAACCTAATCGTCGAAGAGAAAGGTGGACTATCTGCGGTAGATAAGGATAAGCAGCTTGTGCTTCCGCTTCCTATAGCAGGTCTTATGACTGATGGTGATGGCTATGAGGTATCCCTTGCTTATCAGAAGCTCGACGAAATGTCAAAGAGAATGGGATCTAAGTTACGTTCTCCTTTTATGTCTTTGTCCTTTATGGCGCTCTTAGTTATACCATCTATTAAACTTAGTGATAAAGGTTTGTTCGATTCTGATGAATTCAAATTTATATAGCATATATGAGCTCCAAATTATAGAGAATAATTAATTGCTGCTTTTACATTCATTAATATATAATTTCCTTTATTTGTCAAGCTAATAAGTAAATTATGGAAAATATTATAATTGAAGAATTTACACATTACAAAGTTTTATTGTATGGTCAAGGTGCTAAAGATAAAGCAGACTTTGGTATCATGATGAAAATTCCTTCAGGTGTAGTGCATCTTAGATTTCTAAAAGGAGATCTTCCTGAAAATAGGATAGAAGAAAAGAGAAATAAGGTGTTTTTCGTGTGCCACAGATCAGATCAGTATAGCGCTTTTATAGATATCTTCAGAAACGAAGAACCGCTTTTCTTCTTTTATAATATGTCTACTAACCTTTCCTATATAACATCTACCGACGAACCAGTAGGAGAGGAAGAAAGCGGACATTTTCATTCTTAAGAAACCTAATTTTATGCTTGACAAATCTATTGTGCTAAGTGTTATTATTTCCATAATAGCAATTGCTATATCTGCTCAGCTTAGTTTTGAGATTCCTACAAGTGGGGGAGGAATTCCCATTACTGGTCAGAGTCTTGCGGTACTTGTCGTTCTGTATCTTTTGCCAAATGGTTACGGAGTTTTATCTGTAGCCATATATTTGATCCTTGGAATAGTTGGGTTACCGATTTTTGCTGATGCAAGTTCTGGATTTGGTAAACTAATAGGAAACTCCGGAGGATATCTTTATGGTTTCCTTATCTCTGGCATTATGCTCACGCTTCTTTTTCCACATCGCACTACAGCAATGCATTCTGCTCTTAGTTTTATGACCTTAGGAACTAGTATAATTCTGCTTATTGGGACTTTACATCTATCTGTGGAGTTTGGAATGGCAAGAGCAATAGAATATGGTGTTACCCCATTTATCCCAGGAGCTATCGTCAAGATTTTAATAGGAACAGTACTAGTACTATTCATTAAGGCAATATCGAACAGAATAGTGTAGAATTTGTTAATTATTCATGAAATGTAGGCGCTAATACAATTTTAGGTATAACATTCCTTATTTTTGCGCCGATTTACGCTCATAATACGATGTGATCCTTGTTAATAATATATGATCTTAATATCTAGTATAATGAGCATTCAATAATTAACAGTAATTCATTCAACAAACTAAACTTATTAATAATGAAAAATTTTCTTGTAATACTATTGACGATGACGGTATGTTTTGTCGGTAATGCACAAATCAATACACCTTCCGCTTCTCCATCTGCAAAGATAGAGCAAATGATAGGTTTAACTGAGGTTCATGTAGAATACTCTAGACCTAGTATGAAAGGAAGAACTATATTTTCTGCTGACGGACTCGTTCCTTATGGTAAATTATGGAGAACTGGAGCTAACCAAGCAACTAAAATAACTTTCACTGATGATGTTATGGTAGAAGGAGCTTCATTACCTGCTGGGTCTTATGCAATATTGACTATTCCTACCGCTTCGCAATGGATAGTAAATTTCTATAAGCATGATTCTGGAAGCTGGAGTAGTTATGTAGAAAAGACGCCAGACGCAGCTGTAAAAGTGAAGCCTAATAAGTTACCTATGGATATAGAAACATTCCATATAGGAATCGGTGATCTGACTGCAGATACTGGAATATTAGAATTCTTATGGGAAAGAACATGGGTAGGTGTAAAGATAAAAGTTGCTGTAGACGAAAGAGTAATGGCTGATATCGATAAGGTATTAGCAGGACCTACTGCTAACGATTATTATGCTGCTGGTAATTACTACCACACAGCTGGAAAAGATCTTAACAAAGCACTAGAGTATGTTCAGAAAGCAACAAAGGTAGACAAGCCTAAGTTCTGGCAGGTAAGAAGAGAGTCTCTTATTCTTGCTGACCTAGGAAGAGTAGATGAGGCAGTTAAAGCGGCTAAAAAATCATTAGATCTAGCAAAAATAGCTGGTAACGATGATTACATAAAAATGAATACGAACTCTATCAATCAGTGGACTTCTATGCAGAAATAGTAGTTCTAACAGTTAGAATTTCTTATGTTAATAAAAAAGGCTATTCTCTTATAGAGGATGGCCCTTTTTATTATTTAACAGCTTAACAAATAGATTAATAGTTATATTGAAAACTTATACCATTTCTATTTTTAGATGACGGAAAAGGATTTAGAATTGTTCACAATGGATCAAGGCAAAAAACGTAGGCGAACCCATAGGTTCGGCGAGGCTTTTTAACGAAGGAACATGAAGAACAAAATAAATAATTACCGTCATCTAAACTAGAATTGGTATTAGGCATAAAGCTTTTAATTTTTCTAAACAATACGATCAATAAAACGTTATTGATCATGATAATTTTAGATGAATGAAAGAACTACTTTTTACTTTTTTTTTATTATTTAGTACACAATTTACGCACCAATTATTCAGCCAAATGATAATATCAGATTTTAGTCAAAAACCCAATAAAGAACAATGGTATGTTATAAACGATGATGTGATGGGAGGCGTCTCTACAGCTTCTCTTTCCCTAAAAGATGAAGGGTTTTTAGAGTTTAGCGGAAAGGTATCTTTAGAAAATAATGGAGGGTTTAGTTCTGTTAGATATATATTTGATGAGACAAATGTTTCAGGGAAAAAGAAAGCGATTATTAAATTAAGAGGAGATGGGAAAAGGTACAAATTTAGAGTTAGGTCTGATTCCAATGAGAGGTTTTCTTACAGCTATGAATTTTTAACTTCTGGAGAATGGGAAGAAATAATAATACCCTTAGATGAAATGTATCCTAGTTATAGAGGAAGGATATTAGACCTTCCTAATTATCCTGCGTTACTGCTTTCGGAGATAAATTTTCTTATCGGAAATAAAAAAGAAGAAACCTTCCAGTTGCAGATTGCTAAGATAAGCTTGGAGTGATTTTGCATACTTTAGCATAATTATACTCAGCTAATATTTTTTCTTATTCAATTCGTGATATTTTCCATTTAACGATAAACTAAAAGCGTACAGCTATTACGACTAAAATCCATTAGGTTCTCCGTTTGCACCAAAGTATCTTGGAATTGTTTAAGGTAGTTTATCGAAATAGTACAATGGTAAACCTATCATAAAAATTAATCCTACCATTCCAATAATTTCAGTCGCAGTATCAACTGGAGTTTCCCCGATTTTATTTTTGGTCTTTCCATATTTTCTGTTTTTCTCATAATCGCTAACTACCTTATAAATTCCAATAACGCATATTAGCTAAACCAAAAAAAATCTACATCCCGGAAATAAGTTTCTTTAACAACTTATACCATTTCTATTTTTAGATGACGGAAAAGGATTTAGAATTGTTCAAAATGGATCAAGGCAAAAAACGTAGGCGAACCCATAGGTTCGGCGAGGCTTTTTAACGAAGGAACGTGAAGAACAAAATAAATAATTACCGTCATTCTAAACTAGAATTGGTATTAGATTTAGGCAATTAGAAAAACTACATCCACAATAATCTAAACCTTTTCCTTTAGCATTACGCTCAGTATACTGGCAAAAATTAGCGTCAACACACAGCCTATAATATTCAGCCATAAGAAAGACATTCTTTCCTCAACGAAAATAAAATTGTACCAGGTATATATAACGATTACTTCGGCAGCAAGCGCTCCAAAGAATATCGCATTGGACTTAATATATTTAAAGTAAAAAGCGGCTAAGAATACGCCGAGAATAGTTCCATAAAAAACAGAACCGACTATATTGACAAATTGGATAAGATTCTCCGCTAGAGAAGCAAAGGAGGCAAAAAGCATGGCAATCACCCCCCACATGAGTGTGAGTAATTTAGAAGCTTTCAGGTAATGCGTTTCAGATTTTCCCTGAGCAATATTTCTCTTGTATATATCTATCGTTGTTGTAGAACCTAGGGCATTGAGTTCAGAAGCAGTGGAGGACATCGCTGCAAAAAAGATCACAGCAAGTAATAGGCCTACTAAACCTCTTGGTAGATAATTTAGAATGAAATTTATAAAGACATAATCCTTATCATTAGTTTCTATCGTATCATCGACTTGGTTGATGATCAGTTTAGCATTTTCTCGTATATCTTTTTCGTCCAGGGCACTCTGAGTAATTTTATTTTTTAGATCTAGCTTGGCTGTATTGTCCTTATTTCTGATAGCGGTTATGTACTGATCATTAAGTAATTCTCTCTCTAGGAAAACCACAGAAAGTTCATTGTCTAAATTTCTGTAAGATTCTTTGTAAGAGGAATTGTATACTTTTTCATTGACAGACTCATTAAAGAAAATAGGTGGCTTCTCGAACTGGAAAAAGATAAATACCAATACACCTAAGAAAAGAATGAAGAACTGTAAGGGCACTTTCATCAGTCCATTCATGAGTAAGCCTAGACGACTTGCTCGGATAGACTGCCCAGAAATATATCGCTGTACCTGACTCTGGTCTGTTCCAAAATAAGAGAGGAAGAGAAACAGGGCGGCCATACTGGTCCATATATTGTATCTGTCCTTCCAGTCAAATTTAAAATCTAGCACCTCTAGTTTGTCGTTAGCATTAGCTATCTGTAGGATTTCTCTGAAACTGTATTCGTCCGGCAAGTAACTGAGTAGAAGAAAGAAAATGATAAACAGTCCTATAAATATGACAAGCATCTGAAGCTTGTGCGTTACATGTACTGCCTTAGTTCCTCCGCTTACGGTATACGCAATGGCGATGAGTCCTATAACGACTGCTGTGAGTTTTAGATTCCAGCTTAGCACAGAAGATAAGATTAGCGCAGGAGCGTAGATCGTTATACCTGTTGCCAAGCCTCGTTGTACTAGGAATAAGCAGGAGGTAAGAGATCTAGTTTTGAGATCGAATCTAGATTCTAAATATTCATAAGCTGTATAGACTTTTAGTTTGTAGAACAATGGTATAAAAGTGATGCATATGATAATCATAGCAACAGGAAGCATCAGATAGAACTGTGCAAAACCCATCCCGTCATTATAAGCCTGGCCGGGGGTAGACAGGAAGGTGATCGCACTGGCCTGTGTAGCCATGACAGAGAGTCCCACCGTCCACCACTTAGCTTCATTACCTCCCAGAAGGAAGCCCTCAGTATCTTCACTACCTCTTGTCTTCCAAATGCCATATCCTACAATGACTAAAATTGTAAGTGACAATACGATCCAGTCTAATCCACTCATACTTCTAGGATTCTATAAAGATTTAAAATAAAAATACATACATAGAATGAATGTAAGATTAGCTACTATGATAATGGTATACCAGTAATTCCAACTAGGAAACACCGGCGGTGTGCTATCTGATGTGTCTACTTTACGGTCTGTCATTTTCTTCTTTGCCTAAGGATAATATATTTGTGAATAGTCGGAAAGCTCCAGGTACACCTGCTGGTAATTCTCGGAACCAAGAAATACCAGTGTAGATTACAAACCCTTTTCCATAGGGAGCGATCAGCAGAGATCCATCTTTAGGATCTTCGCCCTTGTCATTACTTGATAGTATCGCAGTATAATTTTCATCCCACTCATTAGGAAAATAAAGGCCACGTTCTTGCACCCATCCGTCAAAATCTTTCTGCGTTATTTTATTAGGTGTATTCATCACAGGGTGATCAGGAGCTAGCACTCTAATTTCTGCATTCTCATCAGATACTCTATCTCTAGATAGCTGTAGTGGGTAGGGGAGGAAGTCCTTAACCTTGAGCCCTCTAGTAGTATTATACTGGAATACCAGGTTGCCGCCATTTTCCACGTATTGATGGAGGTCTTCTGTCTTGTACTTTAGATTCTCCTTAGTATTCAGCGCTCGTATACCGATGATGATTGCAGTATAAGGTGTAAGCGTACTGACCTTGATATCTTCTATATCTAGCATATCTACTTGATAACCTACCTGACGTAGACTTTCTGGAACTTTATCTCCTGCGCCATCTATATAACCTATCTTGTTTCCTAGTTTCTCTAGCTGAATTTTTACGAGCTTGGCAGTGGCTGGCATCATAACAGTCTGTAAAGGTATGTGGTCATAATCTATAAGTACTTGCTCTTCTTTATACGTGCCATTTTTTGTAGAAGCAACTACTTGTACTTGTGTTTCACTCTGAGTAGCTGGAGGCTTGACAACAAAACTATATTCTTGCTCATCTCCTTTTTGTTCTATAGAAAAGTCATAAAAAGCAGGTTCTACATCCCAAGCTTCTCCGATATCGAGACTTACTTTTCCTGAGACATTGTTTGTTCCTGATTTGACATACGTAATTATTTTCTGACTACTATCATCTGCAAATATGTAAATATCATCTTTTATTTTGACAGAAGCCTCTGCTGTTATCTCGAAAGGTTGGACAACCTCCCCTTCTGCTCTATCTGTATATTTGTGAAAAATATCTTTAGTAATTTTGACATCGTATCCATCGATATCTAGCATAAAGTCTACCGTCATATCTCTAGGTGTAATCGGTTCTCCTATGAGCGAAGGATCTTCCACATGATACATCCCAAAACTTGCTTTATCATTTAGCCAGTAAGGACTTGTGATAGCAGATCCTTCAGGCAATTCAAAATCATAATACCATTTACCTTCTTCATTAGCCATCATTTCTACCTGAAAGGTCGTATCATAAATAGCTGGGTTAATAGCTATAGATTGTAGTGTTACCGCTAGTTCGGATCGGTTTGTATATTCTATTTGCAACTCCACTTGGTCACCTGCGGTTGCTGTCTGTGATCCTGTGGTTGCTTCTAAATATAGGCCTAGTGCGGATTCTATTATCTCATCTATTTCTGCGAGTTTTATCTCTTTCCAGTGCTTAGTATTTAACTTTTGAATCATAGATCTCACTTCTAGTAGCGCAGGTATAGAAGCTTCAGGATTACTAAATTGGTAATCGTTGATGACTTCTGATATAGCTGCTCCTATGGGTGCGCCACCACCTACTCTCGTCCAGCTCGTATTAATACCATCGAATACATCTTGCTTGTCAGGGGGCATATCTCCTTTTAGTAATTCGAGGTATTCTATTTCACTTCCTCGGGAGCCAGCACTTCCGAAGCCTTGGCACTTGTGCATACTTCTAGCTTCTGCAGCAATCTCCGTATTAGATTTCCCTAGGATGGGGTAGTAGGTTCCTACATCTACACCCATAAGATTAGTCTTATCTGCCTCAGCAAATTTCTCTCTACTTCCATAGAACCACCAACTTGTGTTCATGAATAATCGCTGTGGTTCCCATAGACGAAGCTCTCCTAACTGATCATCGAATGCCAGTCTATCTCCTGCTAGATCGAATGCTTCAAAAGATAGCATAGCAGAACTCGTATGGTGTCCATGAGTTCTACCAGGCGTTCTGTGATCGAATCTATTGATGATTACGTCTGGCTTAAATTTTCTTATGATGCGCACCACGTCAGATAAAACCTCTTTCTTATTCCAAATTTTTAAGGTCTCATCCGGATGTTTAGAGTATCCAAAATCTTTTGCCCTGGTGAAAAACTGATTTCCACCGTCTATGCTTCTAGCAGAAAGCAGTTCATTCGTTCTGAGCACCCCGAGAAGTTCCGTTATTTCCGTTCCGATAAGATTTTGGCCACCATCGCCTCTGGTCAGAGAGAGATATGCGGTATGAGCTTTCATTTCATTGGCCATGTACGCTATCATTCTTGTATTCTCATCATCAGGGTGTGCTGCAATGTATAGAACAGAGCCTAAGAAGTTAAGTTTTTCTAAGGCATTATAGATTTCACCAGAGTTGAGTTGATTTGGTTTTTGAGCATTATTTCCACTGATAATCAGGGTAATAAGAGAAAAACATATTAGATATTTTTTCATTTTATTAAGAATGTTTATCTGTTAATTGAACTGTATAAATGAAATATACATTGAGAAAAGAAATATATAAAAAATAACACTGCTATTTTCATATAAAACATTATTTATCAGCAACTTGTGTAAATATTAAACATTAAACTGATAAAATTATGTTAGTATTATACGTCGTGTTAAGTCTCATCTTACTGAGCTCTTTTATAGTGTTTGGGTCACGAGTATCTGAGAGAAGATAGCCCTTAAGCGCCTTTTACTTCCGGCATCTGGCACTGTTCACCTTCTGAACGTCCGCAAACAGTACATTCCCCTAATTCTTTCTTTAACATCGGGTTATTTGTAGCACAAGTACCTCTGAATTCCTTTCCTGTAACGATCTGTCTTATATTGATCAACGCAAAAGACACTAGAAATACCACGAATATTATGCATAATGTATATAGAAAACTTGCCATACGTTTTTATTATTTGGTAAATTTATAATACTTCTAGCAGATAAGAAAAGATTACAAGATCTATTCTGTCTAAGAAGTCATCATTTTTGTAATAAACAACAATAATCAAGACAAGTTGTACATGGAAAAAAAATTAAAAGCTTTCGGACGGACATTACAGATAATGGACGAACTAAGAGAGCAATGCCCATGGGATAGAAAGCAGACCTTTGAGAGTCTCAGAAACCTGACTATAGAAGAGACTTATGAACTGGCTGATGCTATACTGGAGAAAGACATGAAGGGAATTAAAGAAGAGATAGGGGATCTACTACTCCATGTCATTTTCTATGCTAAGATTGCTGAAGAGAAAGAAGAGTTTGACATTGCAGATGCTATGAATGACCTTTGTGATAAGCTGATCAACAGACATCCACATATCTATGGCGATGTACATGTAGATAACGAGGAGGACGTCATGAGAAACTGGGAACAAATCAAGATGCAAGAAAAAGGGAAGAAGTCTGTTCTTTCTGGTGTCCCTAAAGGTTTGCCAGCCATCGTAAAAGCCTATCGTATGCAAGAGAAAACAGCTAAAGTAGGTTTCGAATGGGATAAGATAGAACACGTATGGGATAAGGTGGAAGAGGAGACTGCGGAGTTGCAAGAAGCCGTTGCTGAGGGGGATAAGAAACATATAGAAGAAGAAGTAGGGGATCTATTTTTTGCTTTAATTAATTATTGTAGATATCTCGATGTTGATCCAGAAACCGCTCTAGAAAAGGTCAATAAAAAATTTAAAAACAGATTTGAATATATAGAAGAGAATGCGCCTAAGGCATTGACTGATATGAGTCTAGATGAGATGGATGCCTTATGGAATGAGGCTAAGATTATAGAAAAGTCCTAAGTGCCTTATGAACCCTGTCAAGGGATTTTTTTCACAAGCAATTACACAATTCTATTTTGTCTAAACAATTATATATTTTAGCCTTCTTTAGTGCGTATTCTACATAGGGTTTTTATGTCAAAAAGAGTTATTATTGCTCGACTCTATTTTTAGTATAAAGCTTGGGTAATGTGGCAATTATGTCAAAGTAGAAATATGCATACTAAAAAAAGAACCAGTTTACCTTCTATGGTAATAACAACATAAGATATCTTATAATGAAATCATTCTATACAGAAAAAAAATTATCAGCAGTAGAAGCAAGATTTGAAGCGAACAAAATTGCCTTTGCACCAGTCGTATTTCAGGCGACTAAGTCTATGCGAGATCTCGGTATTCTAGACCTGCTCCATAAGAACAGAAAGCAGGGCATAAGCCTGAGCGAAATAGCTAAGGCTACGAATTTGTCTGAGTATGGGGTAACTGTACTTTTAGAAATGGGGTTGAGCGCTGATGTTGTAAAGCTTACAGAAGATCATAACTACAAACTGACCAAGACCGGATTCTTTTTGCTTAAAGATGAGATGACTAGAGTCAATATGGATTTCGTTCAAGATGTATGTTACGAGGGGCTATATCATCTGGAAGAAGCAATTAGGAAAAAAAAACCAGCAGGTCTTAAGGTATTTGGAAAATGGAAAACAGTGTATGAAGCGCTGAAAAACCTGCCTAAAAAAGTAACCGATTCTTGGTTTGCTTTTGATCATTTCTATTCTGATGAGGCATTTCCTAAGGCCTTGCCCATCGTGTTCCAGAATAAACCAAAATATATTCTAGACGTAGGAGGGAACACTGGTAAGTTCTCTATGCTAGCAGCTAAGTATAATGAAGATGTGAAGATTACTATTCTAGATCTTCCAGGTCAATGGAAGAAAGCTGAGGCCAATATTGCAGAGCAAGGACTGAGTGAAAGAATAAGCGGACATCCTTTAGATTTACTGAGTGCAGATCCCGTTTTTCCTAAAGGAGCTGACCTCATCTGGATGTCTCAGTTCCTAGATTGTTTCTCGGAGGAAGAGATAGTTCATATACTGACAGCGGCTAGAAAGGGTATGGCAGATCATACAGAATTACTTATTATGGAGACCTACTGGGATCGCCAGAAATATGATGTAGCTACTTATATCTTACATGGAACTTCTTTGTACTTTACTGCGATAGCTAATGGTAATTCTAGAATGTACCACGCAGATACAATGAAGGTATGTTGTGCTAAGGCAGGCCTACAAGTCATAGAAGATATAGATCCGGTAGGAGAGTATCATACTATTTTTAGATGCAAACTAGCCTGATTATTTAAGTCCTAATGAAGTGAAAATTAGTAAAGTTATATTGCCAAGTAATTCTATCCTCTACAATACTGATTTTGATTTTGTAGATAGTTATCGCGGAAAATATATAGATCAGAATGATGAAATTACTGCCCAAGATATAGGTAAGGCATTTTTTAAGTCTTCTCCCAAATGGTTTGAGAAACTATTTGAAATTCGTAACGGAATAGTTTCTGTTTTGGGTCTAAAAACATCTGGGAAAACAAAAAGTAAAAAAGAATCAATAGATAAGTTCACTTGTGAACCTAATGAGAGATTAGGATTATTTAAAGTTTTTTATAAGACGGAGCACGAAGTAATATTAGGAGAAGATGATAAGCATCTAGATTTTAGAATATCTTTGTTAAAAACGAATGATCTGGAAAATAAGGGATCTAATTTTTTAACTATTTCTACTACAGTCCAATTTAATAATTGGTTTGGAAAACTATACTTTTTACCCGTAAAACCATTCCATAAACTAATCGTACCCATAATGCTGAAAGGTATTATTAAGGAAATAGAAAGCGATATAGATAATCTACAAGAGCAAAAGAGCAATCGGTAATCTGGACTGCTTATGTAAAAAATGGTTTCCAAGAATTGAATTTCATATCGAAACTCAGTAACTTGCAGCCAATTAAAATGAAAAAATACTAAATCTATAAATCAAAATATCATGGGAAAAGGAAAAGATTCAAAGAAGGCTGTTAAAAAAGAACCTACAAAAACAGCTAAAGAAAAGAAAGCAGAAAAAAGACTTAAAAAAGCTAATAAATAGTATTTCCTAGGTCTCATATCTTAGAGGTCTAGCAAAAGTATAAAATCTGAAAAGGATAATAATGGAACACGTTCCACTATTATTCTATCTGCTGGCAAGATAGGTATCTAACATTTGTAGCCCAGTGCGTAGCGCTGGATAAAGGAGATCACATAGCTCAATTTGGCGTAATTTTGTTCAAAGATCAGGATAAATTAGTATCTGGGCTAGTAATTATATATGTGAAAAGCGAGGATCGGCAGCTATAGCATTCGTTTCTAAAAACTGAGCAGGAGAAAGATGAATTATACCTTAGCTTTAGAACTCTTCAAGACAAAAAAAAATCGACTACCATGATATGATAGACGATTTTATAACTTCTATAAAAAGCGATCTAGCTCTTTAAGTATGTTTTATTTCCGTTTGAGTTGATATAGTATTTACCACCTTTTGGGCCTTGGTATATCATCCTTCCCTTAGCGTCTTTTCCTATAGACTTATCACCAGACTTATTAGGTTTATTGGTAACTTTCTTACTTTTAGTTGATTTTTTTGCCGACGTCTTACTTTTCTTAGTAGCTATTTTAGAAGACTTTTTCTTAGCACTTGCTTTTTCCTTAGAGCCAGAAGTTTTGTCCTTTTTAGCCGCTGTAGACTTTTTACCTTTTTTCTTAGCTGCAGCTTTCTTTTTAGATTTCTTACCTATTTTTTTTGTCCCTTTTTTAGATTTAGACTTTTTAGTTTTTGTCTTACTTGTTTTAGCTTTCTTTGATGTGCTCTGCGCTAACATGGTTGTAGAGGTGCCAGCAAAGAATACTAAAGTAAGAATAACGAATTTCAAAAAGTGTTTCATATTATTTGTTTAAATTCAAGTTTAATGTAAAGCCTTACCGTGGAAAGATGGTTGAGCTTATTCCTACCTTTATAGACCTATTTATGAGCATAAAGTCACATTGATTTGTACAATGAGCAAGATAAATAATCATAAATGGACATATGTTTCTAAAGTAGAACTTTAAAGCCGGGTAAATTTTTCTTTTAAATATTTGATAAAACGGTATGCATCATATCTAGATTATATTTGTTTATCTTTTGGTGAGCGGGCATCCAACCTAACAAGAATCGAGTAAAATCAGCGCATGCAACGGGGTATAGTGTTGTCCATTCATCTTTCAGAGCTTTAAAATCAATATCTGAACCTGAAGATTGAAACGCCTTGAGCAAAGCTGTAAAGTAGAAATCTAATAACTCATCTTGATAAGTTTCACAATCATAACTGCTTAAGCAACTACCTATAAAATAGGCTACATCTTTTATTCCGCAACCGCCTCCCACGTATTGAAAATCTACAGCAGCTATTTTTCTACCTTCTTCAGAAAAGCAAAAATTCGCCAACTTAGCATCTCCATGTACGATCGTATTATACTTACAGTTGTTTAATAGATCATCGATCATCTGTGCTTTTGCTTTTAGTTCTACATGTTCTATTTTCTCAAATTCATCTGGTCGAGTTGCTAGATGCCAGTAGGTGCCAATTGGCCATAATCCTTCTGGTTCACAATGGAGGAAGTTAGCATGAAAGTTTGCCAACCATGCCAGGCAAGCCTTGATCTCTGCCATACAAGGAAGGTGTTTTCTTAATGGATAATTGGTATTCAGATCTTCCAATATAATCCACTGGTCATATTTCTCAGAAATGGAACCTAGAAACTCTGGCACTCTACAGCTAGGGGTGCATCGTTTGCTCCATCTTTCATACCAGTGCGTCTCTATTTTGTAAGACTTCACTTTTCTCTTGTGGGCGTAATCCGTATCCCATCCTTTTGGGTGAGCACCCGAAAGGTTTAGAGATATAAATTTTACAACAACAGTTTTGACAGAAGAACCTATTAGCCGATATCGAGAGATCCTACCATAACCGCTCCATAGAGACTGGATAATTTCTATCTCTTCACAGTCTGAAGCGTTCGTAATTTGTAAAAGGTAGTTCTTGAAATCAAGATTCATATACTGTCTACTCTTCATAATTAATGAAGTACAAAAGTAAGATCTAAAGTATACTTTAGATCTTACTTAAAGTTGTCTTCAAATCTGGATTAATAATAGTATTATAAGGCCATCTTTTCGCTATCTACCATATCGACATAACGCTTCATCTTCTTTAGGATAACCTTGAAATGATGTGTCTCTTCTTTGGTTACAAAGGTAATGGCTTTACCCTTAGCATCCGCTCTTCCTGTCCGTCCTACTCGATGCACGAAATCCTTGGGCGATCTAGGTAATTCATAATTGATGACATAGGGAAGTTCATTTATGTCGATTCCTCTAGAGATCAGATCTGTAGCAACTAAGACTCTCAGTTTTCCTGACTTGAATGCATTCAGAGTTTCTAGTCTTTCAGATTGACTTCTCTTACCGTGAATAGGTGATGCCTGGATCCCATTTTTCTCAAGCTTATATGCCACTTTATCCGCACTATATCTGGAGGAGGTAAATACTAATACTTGCTGCATATCTTGTTCTCTGATGAGGTGTCGTAGCAAAGGTCCTTTTCTTTCATCGCTCACGAAGAAGCCAGACAGATTGATCAGCGACTCTTCTTCCGCCTTGTCTTCTATCTTTATAATTGTAGGATCATGCAACAAGACTTTGTGTAATCCGGCTAACTTATCACTCAGAGTTGCGGAAAACAATAAGTTCTGTCTTTGCTTAGGTAACCGTTGGAAGATTTCTTCCATCTCTTTTTGGAAACCCAAGTTCATCATCTTATCGGCCTCGTCCATAACTAGGGTTTCTACTCGGTATAAGTCCACAGCATTAGATCTGATGAGATCTAACAAACGTCCTGGAGTTGCAATTAATATTTCAACTCCATAGAGTGCCTTCATCTGAGGGTTGATAGAGACACCACCATATGCAGCCATAGATTTGATAGACTGAGGAAGATTTCGTGATAGATCTTTGAAAACTTCGGTGACTTGTACAGCCAGCTCTCTAGTCGGTACAACAACAAGTACTTTAGGTTGTCTATTGCGCTCGCCCTGATGACGCGCTAGTAGGGTATTCAGTATAGGTAATGCAAAACTAGCGGTTTTACCTGAGCCAGTTTTAGCAATACCTAAGAGGTCTCGCCCTTGCATGATTACTGGTATTGCCTGTTCTTGGATAGGTGTAGGCGTTTCATAGCCTAGCATAGTTATATTAGCAAGTAATGAAGGATGAAGAGGCAGTTTTGAGAAGGACATACTTTAGACTTAATTTAAAAGATAGGCAGATTATCTTTCAAAGATACAAGTCCTAGTATCATTATGTAACTTAGCAAGTATATTTATTTACTCAAAAACAATGACTGTTTTTCCTAAGTCTCTTTACTCTATTACTTCTTCGGGAACCGCAGATTTAGCTGCCTTTTTTTGGCAAGTTTTGCATAGTTCAGAAATCCCTTTCTCTTCCCATGATGCTTTAATACTGCCATTGCTAAGTGATTTACCTCTTATGTGCTGGCAGTTATCATAAGCATGATATTTATTGCCAGAGGCAGACCAGAAAACATTATCGCTATCTATACTTAGACTTCTAGCGACTTCATTTTGCTCATTGATTTCTTGCGTATACTTTTCTACTGATGGGGGATTAAAATCAGCTCCTGTTATCCCTGCAGCGACCATAGCTATGGCTGCAATACTTCCGGCAATTCCTTTAGTTTTCCCGCTGATATTTTTATTTGTAAGTATTAATATGACCAAAGGAAGAAAGGCTAGTACTCCCATAATGGCACCCAATTGGTTTTGTATAAAGAATCGAGTTGAATCTTTTTCGGATGCAGGATCTAGTCTATTGGCTTTCTTCCATAACGTAGAACCGGTAATCGCCAGAATCAAAATAACAACTATCGCTACAATCAGCCACACTAAGGTCTCATCACTTATTAATTTTAATATCGCAAAGACCTGACCTGCCATGGCAAGAATCCAGGCTAGCATGGCAAATAGCCTTAATTGTTTTGCTTTTCCTTTTGCTTCTGGACTTGCTTCGAATACTTTAGTATCACTCATGTTTTGTTATTCTGATGTAAAAATTAGTATTATGACGTTATAATGGTTTTTAAGGTCACGTAAGTTAATGATTAGATAATAATATAGTGAATAAATACTGAATATGATGTATCGACATAAATCTGAATTAATTCTTTTTAAAAACTATATCTCTATAAATTTCATAATTCTTAAACAAGATCAGATATAATTTCCATTCTTTCTTTGAACACAATATCATTCGATTCTGTAACTTTATTTATGTCAATAAAAGAAAAGTGATCGCTATAATTAATTTTGCTATATTTATCATAGGCCATCATACTCTCTCAATATAAAAATGACCGTATGAATACAATAACATTAAAAACAAGGGAAAGAATTGGAGTTCTACTTTACTTAGTTGCTATCACCTTATTGCTGATCAATATTTTTTGGAAAGGAGAAAGTAGAGAAATTAGATGGATAGATATTGTTGGCTGGTTAGTATTTATGGTTGCTGCATTGTATGCTATATGGTTGTCAAAAGAGAAAAATAAGATCTCAGATATAGACCCATAATCCAGTTGTAGAATTTATCATTATAATAAGATACTTTTATACTGCCAATACAATGAAGAAACAACAATAGTCTATTTAGAGCATTCTAAATCTAGTTAAACCAAATAGAATAAAGGCTATAATTAAATCTTATAAGTTGTATATTTTTTCTTTAGCAATTGAATTATTATTACCGAATAGCGCATATAGACAGCAGGTTAATAAAATATCTAAATGCAAAAAACATAATAGTCCACATATCACTTAGCGATCCTATCATGTCAGCATTCAATTCTGTAAGAATGCAAAAAGTTAAAGAAAAATTTAGAAACTTTAAAAATGAGTATATTGAACATAGAATGATAAACAGTTCAATTGAAAAAGCTATGACAAAAATTTCTAATGGTGATTGGCCCGAAGAAAATTCAAAGATTATACTGGAATGGATAGAAGGAATAGATTAGCTTATGCAACAAAATGATATAAGAAACTATACAACTCAACTAATAGATATTTTAATTCTATCGTTAGGCACAAAGTAGGTCAGCTTCACACGAATATACCATGGGCAAGAGAGAGAATCGGTGATTATAGAACATCGACTAAGCTCTGATCATCTATTAAATATTTTAGATAATTTTACGTACTTAACCATTTCTTTGCTTAATTATTTAAAACGATAATTTTCTTATTGGTTACTACACCATCTATTGAAATTTTAAATACATAAATGCCTTCAGAGAGCTTAGATACATCATATAGATATTTAAAAGATACTGCTGAAGACCTACCAAGTTTTTCATTACTAACAACTTCACCCATCCCATTTAAGACAAGCAAGTTGACTTCTGAATCTTTCTTTAAGGAGATGTCTACTAGCACTTTTTGGTTAGCTGGGTTAGGGTAAATATTGACCCTTGCATTGTCGATATTATCATTTGTAGAAGTAACAACTTCGATTTCAGATTTTTCAGCATTAATTATCTCTCCTGTAGTATTATCTAAAACGAGAGCTATAGCATCCAACTCACTTATATCTGTAGTAGTTGGAACGACCCACGAAAATTCTTCAGTAGATATATCACCAGAGGAAAGATTAGATGGTATTGAGCCTGATAATCCATCAAAGCCGCCAAGAATAGCTCTTGCAACATGATCATATTCCATATCAGCTGCCAAAACAGGATCAGGAAGAGTCGACCAATCAACGCCGTCTACGCCTACAAGTAAACCTAGCTCTAGTCCAGAAAAGTTATTTATTTGATCATAATCTGGACTTGTTCCTGTGACATTATCTTCAGTAATGATCACAGACATTCTGTAATCTTTATCTACAAGCTGAGTAATAGATTCTGTACTCACTTTTACTAAAACTGTTCTGTCATTTAGATTGCCAGTCGCGACTAAGTCTATCGCCAATGGTGATACTGCTTGTTTCACCCTCTCTAAACCCAACCTAAAATCGGAAGGAGCTATATCAAATTTTCTGTTAATCTTACCTCCGGGAAATCCCTGAAAGCCCAATCTGTCATCATATTCTGCAACTTCCATTGGGTCAGAATTATGTACTGCTATACCTATGAAATCATCTTTAAAGAAGGTCTCCATAGAATCTAACGCTACGGTTCCTGCGGGGCACCATCCGCACCAAGTTCCTGTTCCTTCTTCTCCGACCACCTTCCTATTTGGGATGTAGGAAATACCCGATATTTCAGCTGAAATTGTATTATCTGATATATCGACATCTTGTTCATTGTTTGGATTAGTTATTGTAATTTCTAGGGGATACACAATATGCTCAGTAGCAACATAAGAAGAACTGCTTGCAATTATAGTAGATTCTCCAGTTTTCAAGGTAAGCCCTGTTATGGTTTCTTCATGTTCATTTACACCATCAGTCCATTTTAAATCTAAAGAATTTAACTCAAATCCACCCTTATTCATAACATTGACTGCTATACTAATATCTTGATTTTTTAATTGATACGGTTCAGTAGCAAACGAGATTATACTTGCATTAACAGCATCTAACGGTTTTACAACAATATCATCTATCATTAAAAGGTATTTGTCCGTGGAGTTATTAACGAATGCAATATATATTTGCTGTCCTGTATAATCATTGAGTGATGCACTTCTTTGAGTTAGTTCAGGTGACTCTTCCTCTGATGAGTAAATTATATCAGTAAATGATAGAATATTATTATCTGTTGTAGAAACCCGCACCTCCATCCCGTCATGACTCGTATTGCCTAATGCTCTAGCATTCCATAATACTGCGGTTCCTGATTCTACTATTGTCATGGCAGGTGAAATCAACCAATCATCAGCAGTTCCAGCGGGTGTATATCTTGAGTTGCTTATGGCAACTTTGGATGTAATGTCAAATGCTTCTTCAAAAAATGGGTTAGACAATGTCCAAGCATCCGAAAATAACGCAACCCCTGGATCTGTAGTAAGCCCATCATTGTCTACCATCGTCATACCACCAAAAGTCTCATCTTCAAAATCAGCGGAAAAAACTATTTGAGCATAACCAAAAGTTGCTACAAATAATATTGTTATTATTGTTAAAATTAATTTCATTTTTTAAATTTTAGGCTCTACAACAGTTCGTTATTAGAGTTACTCCATTCGTCATTACTTTGGGATATGTTGAACCAAGATATTAAATACTACTATCCCATGTCTTTTAATACCATTTCTATTTTTAGATGACGGAAAAGGATTTAGAATTGTTCAAAATGGATCAACAATAAACGTAGGCGAACCCATAGGTTCGGCGAGGCTTTTTAACAAAAGAACATGAAGAACAAAATAAATAATTACTGTCATTCTAAACTAGAATTGGTATAACTCTATTCGTTGATACACAGGATTACGTTGCATGAGCAAAAAAAGATATTTACAATCCCTTTTCATCATCATTATAAAAGTTTCAATTTCTATAGTTACTAAAAATGCAATACTAGCAAGTGCGGCAGAAAATCGTACAGCCATAAGGCCTTCAAATTTAATAAATTGCTATAGTCGTAGCCTTACTTTGAGTAAAACAATCTATGTTAGAAAATATACTACAAACAACGCTGTTTGAGTTTAAGCCCAAACAGTGTTGGCTTCTAACTGAAACGGAGAAATACGTGTAAAATATACACCTAAAATATTTTCTCTACAAGTTCTATTACTATGGCGCTACCTATAGAATAAATTTCAGAAAACTTCTCCGACTCGCAAACTGACTTACCCTCATAATGTAGATTAACCATTGATAGTAAACCCCCAAAGTTTTAAAATCGATGTATTATCGAAATAGATCAATAATCCTGATATTTAGCCTTTGATATATGAATCTAAGTCCTTTTTTTATCTACATCTTAGTGGATCAGTTTTACAGGAATAGATAGCGAATACTGCATAACCTTAAAACTAATTATGTGATGACAATATACCCCTTTAGATGTGCGTTTTAGACTCTTTATTTAAATATTTACTCATCAAATATTTAGCCACGTTTGTACATACGAATTTTTGGAATAATATCAATACCTTTTAGCTGTAGTGCTCTTTACGCGCAAGTAGAGATTTGCGACAATGGTATAGACGATGACTTGGACGGTACTTCAGTTCAAAAGTTTGGCAATAGCACGATACTTAGATGATTAATGGGAATCAGATTCAGAAACAATGTAATATTAGGTCTCTTTATGTAAATTGCTTAACTTTTAAATTCCGATAGAGTAACTGATGGAATTTATTAGTCTGCGAATATGCGAATATGGTTCGCGCTTTAGTGCGTTAATAGCGCCGGTTAAAAAATAATAAACACTATAGCTGAAACATAGAAATAATTAAAAGTAAAAATTGTAATCATGTTTAAAAACTGTATTTGCTTAATGGTATTAGTAACAGGATTATTCCTGCTTCTAAGTTCTTGTAATGATCTAAATCATAGTTCCTCCGAGCCAAATAATGAGCCGAGAGAGATACGGACCGATCATATGTTTTTGCAAAGGGCATTTCCCAAAGGGAAGGTCAAAGAAACAGCATTACAAGAAGCCAAAGAGTGGAAAGAAAAACACCTCAAAGGTGCTAAATTTAGTGAGCGTAGTGGTAATGAGATAGCCAGCTTAGTAGGTCCCACCAATGCTGGAGGTCGAGTAGTCGATGTGGAATTACCTTTCGATAAGCCAGACACCTATTATATAGCTGCGGCATCAGGGGGCATCTTCAAGACTGAAGACGGCGGAGCCACGTGGGTAGCTATTTTTGATGACCAAGGGATGCTAACTATGGGAGATCTAAGTATTTCTAAAAACAACTCTAATCTTATATGGGTAGGTACAGGGGAAGCTGATGCAGGTCACGCTCACTCAGGTAATGGTGTTTATAAATCTATAGACGGCGGTGTTACATGGGAATCTAAAGGTTTGTCAGATGTAGGAACAGTAGGTAAAGTACTGCTAGATCCAAATGATGACAATACAGTTTTTGTTGCCGCTATGGGACCTGTTTACAGAAATTCAGAAAACAAGGGTATCTATCGTTCTAAAGATGGTGGAAATACTTGGACTAAAGTTTTATACATTAATGATGTCACAGGAGGTATTGATATAGCAATGCACCCTAGTAATAGTAATATTATTTATGCCTCTATGTGGCAGCGGGAATTTACCGAAGATGACCGCAGTTATGGAGGTCCTAACTCTGGAATTTATCGTTCTGTAGATGGTGGGAATACCTGGGAGGAATTGACTAACGAACTGTCAACTTCAAACACCATTTCCAGGATTAAAATAGAGATAGCACCTTCTAATCCCAATGTTGTTTATGCACTTTATATCAATGCAACTGGTAATATTGATGGATTTTATGCTAGTAATGATGGAGGCGATAATTGGGAACAAGGAAACACCAATATTATGGTGAATGCAGGATTTAACGAATATTTTGGAGATATATATATTGATCCTACTGATGAAAATGTTTTATACAATATGGGCTTTTGGGTATACAAGAGTACTAATGGTGGTCAGTCGTGGACGCAGATTTTTGATGGGGTTCATGCAGATCAACAATCCTTTGCCTTTAATCCTATGAATCCTAGTCAAATAATCATAGGGAACGATGGTGGAGTATACAAAAGTGATGATAATGGTACCAACTTCGAAAAAATTAATAATCTCCCAATTACTCAATTCTACAGATTGCATGTCAATGTAAATGGTAGTAACATAATATATGGTGGAGCAC
>Ga0209187_1001428_pt1 | contig 27835 bp, 23 predicted proteins | sample BantaG_FD_187430 | JGI IMG/M metagenome (GOLD analysis project Ga0209187, IMG submission 187430) | Marine algal microbial communities from Bantry Bay, Ireland - BantryBay_4 metaG (SPAdes) (version 2) | ecosystem: Host-associated > Algae > Red algae > Unclassified | place: Bantry Bay, Ireland...
CTGATTCTGTATTCATCAAGTCTTTAAGTAGTAGTAGTTTTTCGTAGAAATGATTGAGCGTAGGAGCGGTAGATTTTTTATATTCCTCTTTTGTCATATTCATATTTACTGGAACTCCAGGATCATAAATCTTATGATTTTTGAACCCGCCATAGTTAAATGTACGTGCAATGCCTATAGCCCCGATGGCATCTAGGCGATCTGCATCTTGTACTACATCAAGTTCTTTTGTGGATATAGTTCTTATATTCTTACCTCCTTTATATGATATGTTGTTAATGATGTCAATTACATGCTTGATCGTTTCTTCATCTACGGACTGGCTTTCTAACCATTCACGAGCTACTCTTGGGCCTACTGATTCATCACCATTATGAAATTTGGCATCTGCTATGTCATGTAAAAGAGCACCTAAAGCTACTATCGTTAAGTCAACATCTTCTGACTTTCCAATCAACAAGGCATTTTTGTAGACACGTTCTATATGAAACCAATCGTGACCACCTTCGGCACCCTCCAGTTCTTTTTTTACAAATTCTATAGTGTTGGGGATGAGATGATGATCTTGCATTAGATGTCCGATTTAGAATGCAATCTTAAGAATTAATAAGCTGCTAAAGACAATTTTCTTCAATTTTTCTCTCTGCGTCTTTTGCGCCTCTGCGCGACAATCTTTCACTACAAGACATAAAAAAAGCCGGTCGAACCCCCCAGTTGACCGGCCTATTAATTCGAAATTGCTTAAATATTCTCCTTAATAATCTGAACAATGCTAGTAAGGCGAATTCCTTGCCAAAAGAGATGGAAAGTAAGAAAACAGCACGGTAAAAAACACATTACACAACTGAAACAAGTGTATTACTCACTTTATCAATTGATTTCATATTGACTATCTTCATATAGATGAAATAAAAATGCGATAGCTACCATAATATCATATAAGAAAGCATAAGAGATGAATTGAATACTTAAATTCTCCGATGCTTACGAAGAGGTCATTAGATGATCTATTTAACGCTCGATGTCTCGATTCTAGAACTCTCGATCTCATTTTACTTATTAGTACAGTGATTATTGGTTCTTTCTAATTTCAAATTTCCACTCGATTCAACATAGAGGCTTTTTTCTTTTTGTAATATTTACACTATGTGTATATTACGGTGAAAACAGAATATTATTATCAACTAACCCATCTATGAAAACAAAGTCAGTAGTACAATTATCAATTATGATGTTTTTAGAATTTTTTATTTGGGGCGCTTGGTTCGTCACAATGGGAACATTCTTAGCGAAGTCATTTAATGCTAATGGATCACAGATGGCAATGGCTTATGAAACACAGTCTATTGGGGCTATCATAGCACCATTTATTATCGGACTTATTGCAGATCGATATTTTGCAGCTCAAAAGATACTAGGAGTACTACATCTTTTGGGAGCTGTCTTGTTGTATTTAGCAAGTACTACCAGTGATTTCTCATCATTTTATCCTTATATACTGGTATATATGATCCTATATATGCCAACATTGGCCCTTGTTAATTCAGTAGCTTTCCGTCAACTTACAGATAAGAAAGTTTTTGCTTGGATAAGAGTTTTTGGAACTCTAGGCTGGATATTAGCAGGGGTTACGATTGCTTATCTATCTTGGGAATCTAAAAACACTTTACAAAATACCTTTCTCATGGCTTCGGGTGCTGCGGCTATTTTAGGGATTTTTAGTTTTACACTACCAGATACTCCTCCGACTGTAGATAAGAAAGAAAAAGTTAGCATTAGGGAGATCTTAGGATTTGATGCTTTTTCTATGCTAAAGGATAGTAGATATTTGATGTTTTTTATTGCATCTATATTAATATGCATACCCTTGGCTTTTTATTATCAACATGCTAATCAGTATTTAAATGAAATAGGCATGGCGAGTGCAGCTGGTAAAATGACGCTTGGTCAAGTTTCAGAGGTACTGTTTATGTTGCTATTACCATTGTTTTTGAAGAGGTATGGTATAAAGTTGACTTTGTTAGTCGGAATGCTAGCGTGGGTTGTTCGATATCTTTTATTTGCATATGGCGATGCAGGAGAAGCGACATGGATGCTAATTTTTGGAATTATTCTTCATGGAATATGTTATGATTTTTTCTTTGTTTCAGGACAGATTTATACCGATTTTAAAGCGGGTGAAAAGTATAAAAGTTCAGCTCAAGGGCTTATTACTTTAGCGACTTATGGTGTTGGTATGTTGATAGGTTTTAGATTAGCTGGATACATTACGGATTTAAATATCATGGCAGAAGGTCTACATGATTGGCAAAGCATATGGACAATACCAGCTATAATTGCTGGCGCTGTCTTCCTGTTTTTCATGGTTACATTTAAAAACGAAAGAATAGAGTTTGAAGAATAAGAGAGTTATAGCTTGAAATAGAATAATATAACGAGAAAGGAAAAATAAGGTAACTCAATAAACGGGTTGCCTTATTTTATTTGGCGTTGATTTAGACGTAATCATTTAAACTCCATAAAATATTTCTAATTGTTTTAGATAAATAAATATAGTCTTGCAGCTTAGAACTATCTTATAATCAGTAAGTAAATGGTGTATTGTGCCTAGTGTATCTATATTTTTTTATACAGAACAGGTAACCTAACAGTGTAGGCAAAGTGATCATGATGGATTCTTCGCAAATGCTTGAATAACGACTTTATATTCAATTCAGAATGATATGTTTAAATATGATCCGGAGGACTTATTAATAAATGCAAATGCAATTGATGAGATTACAAATGAAGAAATAAGTAGAGGGAATATTCACCCAGCAGGATTGGCAAGGGTATCATTCGGATATCAAACAATAATATCGCCAAAGATAGCACTTAAACTATCACCTTATCTACAAATACCATTGACTGGTATAGGAGAGGGGAAGGTAGATCTATATACTGCAGGCTTGCAGTTTGCAGTCAAGTTCAATACTAAATAGTATTCTATCAAGGTGGTAGTTTACGCAGTGGCATCTCAGCGCTGCTACCAAATAGCAAAGGCACGTTATTAAAATAAATGAAAATATATATGAACCACTTTTAGTGGATTAATTCCAGTTTTGGTTCAATTGGGATAGTATACAATTGAGTTCGATAATAGACTGAAAGCATCGAAGTATTTCCGAGCTTCAGCTTGGAAAAATTTTGACTAATGCTCCATCCGCTTACGGTGGGGTAGTCAAAATTCAGAATCTTTTTTACCATGAATGATTTTGTTAGAAAATTTATTTATCAATTTTACTATCCACACTTCCATTTTTCTCTATTACGTACTTTAATCCAAGTGTAAGTCGCCTACTAATGTGAGTAATATTTTCAGTGTTTTTGAAATAACCAGTAGCTCTATATTCTAAATTCATATTTGCGAATACATGAGCTCCATATGCGATTTTTAAGTTGTATCCAACTCCGATATTCATAATAGGTACGATTGATTGCATTTGATCTTTTATATCTCTATTTATAAATTCTTCTTCGTATTCGATGCCCATGGAGGATTCGATCAATTCACTTTTGTAGATTTCACTTTTTGCATAGATAGGAATAAAGGTCCATAATTCTCCAGTGAAAAATAATCCTGTGTAATCCGATTTTAGCCAATAGGATCCAGCTAGGCTAGCATGAGCGAACATGTATTTCTTATCCTTAACTACTGATGATGTAGGAATCGATGGAGAATTGCTAAATAAACTGTTAGTTCTATATGTAGCATCAGTCCTACTTACACCAGATCTTGCTGTAAGTAATATTTTTTTTGATATAGGAAATGAATAGCCTAGAATGTAATGACCAAGCGCACGCTGATTATATGATTTGTATTCAAATTCATTATCCATATTGTCATCCAAATATCGACTTGCAGAGACACTAAGTTCTATCGCTTTATATTGGGCAAAAGAACTAAAAGAAAATAAAAAGCCAATTATAAGAATTAATAAAAATTTGTTGTTAAAACATTTCAGAGTTGTATCCATATTGGTTTTATTCTATTGGTTTATTAATTACACACAATGTACATTCTACTTTTGGTATAAAAAACAATTACCTTTGCGAACAATCATTCGTAAAAAGAATAAATGAGCGGACTACATAGAATCAAAGTGAAGAAGGTAATAAAGGAAACTGCCGATTGCGTATCCGTTAGTTTTGATATTCCAGAGGACTTGCGCACAGAGTTTAGATATAAATCTGGGCAATATCTTGCTCTAGAAACTGAAATTAATGGTGAAAAAGTAAGAAGATCATATAGTCTATGCAGTGCACCTTATGAAAATGAATGGAAAGTAGCCATCAAAAAAGTAGAGGGAGGAAAATTTTCTACGTATGCGAATGAGTCACTTTCTGATGATGAAGAGATATCTATTATGCCTCCTTCTGGCGGATTTTTACTAACTCCAAATGAGCAAGCTGAGAATCATTATGTAGCATATGGTGCAGGAAGTGGGATCACCCCAATATTATCGATGATAAAGACTGTGATGCACGATGAGCCAAAAAGTAGATTTACTTTGTTTTATGGAAATAGAAACTTCGATACCATCATTTTTAGAGAAGAGATAGAGGCTTTGAAGAATGTATATCTTGATAGGTTATCTGTACATCATATTTTAAGTAAGGAAAAACTCGGAAGTCCATTGTTTTTCGGAAGGATAGATGCTGAGAAATGTGAGAAATTTGGCAAAGTGTTCTATGAACCTTCTAATGTTGCAGGTTTTTATCTGTGTGGTCCCGCCCAGATGATATTTGGAGTGAAAGACCAACTGATTGAGCAGAATGTTGATTCTAGTAGGATTCATTTCGAACTATTCAATACGAGTGGTATTCCAGTCGAGGCTAAAAGGGAGGAAGAAACATTTGATTCAGAGGCGGAGAGTAAGGTTACGATTATACTAGATGGAGAGAGTTTTGATATGCCACTTGATTATGGAGGGAATAGCATACTAGATGCAGCTTTGGCGGCTGGTGCAGATCTTCCTTATGCATGTAAAGGTGGCGTTTGCTCTACTTGTAAAGCACAAGTGACAAAAGGGGAAGCAAGAATGGACGTCAATTATGCTCTTGAGCCAGACGAAGTTGAGAATGGATTTATTCTAACGTGCCAAGCCCATCCACGGACAGCAGAAATAACAGTCAATTTTGATGAAGCATAGTAAAAGGAAGCAGGAAATATATGTCACTTCGGCAAGGCTATTCCGAAAAAAGGGATTTGCAGCAACATCTGTTAGAGATATTGCAGAGATGGTCGGTTTGGAACCTAGTAGTTTATATAGTCATATAAAATCGAAGGAAGAAATCCTAGTAAATATTTGTAACGATTGTGCAGAACTGTTTGCAGAAGGAATGCAAACGATTCAAAAATCAGAAAAAACAAACATCGAAAAACTAAATAGTTTAATTGACTTACATATTGATATCGCATACCATAATCCTAGTTCTGTTACGGTATTCAATGACGAATGGAGGCACTTACCACAGGAAAAACTATCTCAATTTCTTAGTAAGAGGAAAGCTTATGAAGATGATTTTAAAAATATTCTTCAATCAGGAATGTCGGACGGAAGCTTTGAGTCTATGTCTCTTACTACTACTTTTAATATAATAATAAACAGTGTGAAATGGCTTCATTTTTTTGCAAAGAAGCTTGATAAAAAGGCTTTTGAAGTGAAAAGAGAAGAGATAAAAAAGTTTATAAGAAGAGGTATTTATTCATAGTAAATATTTGATTTAGAAAACCTAATCCTCTAAGCATTTTGGTTGTAAAAAGAGCTTAGAATTGATTTTGTTATCTAAAAAACATGTGTTTTTGAACCTTTGTAACTATAGTTTGTTTAACTATCCTAATATTTTGTTTAACTCTTGGAAATTATAAATGCCAGTTTATTCAATTAATGATATCGAAAAACTTTGTGGAATAAAAGCCCATACTATTCGTATTTGGGAGAAGAGGTATAATATAATAACTCCTCGCCGAACAGAAACGAATATCAGATATTATCAAGATAAAGATTTACAGAAAATTCTAAATATTAGTCTATTAAATAGAAATAACTATAAGATTTCGAAGATTGCTAAGATGAGTGATGGCGAGATGAAACGTCTTGTTTCAGAACTCTCAGAAGTTTCTATTAAAACGGAGGATTACCTAGATTCGTTGATGTTTGCGATGCTTGAATTGGACGAATACAAGTTCAATAAAATTATAGAGCACAATATAAGCTCGAAAGGTTTTGAAGTAACTATGAATGATGTTGTATATCCTCTGATGGAAAAGTTGAGCATGATGTGGATTGCTGGATCTATTAAAAGTGTTCATGAGAATTTTGTCGCTAATATTATACGAAGAAAAACAATAGTAGCAATTGATAATAAAACACGAGAAAATCATCCAGAAGCTAAAAGATATTTGATATACCTGCCAGAAGGAGAATCTCATGAATTAAGTCTTTTGTTTTTACACTTTCTATTAAAGGATCTTGGTCATAACGTAATCAACTTAGGATCTGAAATTCCGTTGATTGATGTGTTGGAAGGCCAAAAAATATTCAAAGCGGACTATGTATTTTCATTATTTAATGACAGTTTCTCGCAGAGTCCCCTTCAGCCATACATTAATGAGTTAAGTAGGCATCTCCCTAATTGTAAAGTTTTGATATCTGGTTATCAAACTGCTATTCAAAATCTGGAGCTTCCGGAGAATGTAAGTTCGCTGAGAAGTATATCAGATGTTAAAACATTTGCTAAAAACGCAAGTTATAAGGTTTTAGCAAAATAATAACGTATATTATAAACGTTGAACCTTTCTTATCCTAAAGATGTATAGAAGAAAAACATTGAATCATTTACATAATTCTAATCCAATTTTTTAATTTTTTAATAATTTATACAAAATGAAGAATCTTATAAAATTTACTTTTTTGATGTTGACTTTGAGCATGTTTGTTGCATGTGGATCAAAAGGTAAAGATGCTAAAGTAAGCGATACTGCAGGGACGGTAGCTAAGGCTGAAGGCAAAAAATATGCAGTGAATGCTGCAGTTAGTAAAGTAATGTGGACAGGAACTAAGCCTGGGGGATCTCATACTGGAACTATCGATGTGACATCAGGCGAAGTATCTGCGACCAATGGTATGATAACAGGAGGTAGTTTTACGCTCGATATGAATACTATCAATTGTACTGATCTAGAAGGAGACAAAAAAGCATCCTTAGAAGGTCACCTTAAAGGTTCTAATGATAAGAACAAAGATGATTTCTTTAACGTAGCTGAATATCCAACTGCAAAATTTGAAATCACAAAAGTGACAAAAAAAGAAGGAGACCCTACTGGTAATGCTTTGGTATATGGAAATCTAACTATGAAAGGTCAAACAAAGGAGGTTGGTTTTACTGCAATGACAGATGTAAAGGATGGAATGGTGAGAGTAAGTACTCCTGACTTCAAAATCAACAGAACTGATTGGGGAATTAAGTACAATTCTGCATCTTTTGTTGAAGGAATAAAGGACAAAGCAATAAGTGATGATGTCACACTAAAAATAAGCTTAGTAGCTAAGTAATAATAATATATAAAGAGTTTTTTAGAGACCTGCTACATACATAGTGTAGCAGGTCTTTTTTTTTCCGTTTAAATCCGCTAAATCCGTGTCATCCGTGTTCTATTTATTGAATACAAAACTTCATAACCAATCATTCCAAACACCAATATATACTCTAATCCAATTACCCACAAATTTTCAAAGTAAGGATCATAACTATAGTTTATATAAGATAGCATAATTAAAAAAGACCATAAAACTGCGAACCGAAACCTTACAAATACACTAAACAATATAGGAACAGCTAAGTACCATGGATGAACAGTAGTCGCTAATAATAGATATACAGAAAAGCTAAAGAATGCAAAATTCATAAAATGTTGAAGATGGTATACTATAGATGTGTATGCTTTTTTAATGATCAACAACACGGCAATAAATCCTAGAAGTGGACCTATATATTGTATCAAATTATAACCTGACCAAAGTTTACCTATATATCTGAAAAGATAGTAGAGACCAGCATTGAATTCGAATTTCTGAAAATATAGATCAATACTTGAAGCAAAGTTGGCGAAGTCGAGGCCAATAATAATAGGCAGAAATGCAAGAACTGTAAATAATAATCCAGCACTAAAAAACCTAATTTTATCTTTACTAGACATCTTGAATAAGAAGTAGGGAAGAAACATTAATGGCAATAATTTACTGGCAATAGAAAGAGCAATTAGCAATGCTCCTAGAACTATTTTATTTTTGAACAGTGTATAATATATGCCCCAAACCAAAAACGAAATCATTATAATTTCAAAGTGAAGATTTCCCATTCCTTCTACCATTATTAAGGGATTGAGAAAATATATGGAAACAAGCGTTGTTTTTTTATTCAGTACATTTAGTAGTCTTATCAAACCATAAAATGTAAAAATTTCAGCTGTTAGAAAACATATTTTAATTATAAAACTACTCCACCAAATGTTATTACCTGCCCAAGTGGAAATATAAAATATGAGCTGCGTAAATGGTGGATATATTGTGTAGTAGTTAGGGCTATTCATATTAGAAAATAAATGCTGCCAATATGGACCTTCTAATTCTGAGATAATATTAGAAGGCAAGTATCCATATGGATTTACTCCTTGGTAAGTGAGTTGCCCGTCCCAGACAAACCTGTAGATATCATCACTTAGATTAGGGAAAAAAAACAGGATTCCAATTCTGATTACAACACCCAAAGCAAATATTTGACGCGTCTTAATGTTAGTATAGAATGACAAATAAGTATACCCGATAAAAGCAATTGCTGCAGCCACAATGATTTTTGTAAAATCTGATTGTTGTGGTACAGAAACAAGATAAAGTGTCCCCATAAAAAGTACAAATGCACTTATTATTTGCCAATGTATAGAATTAATTTTTTCTATTTGGGAATTGATCAAAAGTCAATATATTTATTGAGTTGATCCGCAATCTTCCTATCATTACTAAGACGAGGAACCTTATTCTGCCCTCCAAGTTTTCCTTGATCTTTCATATAAGACCTGAATGCACCTGGTTTGAGTTTGTTGATTTTGAGAGGTTGAAGAATATTTCCTTTTATAAGATCTTCGTAATATATGTTTTGTTTTACCATCTCTTTATCCACAGCCTTAGAGAATGCCGCCATATCTTTTGGGGCATCTACGAATTCTACAAACCATTCATGATATGGAGTACTTCCGTCAGTAGGACTTACTTGGGGCGCAACTGTGAATTCTACGATGCTTATATTTTCTTTATTCGAAACAGTAAGTATAGCTTCTTCTACTTCCTTGCCGATTACATGTTCTCCGAAAGCAGAAATATAGTGCTTTATTCTACCAGAAACGACTAGTTTATATGGATCGAGTGACACAAATCGCACGCTGTCACCTATACTATACCCCCATAATCCAGCATTATTATTAATAATCAGAGCATAGTCTTTACCTACTTCTACCTGATCAAGTTTAAGTCTAGTAGGGCTTTCATTGTGTACTTCATCAACTGGAATAAACTCGAAGAAAATGCCTGATTTTGTATTGAGTAGAAGTCCTTGTTCATTCTGATTTACTTGATAAGCAATAAAACCTTCTGAAGCTGGATACAATTCGACACTTGGTATTCGATCACCGATTAGCGACTCCAGTTGTGCACGATAAGGTTCAAAATTCACACCACCATACATGAAAAGATTATAATTTGGAAATATTTCTTTAACTGTAGACTTTCCAGTTCGTTCGAGCAATCTTTCATAATACATCTGCACCCAAGGTGGAATTCCACTTATAAGTCGCATGTCATTTTCAATTGTTTCGTCAACTATTTTTTCTAGTTTCTCTTCCCACTCTTCTATGCAGTTAATTTCATAACTAGGTAATTGATTGGCTTTAAGCCAACCAGGTATTTCATGATTCACGATTCCTGATAATCTTCCTGTATTTATACCTCCTTTTTTAGATAATTCTGGAGATCCTGATAAGAAGATCATCTTCCCATCGAAAATAGAAGCATCCTTGGATTCTGCAACATAGTTAAGCATTGCACTTTTCGCAGAATTCATGTGGTTAGGTATACTATCAGCTGTCAGAGGGATATATTTTACACCTGAAGTAGTACCACTCGTTTTTGCAAAGTACTTTGGTTTTCCAGGCCAAAGGATATTAGGCTTTCCTTTTACAACTTCATCTACATATGGTCGCAACCCTTCATAATCTCTGATTGGAATCTGTTTTTTGTAGTCTTCATAAGATTTGATATTTTCAAAACCATGATCCCTACCAAACTTAGTGTTTTTGGCCTTAGAGACAAGATTTAACATGATCTTGTCTTGATCTTCTACGGCTTTCTGTGACCACTTGTTTATATGGTTTGCGGTCCATTTTGCGACAGGTGTGATCAATTTTGATTTTATCCCCATATTGTGCTTGGTTGACTAGCTAAGGTATAAGTTTTTTACTTTTTTGATGAAAAATAAGCGTTTAAAATACATAATCTGTTTATGTAGCTTTCATCGATTTTTAAAATTATGACATTCTATTTTAGAAGCATCACCCAATCGAAGGAAACTGTAATGTAGCACAAAGTAGTCCTCCTATAAGCATAGATGAAACAGCCCAATACCCCCAATGAATCATGATGTATTTCCAACTTCTTCTTTCGAATAATGCATTTACTCCGATCATTGGAAGTGCGATGAATATAGCAAAAAATAATCCATGCACAGCACCGTGACTAAACGTACGATGTCTATCACCATACTTACTCATGAAATCGGAAATGTCGGCCTGGATAATGCTTCCAGCTTCTGACATCTCTGGCATCATAAGTCCATAAATACTCGTCTGATGAATTGCAAATGAAGACATCATAAAAGAAAACATAACGCAAAAAAGATATGATACGCCAAAGATGATGGCCATATTTCCTTTCTTTAAGTATTCTTCGGTGAAGTCATTGACTTTCATCCATGATTTACCAAATAATGGTCCGTACCATAAGGCACCTAGTAAAAATGGAATGAGTGCGGCAACAAATATCATGTAAATGTTAGTAGGCATGTTAGTTAGTTTTAGTTGTCTATAATGCCTACAATATAGTGATCAATTGTGAATATTGGATGTGAAAGTAAATAGATCTTAATGAAGTGTATTTTTCAAGATTGAATTATAGGATGCATTGAATTTTGTGAGGGGGCTAGCTCCAACCCCAAGACCGGGAGGTTGAGTGTGCCAGATCAACACTATTAATCCAATAGTTTGTTTTCTATAGCGATTCTTACTAATCCCGCAGTGTTACGTGCGTTTACTTTGTTAAGAAGACTGCTTCTATGAGATTCTACTGTTTTTAAGCTGATGAATAGCTTATTAGCAATTTCTTGAGTTGTGTGTTCTTGAATGATCAGTCGGAGGACTTCCTTTTCTCTTCTTGAAATCTTAGGAAAGAAACCTTCTCTTTGTTTTGAAGCACGACGTTGTTTCATTAGACCTTTCATGATCGTTTGGGTTACATCGTCACTGAAGTATGATTTGCCACCGACCACTGTTCTAAGTGCTAAAAGTAATTCTTCTCTTCCAGTGTTTTTTAATATATAACCTTGCGCGCCATTGTTAAGAATCTCTGTGACAAAACTCTCTTCGTTAAACATAGAGATGGCTAATATCTTAGTGTCGTTGTCAAACTCTTTGAGCGCCTTGCAGACCTCAATGCCATTCATACCTGGTAGATTAACATCTAGGAGAATAAGATCTACTTCATTAGCTTTAACAAAATCTACTACTTCTGGTCCAGTATACACCTTACCAACTACTTTAATATCTGATTCTGTTTTTAATATAGAGTCAATTCCATCTACAAACATTGTGTGATCATCCGCTAATAATACATTTATCATAATTCTTATATTTTGAGATGTAGCTATTCATATTAACGCTACTTCTTAACTCCAAATTCTTTTTAAATAAATAATCTGCACTGATTTGCAGAAAACTGAGAATACATTTTGATCCTCTAAAAATGAAATACAATATATCAAGGGGACTGATACAATCGAAAAATCTCTTTTGTATTATACTTTTCGAATACAAAGGCTAAGGTATAGTGATTTCTCCTAATATAATAGGGGAATACCCTTAAAATGCAAAATGGGTGTTAACATCGATAGTAGACAGCTAGAATCACTGCATATTTGTATTATAATTATTGATAAAGATTAATAGTGAAGAAAAATAAATAATCGGAGCTGAATAAGTATTCTTAGTTTATTACAGCATTGATAAAAACCTTCCTTATGGATGGTTGTAGTTTTCTATAAAGTAAGTATAACATTGTTGGTAGAATGTCATACTATACGGATTTTGAATTAAGTAGGAGAAGGTGTCAATTTTGGTGTCATCATTTCTGTTTGACAATAAGATAAAGTTTTAAGCAAAAATGATTTAAAAAATTTAAAATAACAGAAACCAGAATCGGGGAAATTAGACGCCTCTCCTACATATTTAAAAAAATGAAATAATCAAAGGGTTTCGACTCTTTGCTAACGATATATAACTTGTAAATACTCATTGGGATTGACTATTGCATACAAAAGAAGAGCCTCCAAAAAGTTGGAAGCTCTTCTTTTATTTTGGGTCGTTTCTATCTGAACTTCTACTTCACATCACACTTAAGTAATTTTGTACCATTTATAAATCCTTCGAGCTTATCGCCAATTTTGATTGGGCCAACTCCTGCAGGGGTCCCAGTAAAAATATAATCACCTTGTTGTAGCGTAAAATATGTAGATAAGTATACAATGATATCTTGAAAAGAAAACAAGAGATCCTTGGTGTTTCCATCTTGGACAACCTCTCCATTTAACTTTGTAACTATATTGATGTTGTCAGCATCTAAACCTTCGAATGAAATAAACTTAGAGATCGGCGCAGAATGATCAAACCCCTTTGCAATTTCCCACGGATGTCCATTTTCCTTGCACTTTTGCTGTATATCTCTTGCTGTTAAATCTAATCCAAATCCTACTCCATCTATGTAAGATAAGGCAAATTCCGGTTGTATATGCCTTCCATTCTTACCTATTTTTATTACTACTTCCCCTTCATAGTGAATATCATTGGAGAATTCAGGGTAGAAAAAATGTCTGTTTTTTATTAATAATGAAGTGGTCGGCTTCATGAATACAAGCGGACTATCTGGTATAGGATTGTTTAGCTCTTTTGCGTGATCAGCGTAGTTACGACCTATGCAGAATATTTTCATACTTCATTTTTCATTTCGATGTCAAGACCTATTGTGTTGCATTTCACTATTTCGTTTTTTAATGATAATTAATGGTTTTTCAAATTTATTTTTGCCAAATCGCAGAATCGCTTAAATCGCAGAATCGCTTTAGATTGTTGATATGGACTTCCTCAAAAAACGACATCTTGAAATATACCTACCTAATATTGCTTCAGACAGAATCTAATTTTATTCTTATTTTCTTATCTCCGCGCCCAATTGATGCTCATAACTTCCGATCATCTTCTGCATCACTTTATCCACATCTTTATCGCTAAGTGTTTTGGTTACATCTTCGAACAGGTAACTGACAGCATATGATTTTTTTCCTTTTCCAAGATGTTCTTCATTTGTATATACATCGAAAAGGTTGATTTCTTTAAGCAATTTCTTGTCTACTTTTGTTGCGATCTTTTGAATCGCTTCGAATTTTACAGACTTGTCTACCACCAATGCAAGATCTCTTCTCATTGAAGGATATTTGCTTATAACTTTTACTGTGTTTTTGACGCCTTTTGCTGCTTTCACCATTGCTTTTATTGGAATCTCAGCATAGAATACTTTTGATTTGATACCGATTTTTGATAGAATCTCACCATTTACTTCGCCGAACTCCACTAAAGTAGAAGGACCTCTGTGATATTTAAGCCCATAGACAAGTCTATCATCTTCTGATTCAGCTACTTGATATCCAGTTATTCCTAATCTTCCTAACGCAGAATTCACTGTTTTCTTTAGGTCAAAGAAGTCTATCTGCGCTTTAAAATCATGTCTCCAACTTTCTGCTCTTCTTTTTCCTGATAAGTAAATAGTCAAGTATTCTGTCTCATTGAAGTCTTCACTAGTTTTACGATATGATTTTCCATATTCATATAACCTTACATCTTGCTGCTGCCTATTGTGATTGTGCAGGACTGACAACAAACCACTCAGCATCATTTCAGGTCTCATGATGTCAAGATGAATATTTGATGTATTATTGATATAAACTAACTCTGTATCTTCTATTGGGAGAATCTCTCTATAGTTATTTGATTCTATGAGGGATAGACCCATCATTTCATTGAGCCCCTGTGAAGCTAGATGATCAGCTATTGTTTCTTTAATTTTTCTTTTACTTGGAAATTCAGTAAATGACAGAGTACTACTGACCTTCGTTGGCATTGGAATCTTATTAAACCCATAGATTCTCAAAATTTCCTCAATCAAATCTACATCTCTTAAGACATCCGCCTTGTTTGTAGGCACATAAACTCTAATTTGACCATCATTTAAAGAAGTAATCTCCATATCCATTGCTCGTAGGATGTTATGGATTTCATCCGGTGTTATGCTTGTGCCTATTAGTCTATTGACTTTCTCGTAGCTTAGTGTAATTTCTTTTGGCTTTATAACAATCGGGTATTCATCTACTATTTCACTAGATATTGTAGCTCCTGCATATTCTACCATAAGTAAAGCTGCTCTTTTTAGTGCAGTTACAGTTATGTTTGGATCACTTCCTTTTTCGTAAACTTTTGCAGCATCCGTTCTTAGTAGATGTCTTGTACTTGTTCTTCTGATATCTCCTGCTTCGAAGTGGGCAGATTCTAAGAAAATATTTGTTGTAGTATCTGTGACACCACTGTTAAGTCCGCCGAATACACCAGCAATACACATCCCTTTTCCATCTCCATCACATATCATGAGATCTCCTTCGTTCAATGTTCTTTCTTGCTCGTCAAGACACATAAATTTGTCTCCAGACTTTGCTTTTTGAACGATTATCTTCTTTCCTGTAATCTTATCCGCATCAAATGCATGAAGGGGTTGACCTAATTCATGAAGAACAAAATTTGTAATATCTACAATGTTGCTAATCGGGCGTACTCCAATAGCTTTAAGATAATTTTGCATCCAATCTGGGCTAGCTGCTACTTTTATATCAGTTAGCGTAATTCCAGAATATCTTGGACAAGCTACTTTATCTAAGACTTCAACTTCTATTGGATAACTACTATATGCAACAGAAAATGCTGAGATATCTGGCTCTATTGCATCATTGGAATAGTTGTTATTTATTTTTAAATAAGCACAAAGATCCTTTGCTACACCTAGATGTGATGTTGCATCTGATCTGTTAGGAGTAAGTCCTATGTCAAACACAGTGTCACTTTCTATCTTGAAATATTCTGCTGCTGGGGTTCCAACAACAGTTTCTTTTGGTAATAACAGAATACCGTCATGACCTTTTCCGAGACCAAGTTCGTCTTCAGCACACAACATTCCTTCGGATAATTGACCTCTTATTTTACCTTTTTTGATTTTCCACGGTTCGTCGGTATTATACAACATAGTCCCTAGAGTGGCTACTAATACTTTCTCCCCAGCAGCACAGTTAGGTGCTCCACAGACTATCTGAAGATCTTCTTCATTGCCAATATTAACTGTAGTAACTTTGAGCTTGTCAGCATCAGGGTGTTTTTCGCAAGTTTTCACTTCACCTACGACTACCCCTTTGAGACCTCCTTGGATCATCTCTACTTCATCTACTCCTTCTACTTCTAACCCGATCGTTGTAAGTACTTCTGATAGATCGTCGACACTTAAGTCAATGTCTATATATCTTCTAAGCCAGCTTAATGATGTCTTCATGTATTATTAATTCACCTTTGATTTAATGTGTCATTTTTCTGTACCCGCAGGTACAAAGCCGCAAAGTTAAGATGTTTTTGAAATAGGAAAGATTTGTTTGGGTTTTTCTTTTATGAAGTATGAATTCGAAGTTGTCTATTACATTAGTTGGTGTCCAATACTAATCTAAGTTATCAATAATTATACTGTATCATAAGAGTAACAATTGTATATTCACACAGTAAGTAAATCAATACTAAATCATGAAATATATATTCTCAGCTTTATTTATCTCTATTCTATTTGTTGGGTGTGTTGAAAAAGCAATATCAAGTGAAAAAAATAATCAGGATGCTAATTTCATAGAATATAATTCAATATTCACTAAAGCATTTACTAATGTGAAATTTGAAAAATTTTGGAATGAAAATCATGATGGAAAATCTTATAAGTATGGTTCTGGAGAAGATTTAGAAGGCAACTCTTTTGAAGCACGAATAACTGATGGTCAAAAAGAAAGCTGTATCGGTATTGGTTGTTCCGAGTGTAACGTTAGACCAACTGGAGGCTGTAGTTGTGATAAGAGAGAATCATCCAAGGATTATTGTAATCATACAATTACAAGATCAGATGATATATAAATGTAGCTCTCTAGCTATTTCTATCTATATAAGATTCAATATCAGAAATAAAATCTAGCATTAAGCCTTCGGTAATCGCACCGTAAACGTAGTACCCACTCCAGGTTTTGATGATTTTACAAATATTTTACCTGAATGATAATTCTCGATTATCCGTTTGGCTAATGAAAGACCAAGGCCCCAACCACGTTGCTTGGTTGTAAATCCAGGTTGGAATATTGTGCTCTGTTTGCCCGAAGGAATTCCTTTTCCTGTATCGGTCATGTCGATATTTATGAATTCACCTTCGTCATATATCTTGGCTGATAATTCCCCTTTGCCATCCATTGCATCAAGGGAATTTCTGATTAGATTTTCGATTACCCAATCAAATAAGTGCTTGTTTATATTCACCGATAAATCACCATCTGTGGGAGATGGATAACTAAAAGAAACTTTTCTTGGGGCCCTTCTCTCCATGTATTGACGACATTCATCCATTTCTTGGAAAATGTTGATTTTAGTCAATACAGGTTCTGCACCAATCTTAGAAAACCGATCCGCTACGAGTTCTAATCTATTGACATCGCTACGCAATTCTTCGACTATTTCGAGTTGTTCTTCTGATGGATCTGTTAGTTTTAGATGTTCTATCCATGCAATTATGGCTGAAATAGGAGTGCCTAATTGATGGGCTGTTTCTTTTGCCATTCCTGCCCAAACACGATTTTGCTCGCTTCGTTTGGAGCCGACAAGGAAGAAGTAGCCGAGTAGAATAAATGAACCAACAAGGAGTAATTGGATGAAAGGGAAGTAGTTGATGTAATCGACTAAATTTGTATTGAAATAGTAAACTTTAGAGGCATATGCAGATCCGATCAATGGTTCGTTTCCTGAGTTGATAAAATTAGCTTTTTGATCTTTTAGATATTCTGAATTTTGATCTAAACTATCGCCTAAGTTGTAACCTTCAAGCCTTCCTATCTCATCCTCCCAGATTACAGGCATTTTATTTCCAACTACAATATCACTAACCACGCCTGCATCTTGATTAAGAAGACTTGATTGAGAAATAAGATTTTGAATAGAGTCTCTAACAGATTTTTCTACATTAGTTAATTGTCTTAATTGATATTTAAGTTTTCCTTGAAGCTCAACTTGTTGATCAAGTTGACTTTGAAATGCAAAATTTTCTTTTAATGCATTTACATAGATTTTGACACTTTCAGCTTCTCTTTCCTTCAGTTTCTGCGCCAAAAAATTAGAATACACCATCGTAATGATCAGTATCAAAAGCCCAAAAAAAGCAAGGGCCATATTCCAATAAGATCTCTTTTTATAAATGTCCATAAATTGTAGTAGCAATTTCGTCAGACAAATAACGTGTTTTTCGGTTGGAAAAGTGTGGTGTTTTAGATCGTTTCACTTTTATATGGTTGGACCGTTTCGCTTTTTCATTTTTTCCACCGCTATGCTTTTGACTTCGAGAATCTCGATCAATCGTTGAGCTGACAAAGGAAGATCGGCGAGGGGATGGCATTTATCGCTGAATTGCCAAATCGTCAGAATCGATAAATTACTTTACGACGTTGACCTAGCAACAACAAATTTTTGAAAGAATTTTCTGTTTGAAAATTGCACAAACGAAAATGAAAAAGTATCGCCCTTTTGTGCGTAAATCAAATTTCACACAATCTAGATTAACATTTAACGGTCAACATCTAGCAGCGATTAGGCGATTCAAGCAATTTGGCGATTCAGCAGAAATCTCTTAAGCAAATCGGTAGTTTAGTCCTTCACAAAAGTGCAATTTAATTTACACACGCCTTTTAAGCAATAGGTTATGTTTTCCTCAATTTCATTATCTTAACGAATAAAATCAACCATATGCGCAATTTATATTTACTCCTATCTCTTTGTTTATGCACTTCAATATCATACGCTCAAGTTTCTGACGGTGATATTCTACCAATGAGAGACCGTGCTGCATGGATTGATGATATGCTCGAGTATAGATTAGATTCACTCTTACCTGAGTTAATGGATCGTGCAGATCTTGATATGTGGATTCTTATTTCAAGAGAGTATAATGAAGATCCTGTGATGAAAACGATGCTGCCATCTGAGTGGCTATCCGCACGACGTAGAACGATCATGGTATTTTCTAAATCTAAAGCAGGAGAACTTGAAAAAATAGCTATCGCACGATATAGCGTAGGTAGATTGCTCAAGGGAGAGTGGAATATTGATGTATTCCCAGATCAATGGGAAGCACTTGTCAACTATATCAATGAAAAGAACCCTGAGAAGATTGGTTTGAATTTTTCTAAAGACTTTGGTCTAGCTGATGGATTGGTGAGTACTGAACATAAATCTTTTCTTATGAACCTTCCGTCAAAATATCATGATCGTGTAGTTTCAGCGGAGGACTTAGCTATAGGATGGTTAGAAACTCGATCAAAAATAGAATTAGAAATGTATCCTCACATATGTAAGATTGGTCATGATATATTACAGGAAGCTTTTTCATCTGAAGTTATCAAGCCAGGAATAACAGCATCTGATGATGTAGTTTGGTGGTTAAGACAACGTGTTCGAGAATTAGGTTTGACAACATGGTTTCATCCTACAGTAGGTATTCAAAGAGCAAATGCAGAGAAGTTCGATCATCTAAGAAGCTTCTCTAAGCGACCAAAAGAGCAAATAATACAGTATGGTGATTTGCTTCATGTTGATTTTGGTGTTTCGTATTTACGATTAAATACAGACCAACAACAACACTTCTACGTACTTCATCCCGATGAAAAAGAAGCACCTGATTATCTTAAAAAAGCTTTCAAAGTATCGAATCGAGTTCAAGATATTCTTGTAGAGTCATTCTCTACAGGAAAGACAGGAAATCAGATTTTAAAAGACGCATTAGCTCAAGCTGAATCGGAAGGAATTGTGGCTTCTATCTATACTCACCCAATTGGATTTCATGGGCATGCAGCAGGTCCAACAATCGGAATGTGGGATAACCAAAAAGGAACTCCTGGACGGGGTGATTATCCACTATTTTACAATACTGCATATAGCATAGAGTTAAATTCTTCCTCAGAGATTAAAGAATGGGGTAAGATTATAAGGATCATGCTAGAGGAAGACGGCGTGCATACACCAGACGGTTTTTATTTTCTAGATGGAAGACAGGAAGCGTTGACTACGATTCCTAGGAGTCGTTAAGTTTCAGTAAAATGCCATCAGTCAATGGCCTTCATGCTTTTAAGTATGAACTTCAAGTATTTGCGAAACAAAAGTGAATAATAAATTAGGCTACTTTGATATTAAGATGATAGTACTTTTCTTTAAGCACATGCTTTAAGTGTTTTGGGAATACAAATCCAAAGGCATATATCAAATAATAAGCTAGCGAATAGTATATCGTAAGAAACCAACATTGAAAACTGTTTAAATCGGCAACTTGAAGCTGTTTTGAACCGTCGGAGAAAACAAGATCAATTGGAATAAAAAAAATTGAAACAAAAACCCCAAACAATATGTAGATATAGGTCTTTGTGAAAAGGTACTTAATATGTCCTTCATTCATTTCGAAATTCTTAGAACAAATATAAACCGTAGTGCCGATAAGGCTACCTATCATAAGTAGATATTGGTAATATGCTATTTGTGGACCTCCAAATTTCAAAGTGGAAAATATAAATGAGCCTAAAAATAAAGTGATGATTATTTTCGGGAAGGAAAAGTATCTAAGAAAAGCGCTGAAAAACTGCCTCTTCCAAAATTTGTTCAAAGCGTCCTCTTTTGCAAGAATCATCATAGCAAATCCTGTAATAGGAAATTTGCCATATATCTTCTGGAGAGCACTATTAAAACTCAAATCAGGATCAGTTGCTTGTTCTTCCTCAATAGCCGAAGCAAGATGATCTACTATTTCAAATTGTACATCCTTGTATTTTACATTCTTACTCTCTACAAATTTGAAAAGTGTATTTATTTCCGCCTTAGATAATTGATTGGTCATCGTTTCTTATACTATTTTGATATCAAGATGATTGTATTTTTGTGACAGATTTTCTATAAGCATTTTGGGAAAATGAAATGCGCAAGCAAAGTCCCAAGCTAGGATTAATGTTCCAAAAAAAGCTAAAACCCAACTTTCTTTTGAAGTGAAAGTTCCAATACTACTTGCACTAGAAATCCAAACAATTGGGATAATAAAAATAAGATTGAAGTAAGAAAACACCTCAAGTAAAGCTGCAAATGAATTTGCAGCTAAATATTTTTCGGTTAATTTCTTATCAATTGAACAACCATGTTTCTGGTTGTAAATTCGAAAACTGGCGAATAAAGTAAATAAAATTATATATAGAGATAACAGATTTATTTCATTGGCGTTAAAGACTATTAATTGTAAAATGTATACGATTACGAGTATCAGAAATAGTGTAGGAAACCTCAAGTAACTTAAAAATAGATTAAAGATTTTCTTTCTCCAAAACGTTTTTAATGAAGCTTCTTTAGCGTAGACTAAAGAAGCAAATCCTGTTATGGGAAACTTACCATATATCTTTTGAAGAGCACTATTAAAACTTAGATTGGGATCATTCGCCTTTGCTTCTTCAATAGCCGACGCAAGATGATCTACAATTTCAAATTGTACATCCTTGTATTTTACATTCTTACTCTCGACAAATTTGAAAAGTGTATTTATTTCCTCTTTTGATAATTGATTGGCCATCGTTCGTTACGCTATTTTGAGTTTAAGGTGACTGTATTTATCGGCGAGTTCTTGTTTTAGCATTTCTGGGAATACGAACACAAAAGCATACATCAGTATACTCACAATACTAATGTAAATGGACATAAACCAAACTTGAAAAGTAGAAAAGTCTAAAGGCTCAATCATAGTTAGTGATTCTATAGACCAATAGATAGGGCAATAAAAATATAATATCCACAGCCCAGAAAAAATGTTGACATATGTGTTGGTGATAAGATATTTTTCTCTTATTCCCTTTTTAAACTCAAAGCCGACTCTTGCCCTATAGACTATCCCAGATAATGCAAGCAATAGCAATGTAAAATAAATTACAACTAAGTGTCTAGTATTACCATAAATTAAGATTTGGGAAACTATAAAAGCTATAGTTCCAGAAATTAAAATTTTGGGTAATTTAAAATAGCCTAAAATGTACCTTAAGAACCTTTTATACCAAAACTTATTCAATGCTGATTGCTTTTCATCAATAAGTAAAACAAAACCTGTAATAGGAAACCTACTATACACCTCACTTAACGCTCTATCAAAACTCAAAGAAGGATTTTCTTCTTGTTTCTCTTCAATAGCTGAGGCAAGGTGATCTACTATCTCATATTGTACATCTATGAAATGCACATACTTACTCTTCACAAACTTGAAAAGCTTATCAATTTGTTCGTCTGATAATTGTTCTTTCATGATAGCTGAGGGTTTAAGATTAATCGCATGTTCTTAATGTAGTCTTCCATATCTTGAAGCATGATAGCTAGTTCTGACTGACCTGCCTCTGTCAAAGAATAGTACTTTCGGAATCTATTGCCTATGCTTCTTGTATTGCATTCTAATATTCCTTTTCCTTCGAGTTTATGTAAGGTAGGGTAGAGTGCACCTTCTGTAATCTTGAATTCATCCGCAGTCAGCTCTTTTACTTTTTGAGAAATCTCATAACCATACATCTCATTGTTATCTGATAATAACTTGATGACGATGGTCTCTAGACTTCCTCTGAGTAACTTCTTGTTCATGATTGTAAATATATACCTAAGAATCTTAGGTAGCAAGAAATAAGTCCGTTTTTTTGGAAATTATGTTGAAAGCTGATTTCGTTGTCCAATCGTAATCTAAATCTAAAAAAGGCCTGAATGGCCGATCTACATCAGCGATGACTAATAAGCCATCGATAAGTAAAAAAAATTATTTTTAGGCCCGAATGGCCGATTGTCGAGGCAGGCTATTACGAAGTCCATTGCATGATTCGGGTTTAACGGGGCATTTACTCTAAACAAGAATTATCACCCTCTCAACTTCAACAATGCCACATTCTCTATATGGTGCGTATGCGGAAACATATCCACAGGTTGCATACGCACTGTTTCATATTTCTCAGATAGTAATTCTAGATCTCTTGCTTGGGTAGCTGGATTACAACTGACGTATACTACTTTTGGAGCTTCAAGTTTCAAAAGAGTTTCAACCACATCTTTGTGCATTCCCACTCTAGGAGGATCGGTAATCACTAAGTCTGGTTTTCCATGTTTTGTACTGAAATCATCGGTCAATATATCTTTTACATCTCCTGCATAGAAAGTAGTATTGTCAATGTTATTGAGACGAGCATTCTCTTTAGCGTCAGTAATGGCCGCTTCCACTTCTTCAATACCTGTTACGTGGCTAGCGGATTGGCTTACATAAAGTGCGATGCTTCCAAGTCCTGTGTATAGATCGTATACATTTTCACCTCCTTTTAACTCTGCGAAATCTACAACAGTTTCAAACAGTACATTCGCTTGAGCTGTATTTGTCTGGAAGAAAGACTTTGGTCCGATCTTGTATTTTACTTCACCTAACTGTTCTATGATAAAAGGATCTCCATGATATAAGATGATATCTTGATCTAGGATTGTATCATTCAGTTTTTTATTGATGACATAATGTAAAGAAGATATTTGAGGAAATTTTTCCTTCAATATGCTAAGAAACGGCATGATTCGTTCGTCTTCTTTGGCAAATGACATGATGATCATCCAATGACCGAGTGTCGTATTTCGAACCACCATATTTCTCATCAAACCTGTGTGAGCACGAGCGTCATAGTATTCCATATCATTTTCATGCGTATAGTCTCTTGTGAAGTTTCTGATCTCATTACTCAGATCATCTTGAAGATGACATTTATTGATGTCTACTACTTTATCGAATGCACCAGGAGCATGAAAACCCAATGCAGGAGATTGTTCTATCTTTCCATCCGTAGCCACTTCAGCATCTGTTAGCCACCGTTTGCTAGAGAATGAATATTCCATTTTGTTTCTGTAGTTGAATATTTGCTCTGCTCGTTTTATTGGTTGGATAAGAGAAGCTTCTAGTTTTCCTATCCTGGTCATGGCATTTACTACTGTATTGGATTTGAACCTCAATTGTGCTTCATAGTCTAAGTGTTGCCATTTGCATCCGCCGCAAACTCCGAAGTGCTCACATCGAGCGTCTACACGATCTTCCGATAGTTTTTTATATTCTTTAACTACACCTTGGAAAAATGATTTCTTTTTTCTCAAAACTAAAATATCCACAACATCTCCTGGGACAGCCTTATCTATAAAATAGACCCTTCCTTCAGCATCCTTAGCAACAGATTTACCTCTGTCAGCTACATCTACTACAGGTACATCGTACACCATCTTCTTCTTTTGCTTTCTACCCATTTTAGTATGTTTTGTGGATTATATGTGCGAAGATTGGCAATTATCAGTTTAATATCAAATACTGAACGATATTTCATTCGAAAAGAAATAATATGATATAATTAGAATTTAGCGGACTACAACTAATACTAAATATTATAATCAGTGCTATTATAAAACTTGCTGATTACCCTGAAAGTTAAAAGAAGAACCCTGCAGATACAGAAAGTGAATTAAATTTAGAAGCGGGTTTTTTGTAATAGGCATTTAGTACACCGAATTCGTATTCTATATCTAAGACGAAAGGTCCAACATCAAATCCAAGACCAGTCACTCCTCCTAACCAACCATCATTAAGTACATACCCTGGAGCAACTGTTGGTTCACCTTTTGTGAGTAAGATCAAATCAAAACTAGCTAAAGCCTTTGTACGTATTCTGAATAATTCGCCAAAGCTTATGATATTGTATCCAAGACCGACCCTTCCATTCAATATTGAGATCTGTGAATCATGACCAAATATCTTTAGCCCTTCTTGTGGCCCACTAGAAACAGTCGTATATCTACCGCCAAGTAAGAATGACATAGTACCAGACATAAGTCTTGCATCTGCTCCGATGTGGTAACCAGAATATACCTGTCCATCAGGATTTACTTCGGAATCTTGATTTGTCATGCTAGTAATTCCAGTATAGACTCTTGCACCTCCGTTCTGAGATGTGCCAATGTTTAAAGAAAAAGTAATAATTAAAAGAATAAAGAAAAGATTTTTCATGGTCTCAATTTGACTTTTTATATTGATGTTAATTCACATTTTGCGTCGATTATTATAAAAAATAGAAATTATCATAATAAAAGATAAGTGTTTAAACTCTCGAGAGGGATTACTTATTAATTTTACAATTGCGAATGTAACCACTTTTTTTCAGTAAGTACTTCTAGACTATTAATTTCGTCATTTAATCTACTGACAGCAACCTTATCCATTTTATTAGTTTTTAACAATTTTCGAGTCATCTTTATTATATTTTTATAATTGATTTTGTGATAACCGATCACTTTCTTCCTTAGGATATACATTTGCATTGCATCCAAATGAGATTCTAATAAATCATATTCTTCGGATTCATAGTAGACTTTCATTTGGATTACTTTTGCTGCCAGGTTAAATAAATGATCCTTAAAATCTACTACTTGTAAGGATGATAGAGCGGTATCAAAATCCTGTTTATGATAGCTTATAAGTGCCAAATTGAAATGATAAGCGCTATTTTGTTCTTCTTTTTTGAGATCTGATTTATGGTCAATAGTAAATGATTCTGCACGATTATATTCACCTATTTTGACAGCTATTGCGGCTATGTTTCTATAGGTAAATCTAGATAAATGACCCGCCGGCATCAAATATTTATTTTCTAATGCTTCTTGGTAAAGATCAAGAGAAATATTACCATATTCTAGATTTCCTCGGTTGAGTAATCTGATGCACTGATTAATAGCAAATCTATATATTCCTTGTAATTCGTCGTCTGGAAAAAGATGCTTAAGCTCATCTATATCTTTTTTAAATTCGTTGAAATAAACAGCTTCTTTTGGATTGCTAAGCATTTTAAAACCACTATAATATAACCGAATACTAGGAACCTTATGAAGGTTTTTTTCTTCGATGTATTCGATATAATCTTGTAAAAGACCATAGTCATAAGACTGACCATACACAGAACTATGACCAATAGCGATGCAAGCCTGTCTTAATTTTTTGCTGATACTAATGTGGTCTAAATCGTCAAGTAGTTCTTGCAAATTTAAATCTTGAGTTCTACTACTGCTTGATATATGAGTCCCTTTTTTGAATCCTAATTCAAATTTTAGAGTATGATAATTTGCATTTTTGTATGGATGATTCTCTAACCTTTTTGTACTTAATGCTAATTGACTATCGTATAGTTTTCCGTCGTCATTGTTTTTGTACCTATCTAAAAGAACTTCATCTTGATAATAAAAATCTTCCTTTGCTTTATTTAATACCAATGCCAAAGAAATGATTCTAAATAATTCGCTCATGTGTAACCTCAATTGAGCATCAGATATCTGGTTTTTGTAAATTCTCTTGTTTATATCCTCTCTTGATAAATTAATGTTTTTATCCTTAATGGATATTAAAAAATTAAAGAGTACTAAATGATATTTTTTCCCATCAAGGATAGGAGATAGCATTGACCCTTGGATAGTTTGTTTTTCTTTTTTGGTCAATTGATCAATAATCCGCCCTAATTTACTATTTCTCATTTATAAATATTTTATGCAGTAAATCTATCTAATATTCTAATAATAAGATAATTACGGATTAAATAATTTATATTTATTGAAACAAATGGCATTTATTGTCTTCTTTTTTATCGTAAATCTTACTGATATTTACATCAGAAAGGATAATTAAAACAAGATAATATAGTTTAATATCTGATTTACAGAACTGATAGGTGGCTCCCCCGAATACAAAGACACACATCGGATTAACTGAAACCATGTTACTATGAAGAACTCATTGGACAACCTATTCGTAGGATTAATTTTATTACTTAGCTCACTTTCAGTGAATGCGCAATGCTTAGATTTTTCTTTCGAAGAATCAATGGATGGTTCTGATATTTTGGTAGATGTGCGAGTGGATAATTTCACTGATATCTTATCGCTTCAAATTGCATTCGGTTACCCAGCTGATAAATTGCAGTTGGTCTCTATAGATGGAAATACCCAACTAAATATCAATCAATCAAACCTCAATTCTCAAAACCCTGGATATATTTCTCTAGTTTGGTTCAAAGCAAATGTAGGGGAAACACTTTCAGATGGTAGCTCAATATTGCAATTTAGATTTCAACCATCATCACCTAGTCCTGCAACTATAATTTTATTGGATACGGACTACATTGAGATAATGAATGACTCATTCGAAGACGTGTGTTATACAATCCAAAATATCATAGTTAATGAACCAAGAGCTATTATTTCTGGAAATATTAGATATGATGTTGATGGCAATTGTATAGAAAGTAGCAGTGATTTAGCACTGGAAGGCTGGAAGGTAAAAATAACTTCAGATACTGAAACGTTTTATAGATATACAAATACTTCTGGACAATATATCCTTCCAGTTGCTCTTGGAGAATATACTATACAGGTATTACCTATAAATGATCTTTGGTCGCCGTGTATAGTTCCCCAAACAATACTTGCTGATACAGAAGGAGAAGAATATCCAGTTTCATTTGTGATGAGCCCAACTGAGGAACAGTCAGCGCTCTCTGTTTCTATCAAAGCTTCAAGACTCAGAAGATGTTTTAATAATAATTATCAAATTAATTATAGAAATGATGGAACTGTAGCTTCTACAAATACTATGGTCGAAATCGTACTGGATGAAAACCTGGAATATGTTGATGCAAATATAAATGGAGTTTCACCAATTGGCCAGACATTGAATGTTGATCTAGGGACAGTTGAACCTGGAGAATCAGGAAAATTTGAAGTGACATTAAATGTAAATTGTGATAATACCGTTCTCGGAGAAAGCCTATGCGTCGAGGCCGAAATTTTTTCTGATAATAGTATGATTCCTCCAACGAGTTGGAACGGGGCAGTGTTGGCAACAGAAATTGAGTGTGATGGAGATAGTGTTGTCGTAAATATCACAAACATTGGTACGGCTGATGTTTTGAATGAGCTAAGCTTTATAATAATAGAAGATGATGTGATGTTCCACTCTAACAAAACAGCTCCAAC